>Ga0335069_10001228_pt1 | contig 41416 bp, 62 predicted proteins | sample Lox_Sample_11_FD_206714 | JGI IMG/M metagenome (GOLD analysis project Ga0335069, IMG submission 206714) | Soil microbial communities from Loxahatchee National Wildlife Refuge, Florida, United States - Lox_Sample_1.1 | ecosystem: Environmental > Terrestrial > Soil > Wetlands | place: USA...
ACGGCCTACGACTCGGCCACCGTCACGGCCTACGGCTCGGCCACCGTCAGGGCCTCCGACTCGGCCACCGTCAGGGCCTACGGCTCGGCCACCGTCAGGGCCTCCGACTCGGCCACCGTCAGGGCCTCCGGCTCGGCCACCGTCACGGCCTACGACTCGGCCACCGTCACGGCCTACGGCTCGGCCACCGTCAGGGCCTCCGACTCGGCCACCGTCAGGGCCTACGGCTCGGCCACCGTCAGGGCCTCCGACTCGGCCACCGTCAGGGCCTACGACTCGGCCACCGTCACGGCCTCAAAGTACGTGGCGATCCAGATCCTCTCCCGCCGCGTCCGGGCTGAGGGCGGCGCACAGAACAACGTTCCCGCCATCACCACGGCCGAGGAGTTCTGCGACTTCTTCGGCGTCGAGGTCCAGGACGGCATCGCCACGCTCTACAAGGGTGTGGACGCCGAGGGCTTCACTCCCTACTCCAAGGCGGCGCGGATCGCGTATCTGCCCGACCTCATGCCCAAGGCGCCCGAGTTCTCGCCGACTCCGACCTGCGGTCTAGGCCTCCACTTCTGCGGCCGGCCGATGCTGACGCTCCGGTACAACGAAAACGCGGTCCGCTTCATGGCCTGCCCCGTCCGCCTCGACGAGATGGTCGTGATCGAGCCCGGCACCGAAAACATCGACAAGGTCAAGGCACCCCGCGTCTGCGCGCCGATCTACGAGGTGGACATCGACGGGAACCGATTGCCGGTCGCAGGTGCCGCATGACCGCCATCGCCCTCCTGCTGCCCGTGGCTTTCCTGGCCGCCGGGATCGTGGCCCTGCTGCGCGAGATCTCCGGCGAGCCGTCCGGCCCCGTCGTTCTGTCCTGCCGTCACCTGCCGAACTGCCTGGGAGATCAGGAATGAGCGAGATCAACTACCCCGAGATCGACTACTCGATGCTGCCGGAGCACCGACGGTGGAGCGGATGGCGGCGGCGCTCCACGCCCTGCGGTCGTGGGAATGGCTCCAATTGAGTGATGAACAGCAAGCGGCGGCGATTATCGCCGCGATTTCTAAGGAGACAAAGGAATGAAAAGCCACAGTCACACCCTCCAGTTCGCCGGGTCCGACAAGACCTACCGCCACGGCACGGTGGACTTCTTCGACGCCACCTGCCCGATCTGCGAGGCAGTGAGTCAGGGCCGCGAGCCAGCAATCGAGTTCATCCAGCCCGCGCCCGGCGCGCCCCAGTCCTACCTCACGGTAGGTCAGAGAGCCCACCGTTGGATCATGCGCCGCCTGCTCCCGCGCTGGTCCTGGCAGCCCCGATGACCGCCGCGCTCGTCGCCGCCCTGACTTCCGAGGAGACACGCTCGAAGACGACAAAAGAACGGAAGGTCCCCGGTGACCCGATCCCCGGTGGTTCGCTCACCTGGGATGACGACGTGACGCTATGAGCGACCAGCCTGAGACTGCGGCGGGACCGTGGGTCTGTGCCGAATGCGGCCAGAAGAACGCCGGATGGTCCAAGGAATGCGGGCGATGTGAGTCGGCCAAGGCCGTCCTGCACCTAGACACTGAGGCTAGTGAAAGGCTGATCGCCGCCGCCCGCAACTTCGAGGACGACGGCTACACCGTTCCAGCGATCGAATTGGAAACGGTCGTGGACCTCCTGCCCGCCATCGAAGCCCAGGCCCGCGATGCGGAAAGGGGGCGGCTGCGGGCGGCGGTTTGCAACCTTGCCGCCGTTGATCCGGCCGAAACCGACCTGCCCGCCTACGGGCTGGTGATGGTGAAACGCTCGGATCTGCTCGCCCTGCTGGACCCCCAGCCATGGACGCATCAGCCCGTCTCGCGTGACCGGACCCCGGAAGGCTGGCGCTGCACCCTCTGCGGCCAGATCGTGCCCGAGACCCAGCCATGAGCGCCCACCGGATCTTTGTCTTCATTGACGCAAGGAATGAGCGGGACTGCATTCCCGTCGCCATCGCCGAGGACGGCACGTTCCTCGCCGGTCACTACTGCACGCTGGGCTTTCAGCGGCATGACATGGGCTTGGATGGCTCGACCTGGAAGCACGAACTCTATCGAGACCACTACCCGGACGGCTACGAGTTGATCTGGGTTGACGACCCGGACACCGATCCCGACTGCGCGGCGGCCATCGCCCTCAACCAACCGGAGGACCCCCCGATGACCCGCAAGATGGCGCACCGCCCGGAGCCCGAGAACCCGCTGCTCCTCCTCCTGGCCGCCGTCGCGATCGTGGGCGCGGCCTGGCTGCTCGCGTTGGCGTGGGGGGCGTGATGAGAAACATGTCGTTTTCGATGACGACGGAGGCGGTGCGCCGTCACGAGAAGACCGTCACCCGCCGCCTCGGTTGGTGGGACCTGAAGCCCGGCACGCTGCTGCAAGCCGTCGAGAAGGCGCAGGGGCTCAAGAAGGGCGAGCACGTCAAGCCGTTGGCCGTGATCCGGGTGGTGGGCGTGACTCGGGAGCCGCTGTATGCCATGTACGAGCGGGGCGGCATTGGCGACCGGACCGAGTGCATCCGAGAGGGTTTCCGGCACCTCGACGCCGAAGGCTTTGTAAAGATGTTCTGCAAGGCGAACAAGGTCCGGGCTGACGTGTGGGTCAACCGTATCGAATTCGAGTACGTCGCATGACCGCCAGCCGCCACTACATCGCCCCAGGAGCCGCTCAGACGGCCCCAGAGCCGCGTTGCACGGCAAAGGTGGGTGGAACGCCATGCGGGCTGGCGCTGCGGCGCTCGCGCTGGCTTCCGGGTTATTTCGAACACATGGAGAGGCCGCGTGTGCGGCATTACCCAAGGCCAGTGAAGGCGTACTGAAAGGACCGTCGCCAAGTGCAGATCGGAGACCGGGTCAAGTCCAAGATCAACGGTTTCGCCGGGATCATCACCGGCACCACGGAATACCTCAACGGCTGCCGTCAGCACCTCGTCGCGCCGGAGGCGCTCGACAAGGACGGCAAGGTCATGGACGGCATCTGGACGGACGAGCAGAACCTGGGCGTGGTCGAGGGCCAGGTTTTTCCCAACCCATTCGCCAAGACCGCCAAGGCAACCGCGGGCGGCCCGGACAGCACGAGTCGTCGCGTCCGCTAGCTCCCCGACTCAGGCCAGCGCCGTCCTCCACCGGCCCTGGCCCCAGGTGGGGAGCCTGGACATCGAGAGCCCCGCCGGCGGGATGCCGGTCAGTCCGTCAAGGGGGGCCGGCACAGCACCGGCCCCCGGAGGTCCGTCATATGGCAGGCGTTCGTGCCGCCGGGATCGTTCAGAACACGCCGGAATGGTTGGCCTTCCGGCAGGGCCACTTCGGCGGCTCGGACGCATCGATCGTCGCCGGCGAGCGGCCGAGCCTAGTGAAGCTCGTCAGCGAGAAGCAGGGCCGCCTGGAAGTCGAGGAGCCGGACGCCGAGACGCAGCTGCTGTTCAAGCTCGGCCACCTGATCGAAGACGATCTGATGGCGATCTACCCCGACCTCAGCGGCCGCCAGGGAGTCCGCTCGCGCGGCATCTTCACCTCGCCCGAATGGCCCGTCGCGGCCTACTCGCCGGATGGCGAGACGCGCAAGGGCGCGGAGCGGCGGGGCATCAGCTTCAAGCTCAGCAAGTCCTCCAAGTGGCCGACGGCCCTGGCTGCGGGCGAGCTGGTGCCGGGCGACGTGCTGGCCCAAGAGCAGCACGGGATGTACGTCATGGGCTGGGACGCCGTCGACGTCCTGGTGCTGCTCTACGGCGCGCCGAAGTTGATCGAGCTGCCCCGCGATGACGAGTACATCGGCAACCTGATCGATCTCGAGCGGGAGGCGTGGGCGCACGTCGAAGACGGCACGCTGCCCGAAGAGATCGATGGTTCGGAAGAGACGCGCCACACGCTGAGCCGGCTGCATCCGACCGACTGCGGTCCCGTCCTGCCCCGCACGCTTCATTTCGTCGAGCTGGCCCGCGAGCTGGCCGCCGCCCGCGCCCTGGTCAAGGAAGCCGGGGCCGAAGAGGACCGGCTGGCGAACACGCTCGCTTCGATGCTCGGGGACGCGGCGGGCGTCGAGGGCGTGCTGACCTATCACCGGGGCAAGGAGTTCGCCTCGGTCAACCACCGGCAGGTCGTTGAGTCGGCGACTGCCGCGGGGTTGGATCTGTCGCCGTACATCGAAGCCGCCACAACCATGCGCAGCACCCGACCGCTGCGCGTCATCCTCAAGGAGTCCTGACGTGTCCGATTTGGTGCCCATGCCGGAGCCGGAAGAGCGCGGCCTGGCGAGGTTCAGCGGGGCGTTCTCGCTGGCCGAGATGTCAGACGAGCAGTTCAACCGCAACGTGGACCTGCTGCGAAAGGCGCAGGATCGGCTGCTCAAGATCATGCACGACGTGATGCGCGAGGGCGTCGACTACGGCAACGTGCCGGGCGTCGACAAGCCGGTCCTGGCCCAGCCTGGCGCCGAGACGCTGTGCAACCTGTTCAACCTCAAGGCCGAGCTGCTGCCGGTCTTCCTGCCGGGCGACGGCGAGACAGCCCCCGCCGTCCGCTGGGACGTGGCCTGCAACATCCACGCCGGCAGCCTCGAAGGTCCCATCGTCGGGACCGGCCATGGGACCTGCAACTCCTGGGAGGCCAAGTACCGCTACCGCAACGCCGAGCGGATCTGCCCCAAGTGCGGCAAGCCCGCGATCATCAAGGGCAAGGCCGAGTATGGCGGCGGCTGGCTGTGCTTCGCCAAGAAGGGCGGCTGCGGGGCGAAGTTCGCCGACGGCGACCAGGCGATCGAGGGTCAGCACCTCGGCCAGACCGAGAACCCCGACCCGCACGACCTCTCCAACACGATCCTCAAGATGGCCGAGAAGCGCGCCCACGTCGACGCGACCAAGCGCACGACCGGCGCGTCGGCCGTGTTCACCCAGGATCTCGAAGAGCAGGGCGATCTGTCGGACGCTCCCGCGCCCAAGCCCAAGCCATCCGCCCGCGAGCGGGTGGCCCAGCGTGCGGCTGCGGCCCGGAACGCCCCTACGCCCGAGCCGCCGGACGACTTCGGAGGCTGGGTCGAAGGGGAAGTGATCGGCGAGCCTGCCCCGGTCGCAAAGCCGCAGCTAGAGCGTCTCCGCTCGCTGCTCGTCGACGCCGTAGACGCGGCCGGACCGGAAGGCCAGCACGGCGCGAGCGCCGAGCAGCTCGCCGCCATTCGCGCCCTGGCCCTGCCCGGTGGCGGCCGTCCGATGGGGCTGCTGTTCAACCTGGCCCGGGACGCTAACGGTCGCTGGCAGCTGACGTCCGCGCACGCCGACGCGCTGCTGGCCGCACATCGTTCGATGGGTCCGGACTTCGGACCCGCCTGGTCTGCGTTGGCCGACGAGCTCGGCCAGGAAGGATAGGCCCACACATGGCCATGCCGCGCCGAATCCGCAAGGAGAAGGAGCCGGCCGTTCCGGTCGTCTACGAAGTCTCGGGCGAGATCGAGACGGTCATGCACCGGCTCATCCGCCTCAATCCGGTCCAGTTCGGCTGGGTCAACAATTTCAAGCTCGGCTGCGTCATCGTGCGCGGCGCCAAGCCCAAGGAGCAGGGTGGCTGCGTGATCCTGGCCCGGTTCGTGAAGGTGCCGCCGCTCTGGCACGGCCTCACTGGCTACGATGCGATCATCCGGGTCGAAGACTGGGCCTGGTCACGCCTCAACGCCAGCCAGCAGGAGGCCCTGATCGCCCATGAGCTGTGCCACGGCTCCATGAGCGAGAAGGGCGCGCTCCGGGTCATGAAGCACGACCTCGAAGAGTTCGGCTTCGTCGTCCGCAAGTACGGCCCCTGGCAGGAGAACATCGCCCTCTTCGACAAGCAGCTGAGCATGTTCGAGCCCGGCTTCGGCACGACCGAAGGCGAGCAGGTCGTGGTCCCGTTCGAGCGCAAGAGCCACGAGCCGGATCCGGAATGAGCGAGATCGAGCTCAAGGCGGCCGACCTTGTCGGAGGCATCGACCGCGTCAAGCACGCCATGGCGTCCGACGAAGCCCGACCGATCCTCGCGGGCATGCACTTCGAGGTGGGCGAGCATCGGCTCCAGCTGGCCGCAGCGGACGGCTACCGAATCGCCTGGGCGGACCTCAAGCCCGAGCCTGTCGCGGATCGGGACGTCTCGTTCACGCTGTCCCGCGCCGACGTTCTATTCCTGCTCCGCTGGCTCAAGACGTACAAGGCTTGGGAGGACAAGCGTTATCCGACGCCCGTCACGCTGACCGTCAGCGAGGAGCGCGTCGAGTTCGTGATCGGCCGTCCTGGGACGGTCCTACGGCGGGTCGCGCCGGTCCTGTCGTTCTGGCAGGTCCAGGGCACGTTCCCCGACTACGCGAAGCTGATTCCCGAGAAGGCCGACAAGCCGACCATCGCGCTCAACGTCCGGTACCTCGAAGACGTCGGCAAAGCGATGCGGGAAGCGTCACCGGCGGGCATCGTGAAGATCTACGTCACCGATCCTCTGGCCCCGGCCCTGATCGAAGCCTACGGCTCAGCAGGCGGCGAACTCATCGTGCCGGTGAAGACGGCCGAGTTCGCCAGCGTCCACAACGACTGGCCGGCCATCCCCGAGCCGGCCGAGTCCGAGGCCGTGGCGTCATGACCACCGTCCGACGCTCCAGCTTCCACCCACGTCGCATCATCCCGGCGGCAGGCGTAGCTTCCCCCTCGGCTGCGCCTGCCCCGCTCCCCGAAGTGCTGAGCCACTGGATCACCGTCCGCGACCTGGTCGACGTGGCCTATCGCATCGGCGGGGAGGAGGCACTCGACGTGCCGATCACCGTGACCGCGGCCATCCCCGGAGACGGGACGCACCACTGGCACGGATCGACCCTGCATCCGATCGCGGTCAGTATCGGCTGCAACGGGCCGGAGATCACGCTGTCGCTCACGCCCGGACAGGCGGCGCGGCTGGCGGTCGAGGCGGAACGGCCATGATGCCGCCCGTTCTGGAGACGCCGCGAACCGAGCGCATCTGGACGCCCGATGAGGATTGGCAGCGGACGCCGCTCGGCCTATACGTTCCACCCCGTCCGAGCAAGCGGGACCTGTACTCCGAGCCGGTCGCTGTGGACCTGTTCTGCGGCGCCGGTGGCATGGGTCTCGGCTTCCATCAGGCGGGTTTCCACGTCGCGGCCGCGATGGACCACGACGCGGACTGCGCGATCACCTACATGCACAACCTGGCCCGCCCAGGCGTCCGGATTCACTGCGACACCCCGGAGAGCGAGGCCCGGTTGGAGAAGGCGATTGCCTCCAACTGGAAGCTCAACGCAAAGTCGAAGGCTCGGCTTGCCGACGGGAGCGTTGTGCCCTACCCGCACATGACCGTAGCGGGCTCCGGCTGGATCAAGAACCAGCCCGCGAGCCATCGGGGCTGCGAGCACTTCTTCTTCGGCGACATCCGCAACTTCAAGGGCGAGCAGATCCTCGACGCCCTCGGCCTGGAGAAAGGCGAGATAGACGTCGTCACGGGCGGTCCGCCCTGCCAGGGGTTCAGCACCGCCGGCCGCCGCAACGTCCTGGACCCGCGCAACTCGCTGGTGTTTGAGTTCGCCCGCCTAGTGGTCGAGCTCGCGCCGGCAGCGTTCGTGTTCGAAAACGTGCCTGGGATCATCTCCATGGTCACGCCCGAAGGCACGCCCGTCATCGACGAATTCGCCGCCTACGTCGCCTCAGGCGGCTACGGCTCCGTGAAGTCGATCAAGTCCGCTCTGGTCGGCAACGATCAGGCCCGCATCGTGCGGCGCGAACGGCCGATCAAGAAGGCCGATGACGAACCCGATGATGACGAGGGCGAGGACGAGGAGGCGCAGTTCGAGCAGACTGCGATGGCCCTATGAGCGGCGCCACGACCCCCATGGTGCGCGTCACCCTGGCCGACGGCTCGATCTGGAACGTCCCGCAGGGCTGGGCGCCGTCCGAGCGTCCCGGCTTCTGCCGCTCCTGCCACGCCCGCATCCTGTGGGCGACCACGCCGGCGGCTAAGGCCGCGCCGCTCGACCAGGACGGACACTCGCACTTCGCGAGCTGCAACGACCCTGACCGGTGGAGGAGGCCCCGATGAGGAGCGTCCAAGAGCTGGCATGGGCAGCTGGGATCTTCGAAGGCGAGGGCACGATTAGGATCAACCGGCCGAACAAGCACGACCTCGGCCATTTGGCTGTCTCCATCGTCTCAACTGACCCGCAAGTGGTCGAGTTCTTCATGGCCCGATGGCCGGGTTATCACAAGCGCGCCACTGGCCTAGGACCGCGACAGAAGCCGGCCTGGGTATGGGCCGTCGCATCCAGAAAGGCCGCTGCTTTTCTCCGCGAGGTGCTGCCCTACTTCCGCCGGAATCTTGTGCGGGAGAGAGCCTGGACGGCGCTCGTGTTCCAGGAAAGCAAGGCGATGGGGTCAGCGAATCGGAGCCTCGCATACCGCGAGGAGCAGTTCAACGCCTACCACTGGATGCGCGAGCTGAACGTCCGCGGCGTTGATCCGGAGCCCCCGCGATGACCAAGGCCGCCCCGCTCACCTCCTGGCACGCCCAGCGCCACGCCAACGACGGGACGCGGGTGTTCAACCGCGAGTGGCGAGCGCATGGGACGCGCGACGGCAGCGGCGCTCCTGACTCGAACTACGGCAACGAGCCGCTGCTGACGCCCGAGTTGGTGGCCGACGTTCAGGCTCGCCACGCGGCCGGCCAGAGCGTTCGGAAGATCGCAGGCACCTATGGCGTGTCGTTCAAGACGATCGCCCGCTACCTGACCGGCGAGGTCAAGGCACGCGAGCCGCGAGCGCCAGCCGCTGTGCCCGTCGAGCCGTTCGTTCCGCTCTGCATGGAGCCCGACGAGCTGGCCGACTGGAACGATCACAACCGGGCCGCCGCCCGACACGGCAAGGCACCCAACCCCTGCCACGACTGCATGCCCGACTTCGCCCTGGAGATGCGGGCCGAGGGCCGCTGCAACGGCCACCCGCGCGGGGTCGAACCCGGTGAAGACGAGCCGGAAGAGCCGGCCAGAAAGGACCGTCACATGCAAACCGTTCTAGTCCGCCACGCCTGCGACATGTGCGTGCACAGCCGCGTCTGTGGCCGCCGCGCCTCGATCGCCAACCTGACGCGGGGTGTAGAGATCGAGACCGACCCGCTCCCGGCAGGACTGACGATCGCGCTCGAAGCCCGAGTGGACTGCGACGCCTACCTGCCGATGCACAAGAGCCGCGCCAAGGGCTCCGAGCCAGTCCCACAGGGCCAGGGCGAGGCGGAACGGCCTAGGCGCCAATACAGCGCCGAAGCCCTCCAGCACATCCGCGAGAACGGAGCGAAGGCCCGAGCGGCCGCCCAGGCGCGTCGTCAAGCCCAGGAGGCCGCTGCGGCCGAGTAGCCACGCACCATCAGTCCGAAAGAGGGCCGTCAATGCATCAGGGGCGCCCGTGGTGGGACGTCGAGCCGGATCCCGAGCCGCCGCGCTGTGAGCTGTGCGGGGCGACGGGCGTGCCGCTGTTCGCCGGCCATGACCAGCGGGGCAAGCCCGTCGATCGGTGCGAAGACATGGCGGCATGTCGCCAGAGACGCGAGAAGAGGGAGAAGGTGACGGCGTGATCGATCGTTTGCCGCCGCAATCCCTCGACTCCGAACAGGCCGTGCTCGGCAGCATCCTGATCGACCGCGACGCCATCGTCGAGGTGGCGGACTTCCTCAGACCCGCCGACTTTTACCGCGCCGCCAACGGCACGATCTACGCCGCCATGCTCGACCTGTACGGGCGACGCGAGCCGATCGACGTGGTAACGGTGGCGGAGGCGCTGGAGCGATCGGGCGAGCTCGCCAACGTCGGCGGCCCGAGCTACCTGTCCCAGCTCGGCAATAACACGCCGACCGCGGTCCACGTCGAGCAGTACGGGCGGATCGTAGAACGCAAGGCGCTCGGCCGCAGCCTCATTCAGGCGGCGGGCAGGATCGCCGCGATCGGCTATGAGGACAGCCCCGACACCTCCGACGCGCTGGATCGGGCGCAGCAGGAGCTCCTGGCCATCACCGAGCGCCAGTCGAGCTCGTGGGCACAGTTGCGCTCGCTGCTGCCCGACGCCTACGACTACTTGGGGCGCCTGGCCGAAGGAGCGCTCATCCAGGGGATCGCGTCGGGCATCGCCAGCCTCGATCGACTGACCGGCGGCTTCATGCCTGGCGACTTGGTGGTCCTGGCAGCCCGGCCATCGGTGGGCAAGACGGCGTGCGCGATCCAGGTCGCCCAGGGCGCGGCCCGCGACGGCATCGGGGTCGGCCTGTTCAGCCTCGAGATGTCCAAGGAGCAGATCGCACGCCGCATCCTGGCCGGCGCCGCCGGTATCGACACCCACATGCACGTCAGCCCGGATTCGCTTACCGAGGCGGCCCACGTCGCGCAGTCGAAGTCGGACCTGCCGCTGTGGATCGACGACAGCCCGACGGCAACGCCGCTCGAGCTGCGGACGCGAGCCCGACGGCTGGCAGCGTCGCAGCGTTGCCTCGGTCTCCTGATCGTGGACTACCTCCAGCTGGCCCATTGCCCGAAGAGCGAGAGCCGCGAGCGTGAGGTGGCCGACATCAGCCGCCAGCTCAAGGCACTGGCGCGCGAGCTCCGGCTGCCGATCCTGGTCCTTTCGCAGCTGAACCGTGACCAGGAGCGCCGTGGTGGCGCGCCGCGGCTGTCGGACCTGCGCGAGTCGGGGGCGATCGAGCAGGACGCCGATGTCGTGCTGTTTCTGTGGCGATCCAAGGAGGCCGAGTCGACCGAGATCACCCTGACCATCGCCAAGCAGCGCAACGGTCCCGCCGGCGTGGACCTGTCGCTCCATTTCGATCCGGTGCGACAACGGTTCGAGCCGGTCATGCGCGGCCGCGACGACGAGCCTGCCCCTTACTGGAGTGACCGATGAGCCTACTTCTTGCGCCCCGGTTTCCCGAGCGACTGCGCGCGGTAACGCTCGACCTGAGCGGGCGTGACGGTCCACAGCGGGCCGACGCGCACGGCCTTGAGGCTGCCCCGCGCGATGGCGCGGCGCAGCACGGACGGATCGAGCCCGAGCGATGCGGCGGCTTCGATGAGCGTCATGGCTCAGCGTTCCAGCAACTTCGCGAGTCCCGCCCGCATCCTCGGGGAGTCGACGCCGAGTGCGGCGTTGAGCCTGATCTTCGCGGCGATGGTCGAAGCCTCGCGGTCCCGCTCGATCTGTTCGGGCGTCCGGGTCTCTTCCACGACCTGCCACTTGCCGTTGACCTGTATCCAGCGGTCCATCTTGCGTCTCCTTTGGTGGTGCGATGAATGTACACGCGGGCGCGCACAATGTCAAGACCTTCGGCAGCCTCTTCGCAGGCATCGGCGGGATCGACCTCGGACTCGAACGAGCGGGCTGGACGTGCCGCTTCCAGGTCGAGTGGGACGCCTTCTGTCAGCGAGTGCTCGCCGCTCACTGGCCCGACGTGCCCCGCTACGGAGACATCACGACCGTCGATTGGAGCGGAGTCGAGCGAGTCGACCTGTTGGCCGGCGGCTTCCCCTGCCAGCCCGTCAGCGGGGCCGGAAAGAAGCAAGCCCAAGCGGACGCGCGGTGGCTCTGGCCAGAGTTCGCCCGTGCCATTCGCGCACTACGACCCCGCCTCGTGCTCGTGGAGAACGTCCCAAACCTCCTTGCTGTCAACGGAGGCTCAGCCTTCGGAGACGTACTCGGCGACATGGCCGCGTGCGGGTATGACGCGGAGTGGGACTGCATACCAGCGGCGGCCGTTGGTGCCCTACATGACCGAGACAGGGTCTTCATCGTGGCCTACCCCATCAGCGAGCGAGTTCGAGCCTGGGGACATCGCCAAGACGGTGGCCCGCAGGGAGCGGCAGAAGGCGCTCCATCGGAACGGCAATGGCTTCGGCCTAACCCTGGCGATGGCCGTGCGCTGGCCGAGGCCGACAGCGACGGACAGCCACGGGCACGGCTACACCAGAGATCAGGGCGACCCGGAGAAACCCCGCCTGACCCTCACAGGAATGGCTCGCCGATGGCCGACGCCGACGGTGGACGGCGCGAACCAGGGCGCGAATGCCCGAGCATCGGGGGACTTCCAGAGTTTGAGCCGAGCCGTGGTCCACGGGATGAGGGGACGCCTCCAGACGCCGAGCGTGGCGGACGCAATGGGCGGACACCGGACGCGGAGTGGGGACCGCTCGGACGAGCCGTTGCTTTCCAAGCAGGCGCAACTCTTGGACGGAGTGACTACTGGCTCACTGAACCCGAGGTGGGTCGAGTGGCTAATGGGGTTCCCGCTCGGATGGACCGACTTAGGTCCCTCGGAAACGCGGTCGTCCCGCAGGTCATCGAAGTGATCGGCCGCCAGCTCCTCGCGGCGCTGGAGAGTGCGGCATGACCAGACGAGCGGGTCAGCCATCCGAGCGTGAACTGCCGAAGGCGTACCTGCGGCTCGATCCGGACATCGACCAGAAGCATCCCGACCATGGCTGGGACTTTATGCGCCTGCTGTGCTCGGCGAACCGGCAGCGTCCACGGGGCAGGTTTGCGAGCCGGCTGGCGCTGGAGTCGCTGTTCGGCAGGAAGCTCGTGGCCTGGTTCTACGACCGCGGCGACATCTGCGACCTGGACGATGGCCGGGTGCTCGTGGTCGGCTGGGACAACTGGCAAGAGGGCGATCTGACCGTCGCAGAACGGGTCAGGCGAACCCGTGGTGGAGGCGATCCTGCGTTACTTAGTAACGCGGACCCGCGTTACATTGTAACGCCCGAGAGCGTTACCGAGAAACGTTCCTCTGCGTTACATGATGCCCAAAAAGGGGCCGAAAACGGGGCTTCCTCACACGAAGACCACGTCTTAAGTGAATCTCTATCTCTACCGTACGGTGGTAGAAACAAGACATTAGGGCGTGAGACGCGGTTTGCGCGCGCCCAGCACGACGATGCCGATCCGGCCTTCGCCTGCCGGCAATGGCTGGCCGCCCACGGTGCGCACGTGACCGAAGGCGACGGCTATCACCGCAAGCTCGCGCAGCTCGTGGCGACGGACACGGGCAAGACGACGGGGGACGTACTGGCTGCCTTCGAAACGCTGCGGGCTCGTGGATGCAAGACGGCGAAGCAGTACGTGATGGGCGCGGAGGATCTGCTCTTCCCTGTGCCACGGTCGAGCGAGCGTGACGCGGCAGCAGCACGCGCCGAGGAAGAGGCGAAGCGTAGGGCGGCGAAGGCGCGCGCCTACCTCGTGGACGATGGCTCGGAGTTCGCGAGCAGCGAGGGGCCGGGTCAATGAATGCCTTTTCGCGTCCAGCCCTGACCGTGACGCCCGGTTTTCTTTGCCCTGTACGGGTTCCCAGAACCAAGGAGGTCTGACCATGCCCACCACTCGCCGCACTGGTCGCCACTTCCGCCTGGAGCGCGGCCTCCAGGACATGCTCGAAGTGGCGATGGAGTCCAAGCTCACCGCCCGCGTCGATCTCTGGAAGGACCAGATCTCGAAGGGCGAGATCGACGAGGAGTTGCGCGAGATCCTGGCTGCCCTGGGCTGGATCAGCTCGCGGGATGACCCGCGGCTTGTGGCCGGTTCAGCCAATCCAGTCAAGGTCTTCATGCCGGCCCCGGTGCGCGAGTCATGACTACGGTCCGAGCCAGCGTCGAGAGCGCATCGCAAGAAGGGCTCCGGGGTCCTGACGAGCGGGCCAAGCTCGGGGGCTCGGACCAGGCTGGGTCGTTCGTCCCCCGGCGGGCGGCCCAGCCGACTACGGAGCCGTACCGCTGCCCCTGCCTGGAGTTCCAGAGTTCGCCAAAGTCCCGGTACGTCTGCACCTGCGGCCACGTCTCGGATGAGCACGTCCAGAAGGGCATGTCCCGGTACGCCATCTTCGGGGCCTGCGAGTCCCGGCGGCTCCGGCCGTGAACATCCTCGCCATCGACCCCGGCTCGGAGAAGTCGGGCTTCGTCCTGTTCGTCCCGGATCCGCGCACCGAAGACGGCGACGTGGTCGAGTCGGGCAAGCTGCCCAACGAGCAGCTGCGCTGCCGGATCATCGAGCACGGCTTCGGCCCCGTCGACGTCGCGGTCATCGAGTTCACCCGGCCGCGCGGCGAGCGCCCCTATCTCCAGCTCTTCGAAGCCCTGTGGTGGGCGGGCCGCCTCGCCGAGTGCCTGGAGCGATCGGCCGTCGTCGAGCGCGTCGAGCGCCTGGATCGGATCACGGTCAAGAAGCACCTGACCGGCAAGACGGGCGGCAAGGACGGCAACGACTCGGCTGTCATCCACGCCCTGGTCGATCGCTTCGGCGGCATCGGTGGCCGGCGCGCCGCCGTCGGGCTCAAAGCCTGCCCTGGCCCGCTCTGGGGTGTCACCGGCGATGCCTGGCAGGCTCTCGCCCTGGCCGTGACGTGGGCAGACCAGCAGGGCAGCCTGGAATGACCGAGCCGGCGTACGCCAGTCCTGCCGACGTCGCGACCCGCTGGTCGACGTCGCCCGACTTCGTGCGCCGGGAGATTCGCTCGGGCCGCCTGGCCGCCGTCCGTTTCGGCCGCATCTTCCGAGTGCCCTGGGAGGCTGTCCGTGGCTATGAGGCTCGCTTTACAATCGCTCACCGAGCGCAAACCGGTGCCGCTGGACGTGCTGGAGAGGCACTGGCGTGATGGAGATTGCGGGTAAATCTGCGGGGGTCGGCTGATGGGCAGCAAGTGGAACCGGCCGATGACGAAGCCCCGGTTCGATCCGCCCACCTGCCCAGACTGCGGCAAACCACTCCAGCTGAGCCAGGCGACCGAGTTCCGAGATGGTGCCTACCGGCACGCCACCAACTGCATCGCGCCGCCATCGCAGGAAGCCTACCGGGCAAGGGTGGCGGCGAAGCGCGCCGCTCGGCTCGCAGCCAAGAAGCCCTGACGATGGCCCCGGCCGTGCCTCCCTGTATGACCGCCTCCGAATTCGTTTTCTGGGCTGGCGGCCCGTTCACGACCGACTCGCCGTGCCGCGACTGCCCGGCGAAGTGGCGACGCGAGCAGGCCAGGGCGGGCCGGTGCCACCCGACCGTTCGGGCGGATGTCCGCCACTGGCGCCGGACCCCATCACCGGACCCGAAGGTCGAGCGTCGCCGGGCATGGGCGCGGGAGCGCTACTGGCGCCAAAGTAGGAATTTGCCCTAGACGTGGTAGCTGCGCGCAGCTAACGTCTTGGCCCGTGAAGACCTCTTCGTCACGAGGGCTTTCGGGGCCCACACCAGCGATCAAGGGGGTCGCGATGTGACCGCCTGTCTGACGGCGCGGGGCACAGGGCTCTCCGTCCGATGAACGAGGCGATCATCCTGGTCGGCCTCCTCGCCCTGGCGGCGTGGGGCATCCTCGAGACCATCTGCCTCGCCTTCTCCAAGCCCACCATCAGCAGCCGCGTCCAGCGGTTCGTGAAGGCCAATCCCCAGATCGCCGTCCTGGCCGGCGTCATCGTGGGCTGGCTGATCGCCCACCTCACGGGAGCGCCCGGTTGACCGCCGCGGCCCGCTGCCATCCCTGGCGCGCCGCCAGTCTCGGCGCCCTCCTGGGCGTGGTCGTGGTCGGCCTCGCCTGGGCCTGCTACTCCGGAGCTCTCCGGCCGGAGCATCTGGGCATCACCTTCCCGACGCTCGCCGCCGGAGTCGCCCTCGGCCTGATCCTCGACCAGGTCGGGGTTCGCGTCATGTGGTTCATCCAGGACCGTCCCCGCTTGCGCAACCCGATCGATCGGGTCATCAACGCGGTGCTCGCCCTGGTGAACCGCGTCAGGGGGGCACATGGCAAATGACAAGCCGCCACGCGCTACCGACATTCCCCGCTTTCGAATCGTCGCCGCAGCCTGGTGCTTCTTCGTCGCCAGCGTGGCCGCGTTCGCCCCGACCCTCACGTCGTTCGAGCGACCGCAGCTCGTCGCCCTCTTTCTCGTCGCCGGCTGCACCCTCCTCGGCGTCGTCGTGCTCGGCCGGCTCCTGGGAGGCTGAATGACCGCCACCGATCTCTCCGGCCAGGGCACCGCGCCGCACATCCACAACGTCGACCTCAAGACGGCCAGGACCGGCTCGACGGTCCTTACCTTCAACCCGCACTCGCACACCCTGACGGAAGTGGACAAGGCCCTCGCGGCGCTCACAGCCCGTGTCGCCGCGCTGGAGGCCCTCGTCAAGCCCACGCCGACGCCCGTCCCTGCGAGCCGCCCATGGGCCGCGCCGACCGTGGCCCAGACTGTGGCAGTCCCCGCAAGCATCGACGGTACCGGGGCGACCGATGTCGCCGCCCAGCTCGACGCGCTGATTGCCGCTGCGCCGAATGGCTCGCTGATCCAGTTCCCGGCGGGCAAGACGTACAAGCTCAGTCGCGGCCTGCGCGGGCTGGCAGGCAAATCGAACCTCATCATCGACCTTGGCGGCTCGACACTGAACAACGTCGCCAACGCGAACGCCTCGACCGGCGACGAATGGTGGCCCTATGAGGCCTCGACGTTCTTCGTCAAGTTCAGCGACGCCGCGCCGTCCCACATTACCATCCGCAACGGCGACATCGAGGCCGCCTCGCCCGCGCCCGGCACCTACCAGTTCGGCGAGTATGCCGCCGCCTTCCACTTCCAGGGCGGGACGTACATCGAGATCATGGATATCTCGGCAATGGGTCTGTTCGGCGACTTCCTGACGCTGAACGAGAATGCCCAGTATGTCTGGGAGCACGGCAACACGATCCGCGACTGCGGGCGCAACTCCGTCTCCGTCGTGTGCGCCTCGCACGTCCTGGTCGAAAACGACAACATCGGGACCTGCGGTTACTGCGTATTCGACGTCGAGCCCGAGACCGGCTCGGTGGCGGGTTCATCGGATCTGACCTTCCGCTACTGCCTCATCGACAGATACATCAAGGATGTGTTCTTCGCCCTTGACGGCTCCAACAGCGGAAAGCCCGTCTCCAATGTCACGGTGAGCGGCAACAGCATCGGCAGCAACGCGCTCGTCAGCATCATCGGCTACAGCGGCGCCGCTAAGGCCCGGCCGTCCCAAATCAGATTCTCCGGCAACACGAGCCTCGAAGCTGCCGCCGGCCCCGTCGTGCGCTGCAACCACGTCGACGGCGTGACCGTCACCGGCAACACCCAGCCGCTATTGAGCGGTCAGTTCGCCGCGTTCACCCCGGACTGCACGGGGGTCAGCCAATGAACGACTCCGACGTCGGCCTGCTCGCCCTGCTGGCTCTCGCGGCCGTCTGCGCCCTGGTCTTCCTCCTCGACTGGCGCGGCTACCGCCGCTGCCGGGACGTGGAGCACCAGGGGCCGAAGCCCGCCGACACGGACTGGGCCGCCGACTTCCTAGCTTCCGAGCAGGGGGAAACCGTCAATCGCTGGAGTGAGTTGCCATGACCCGTTGGCACAAAGTCTGGGACGAAGTCACGCAGGAATGGAAGTACCTCCTGATCGAGAACCTACAGGCCGACCTCATGGGGACGGCGCAACTGATCCAGAGCATTGACGAGAGACCGAGCCTCCTAGGCCCAAACGGCAAGCCGATCGAGAGACCTCATCGGCGGATTGGATTTGGCAAGCCATGACGATCTACACCGGTCCCGAGCGTCGAGTTCAGCGGTACGGCCTCGGTCACATCTTCGGGCCGATGCCCGAGCAGGAGTACGCCGTCTCGCCCGAGCAGGCTGCCGTCCTGCCCGTCCGCTTCGAGATGTCCCCGCTCATCCCGATCCTGAACCAGGGCTCCACGCCGTGGTGCGAGGACTACACCGCCATCGAGGGCGCGGAGATCGTGCACCGCCTGCTCACGGGCAAACTGCTCGGGTTCAACGTCGCCGACATGGCGCATCTGACCCACACCGGCGCGAATGGCACCACCACGGCCGCGGCAGAGGCGGCACTCGCCAACCCCGGCGCGCTCGCCTCGGACGGCCACCGCTACCCGATTGCCTGCCGCGCTACGCCGTCTCTCGCGGCGCTCAAGCAAGCCGTCATGGTCGAGGGCTTCGCCGGACTCGCCATGAGCTGGTACCGCTCCTGGTTCACCCCCAAGGGGACCAAGCACGACGTCCTGCCGCGTCCTTCGGGCGGCATCGCCGGCGGCCATATGTTCCGCATCAACGGCTGGGACGACACGATCGCCGTCTGGTCCTGGCACGGCGCGCTGCGGATGGCGAATTCCTGGGGTACGGGCTGGGGCTCTTCGGGCTATGCCTGGCTGCCCTACGCCTTCCTCCCAGCAGTTCTCGAAGCCTATACCCAGCTGGCGAAGCCGCTGGGCTGAAAGGAGCACCCGTTGTTCACCGATCCGCTCACCAATCCCGCCTACGTCATCTTCGCCGCGCTCATCCCGATCTTGGTGGCCCTGTTCAAGCAGCAGGGGCTGAGCCCGACCTACAACTCGCTGATCGCCGTGATCATCTACATCGTCGTCGGCGTCATCGGCGCCCTGGTCTCCGGCTACGCCTTCACCCTGGAGAACGTGGTCGCGATGATCATGGTCGGGGCCGCCGTCGGCAATGCCGCCTACACGCTGTTCTGGTCGCAGATCGCCGGCAACATGGAGCTGCGGGTCATGATGGCGACCTCCCTGATCAAGCCGAAACCGGACGCGTTCTACACGGACGCGATCTCCCGGTCCCGGTCTCGGGTCAAGTAGGGACCAATGAAGCTGACCGCGCCCACTCCTGTGGAAACTCCCTCGGGCCACCTCGCATCCGTGCGAGTAGCGTCCGATCGTTCCTGCGCGGTCCCCGCGCCCGTCCGGGCAATGGCGGGCAACTTCTGATGAGCGCCAAGCACCACGCCACCCAGCCACGGCGCCAGCGTTCCACGAGCGATCTGGAACGGCGGGTGCGCCACCTCGAGCGGCACTTCAAGCGGGACGCAGCCTCTATCGCCACCAGCGTGGCTCGCGTCGAAGTCGGGGATGCGCTGCGAGCGCATGTCGAAGAGAAGCACGGGCCATTCTGGAAAAGAAGTGACTAAGGAGTAGACCGATGGCGATCACTCTTACCAAGGCGATCGGGCCGAGCACGAGCCCGCTCCCGGTGTCGGCAGATTTGCCGTCACCGTGGAAAGTCCAGACCGGCGCAACCCTGCCGGTCGTTCAGATCGACAACGAGTACATCGCGGTCATGGCCGCCGGCCCGACCACATGGCTCGTCCAGCGCGGCGTGATGGGCTCGTCCGCCTCATCGCACGCATCAGGGGCGGCGGTTACTCCGGTCTGGGTGTCCGGGTCCGCCTCGCAGCCCTTCCAGGCTCCGTTCTGGGGCCTGTCGGGCTTCTTCGCGGAGACGCTCGACCGCAACCTCTGCCCGGAGGTCAACGCGACCGTCTTCACCACGGGCCAGATCTTCAATGAGCTGATCTGGATCCCGGCGGGCAAGACGGTCAGCAACATCACCTTCTGGTCGGCCACCACGGCAGCCAGCGTCCCCACGCACTACGCCTTCGGGCTCTACACCTACGACCCGACGGCTCCCGCCCAGCTCTGCTCGAGCGCGGATAACCTCACCGGTGCCTGGGCCGCCAACACGAAGATGACCCTCGCCATGTCGACCCCGTACACGGTCACGACCAGCGGCCTGTACTACGTGGCAATCGGCATGACGGCGACCACGATCCCGACTCTCAAGGGCGGGACCGCCAAGACGGATGGTTCCCTGGCCGGCGGCGCCCCGATCATCGCGGGCGTGAACGCCACCTCATACGCCACGGGCGCGCTGCCCGCTGCTCTCGGAGTGACCACAGCCGGCACCGTGACGGTGTGGGCTGGCCTGAGCTAGGAGCGATCTTCCATGGCCATCACCCTGACTCAGGCGTGCGGTACGAACGACAGCACGCTGTACGTCAACGGCAACCCGAGTTCGGACATCGTCAACATCGACAGCGAGCGGATCCGGATCTGGGCGCACGGCACGACCGTGCTCCAGGTCATCCGCGGCTACGACGGCTCGGTCGCGGCCTCGCACGCCCTGGGCGCGACCGTGGCTCCGGTCGCCGAGATCGTCGGCACTCAGGGCACGGACCAGCCCGTCGTCGGCGGGACTTCGGTCACCTCGACGCCCACCGAGATCAACCGGCTGGCGGGCGTAACCCCCGGCACGGCTGCGGCTTCGAGTGTCGCGGTGCTCGGCACCTCCAAGAACCTCGACATCCTGGGGCTGCCGGTAGGCGGCCTCAAGATCGGCGCGTCTGGCGCTGAAGTTGCGATCACGGATACGGGGGCCGAGCTGAACACTCTGCACAGCTCCGGCATCACCAACCAGGATCTCATCAACCTTCACGCCGCTATCCCGCAGATGCTTTACGGTCCGACCGGCTTCCTGGCCGAGACCGTGTCTCGCGCCCTCTGCCCCGAGGCCAACCTGACGGTTGCCACGACCGGCCAGGTGTTCAACCAGCTCATCTTCATCCCCGGCGGCACGGTCGTGACGAACATCTCGTTCTGCTCGGCCACCTCCGCGGCGAACGTCCCCACGCACTACGCCTTCGGGCTCTACACATACAGCGCCTCGGCGCCGTCGCTGCTCGCATCCACTGCCGACCAGACGACCACGGCGTGGGGCGCCAACACGGTCAAGACGCTGGCTCTGACCGCGCCGTACACGGTCACGACCAGCGGCCTGTACTACGTCGCCTTCTCGATGGTCGCGACCGGTGTCCCGACCCTGAAGGGCATGACGGCGCGTACGGACGGCACCCTCGCGGGTACCGCCCCGATCCTCGCCGGCATCAACGCCACGTCCTACTCGACGGGCACCCTGCCCGCCGCCCTGACCACGACCACGGCGGGGGTCAACTCCGTCTGGTGCGGGCTGAGCTAGGAGGAGCAGATGGACTACAAGTGCCCCGGCTGCGGGATGTTCGTAGCCGACCCCTCGTCCCATGTCGGACACGGCATGGTCGTGGCGGCCGCGCCGACGTTCGGCGGCCAGACGGTCGAACAGATCGCCGCCAAGCCGACCTTCGATGTGGACCTCTCCAAGGGCGATCTCGACGATCTCAAGATGCCCGAGCTCAAGGCGATCGCCGAGCCGCTCGGCATCGAGATCAAGCCCGGCATGAGCAAGGCTCAGGTCCGAGACCTGATTCGGGCCGCTCGGGCGTGAGTCGTGTCTTCCTCGGCGGCCGCAAGACCGCCGACCCGGCCAAGACGGAGCGCGCTGTCGCCGAGTCTGTCGCCGAGTGGCGAACTCTGGAACTTCGGAACGCCCTGGGCATGAAGTTCCGGGCATCGATGCAGGTCCAGGTCCGGCGTCCCCGGTGGATGCCGGACCCCCTGTACCGCTGGTTCATGAGGACCATCGTGGTCCCCTCAAAGCTGGAGCGCCTTCGGTGAACATGCGTCTCTGCCGGCCCACGAGTGCGAGTGGGTGGTCCGGTCAGACGGGTACTCGCCCCGCAGGCAAGGGAGCGTGGGAATGATCGGCCTGCGCCCCTGCCTGGAGCCGGGCTGCCCGCGTCTGTCGCGGCGCTCGCGCTGTGACTTCCATCGCCGGGAGCACGACGCCGCCCGCAATCATCACGGCGTGAGTGCCGCTGAGCGCGGCTACGACGCCGATCATCGGGCTGAGCGCGCCAGCTGGGCGCCCGACGTGGCGACGGGCACCGTCCACTGCGCCCGCTGCGGCGGGCTCATCGCTCCCACCCAATCGTGGGATCTCGGCCACACCGATGACCGATCGGGCTGGACTGGCCCCGAGCACCGTCGCTGCAACCGTGCCGCGGCGCTGGCGCGAGCGAATGGGAGGGCTGCCTGATGCCCGGTCCCGCTCCCAAGCCCGCATCCCAGCGCCAGCGGCGTAACCGCGTCAGCTCGGCCGCCGTTCTGCCGCCGGCTGCGCCCTTCGAGATCCCGGCGCTGCCCGAGGGCTACGACAAGCGTGTCGTCCGCTGGTGGGAGACCGTGAAGCGGTCGCCGATGCGCGAGGAGTACACCGAGACCGACTGGGAGGCACTGCTGGCCGTAGCCGCCCTGTACAACCTGTGGTGGCTGAGCGGCGATCCAAAGGTCCATGCGGAGTTCCGGACGGCCGCCAAGGACTTCGGCCTCAACCCGCTCTCGCGCCGCTCGCTCCAGTGGGAGATCAAGCGCGTCGAGGGCGCCGCCCCGGCCGTGCCCGCCACCCCGCGCCGCGCCTCGAAGTCGACGCTCGCCGTCCTGGCCGGCGGGAAGGCGGCGCGAGCATGAGCGAGCTGATCGTGCCGCCGCTGCCTGAGAAGATCGCCTGGCCGTCGCTGGGTCCGGACGTCTGCGACTGGCAGGAAGCAAACCTGGCTTTCGGGCCCGGCGACCTGCTCGGCAAGCCGTACCACGTCGACGACGAGGGCCGGGCGCTCCTCGAACGTGCCTACCAGGTCTACCCGCCCGACCACACCGGCAACTGCCACTTCGAGTCCGGCCGCTGCCGGACCGTCCAGAACGCCCGCTGTGGCCGCCGGCGCTTCGACACGGTCGTGATCGTCACCCGCAAGGGCACCATGAAGTCCGAGCGCCTGGCCTCGGTCGCCGCGGCCGAGCTCGCCGACGACGCGCCGATTCGCTGCGACGGCTTCCGTCGTGCCGGCAAAGTGTGGGTGCCGGTCGGCCGGCCCGTAGTTTCGCCGTTCGTCTTCCTCTTCGCCTTCGCCAAGGAGCAGGCCGAAGACACGAGCTGGGACGCCCTGCGCCAGATGATCCTGCTGGGCGCCGGACACGACAAGTTCGACGTTTGGGAAGAGCGCATCGTCCGCCGTGGCGGCGACGGGGAGGCGAAGGCCCTCGCCTCGGCTCCGGACTCCCGAGACGGCGGCCGCACTACGTTCCAGGGCAAGGAAGAGACGCACCGCTGGACACTGCCGCGCCACAAGGAAGCCCACCAGACCACCCGCGGCAACCTGTCCAAGCGCCCGATCGCCGAGCCCTGGGAGATGCACGCCACGACCGCCTACGCGCCCGGTGAGGGTTCCGTGCTCGAGGAGCTCCACGACGCCGCCCGCAAGCTGACCGGCGATGCCGCCCAGAAGAGCCGGATGTTCTTCTTCTACCGCTGGGCCGACACGCGCATCGAGATCCGCAACGAGGACGGCTCGTTCAACATGCCGCACCTCAAGCAGGCGATCGTCGACGCCTCCGGCCCCGTCACTGCAGCCTGGTCTGACCCGGAGGGCATCGCCTCGCTCCAGTTCACCGCGCCCGGTGCGGATCCCGACTACGCCGAGCGCGTCTGGCTCAACCGCCTCATCCCCCGGACGCAGGTCGCGTTCGACGCCGAGGCGTGGAAGGCGTCGGGGGCCAAGTGGGCGAAGGATCACCCCGGCTATCGCATCCTGCCCGGCACCGCCATCGTGGTCTCCTTCGACGGCTCCCGCGGTTCGGACGATCCCTCCTACCCGCCCGACCACACCGGCCTCATCATCACCGAGATCGCGACGGGCTACCAGGACGTGGCCGGCCACTGGGATCCGGCTGACTATCCCGGTCGGCGCATCCCGCGCGACCTGGTCAACATCGCCGTCGACGACGTCTACACGACCTACAACGTCCTGCGCGGTTACTTCGACCCGCCTGATTGGGATCAGGACATCGCCGAGTGGCAGGCCCGCTACGGCGAGGACCTCGTAACGCCCTGGTTCACCTGGCGCGAGCGCCCGATGGCCTTCGCCTGCCGCAACTACGCCCTGGCGATCGCCGCCGGCGAGGTGCCGCACTCCGAGCACGAAGAGTTCGCCGCCCACATCGGCCATGCCCACAAGCGTCTGGTCAACGTCCGAGACGACAAGGGCGAGCGTCTCTGGACGATCCAGAAGGAGCGCCCTCACAGCCAGCTCAAGATCGACCTGGGCATGTGCGGGGTCCTGGGCTGGGAGGCGCGCTCGGATGCCCTGGCCGCCGGCGCACTCATCGTCCCCGAGGAGCCCGGCATCCTGAGCCTGGTGCGCGACATGGCCGCGCGCCGCGACGGTCGGCCTGTCCCGGTCGACGGCGGCGATGCACCTCCCATTGCCGCCGTCGCCTCGCAGCGCGGTCTCCTCCACTCCCACGAGTATTACGAGGGGCGCACATGAGGCTACTCAGCCTGCAGCACAAGGTCTCCGTCGAGCACTGTGTGAGTCACGGTGAGCGAGCGAGGCACCTCGATCCTTTCCTTCTGTGTGATCCTCACCTTTCCGCCGCGCTGGCGCACGAGCAGAACGATGGTCTGCAACGCCTTGTCGTATTGATCCGCCGTGTCGTTAGTGCCCACTGGAAAGAACTCGCCCACGAGTCGTTCGCCAGCCACAACGGCAACGGGCTCCACGAGCTTGGCGTAAATCCTGCGGAACTCCGTGCTTGGAATCGTGCGCATCTAGCCGACCTCCAATCTGCTCTTCATGCCTCGAATTGTACACCGCTGTACAACGGGAGAGCGGCATGACCCGACGCGCTCGCCGACACCCGCTCGTCAAGGCGCAGCTCCCGGCCGGGGCCGTCGCCAGTTCCGACATGTCCGGCCTCGCCAACGCTTTGGGCGGTGGCCTCAACGTCACGAGTTCGCTCGGGCCTGGTATCCCGATCGGCCCCGGCCACCCCGAAGAGCGTAACCCGCGCTGGTTTGATTACCTGCCCGGTGTCAACGTCACGATCAGCCCGCGCCAGGGCGAGGCGTACAGCTTCGAGACCCTCTACGGCATCGCCAACTCCTGGGACGTGGCCGGCATCGCGATCGAGAAGCGGAAGGAAGAGTTCGTTCGCAACGAGCCGACCGTCATCCCCAAGGCGATCCCGGGTCTGACCCAGAAGCAGGCCCAGTTCCGGGCCGACTCGCTGCGCGACGAGATCGCCGACGCGATGGGCGCGCTCTACCAGCCCGACGGCCAGATGGAATACACGGGCTGGATGACCAAGTACCTCGACGACCTGTTCAAGGGCGACGCCGGCGCGATCTACCTGCGCGGCAACTACGGCGGTGGCCTGGCCGACGTCGAAGTGATCGACGGCCAGCAGATCAAGCCGGTGCTCGATCTGTGGGGCCGCATCGCCCAGGTTCCGCCCGGCACGCCGCGCCACGTTCACGAGTGGACGCCCGACAAGATCAGCATCCCGTCCGCGGGCTCCGGCGTCGGAATGGCCTGCGGCGTCTGTGGCGCGGCTCCGGCCTACACCCAGGTCATCAAGGGCATGATCTGGGGCTGGTATGGGTCCGACGAGATCATCTACCAGCCCCGCTGGCCGCGGACCCGCGGCCCGTACGGCCATCCCCCGATCGAGGCCATCCTCCTCTCGGCCAATCGCGCCCTGCGGCGCCAGACGCTCGACCTGTCCTGGTACACCGAAGGCTCGATCCCGGCCGCCTACCTCAAGGTGCCGGAGGGCTGGAACGCCAAGCAGGCCAACGAGTTCGTGGGGGCGATCTCGGAGCTGCTGTCCGGTAACGACGCCCAGCGCGTCAATCTGGTCCCGATCCCGGGCGGCGCCAACTCGGGCATCGAGCGGATGCTGCCCGAGCCCAAGAACGACGTCGAGGAGTACCTGCTCCACGTCGGTCTCGCGGCGTTCGCGGTCTCCCCGATGGAGATCGGCTTCATTCGCTCGTCGGGCGGCGCCGGTCTCGGCGGCAAGGGCGTCGCCGAAGAGCAGACCGACGCCGGCCGCCAGCGCCAGATCAGCCTGTCGCGCCACATCACCCGGATCTGGAACCGCATCCTCGCGGTCGGCTGGTCGAGCGATCTCGTCCTGTCCTATCCCTCGCTCGTCGAGCCGAAGGACCGACTCCTCGAGGCCCAGACGCTCCACGAATACTGGGCCATGGGCGCGGTCGCCTCGGACTGGATCGCGGTCAACGTGCTCGGTCTCGACCCGCCCGGACTCGGCAACACCGTCGTCACGCAGTCGGGGACCGTCGTGCCGGTCCACCAGATCGCCACGGCGACGCCACCCGAGCCGCCGAGCTCCGCGCCGACCCCCTCGGCCCAACCGGGGGTCAACACCGAGTCGGGCGTCGCCAAGGCCCTGGGCGGCGGCAAGCTCGAGTTCCACGGCGACCTCGCGAAGGTCGTGCACCGCTACCTGCTGCGCTCCTATCCCGCGAAGGACATCGAGTGGGTGCAGGACCCGGACATCGAATGGGAGTACGAGCCCGACGTCAAGCTTGAAGACATCAACTACGCCCGCCGGCCGGGCGGCCGCAATGAGGACAAGGTCGACTCGCTGACCGAGTCGCTCAAGGCCGGCGCCTCGATGGACCCGATCGTACTGGCCGACTTCGGCGAGCCCAAGTACCGGGTCGCCGACGGCTTCCACCGGACCGAGTCCGCCGAAGACGCGGGCAAGGACGCGGTGCCGGCGTTCATCGCCCACAAGGTGCCGGGCAAATATCGGAGCCTGGTCATGGGGCCGATGCAGGAAGACTCCACCTCGGTCGCCAAGGCGGACCTGCGGCGCTGGCGCCAGAAGGCCATCAACGCCTTGAAGCGCGGCGAATCGGCCGCGGTGACGTTCCAGTCCGAGGCGATCGACCCGCTCACGGTCTCGATCGTGTCCAAGGCCCTGGTTTCCGCGCGGAGCGTCGACGACGTCTGGGCGCTCTTCGGAGGTGGGCGATGAACGAGCGCCGCTACGTCCTGGGCATCGCCTACCAGGCCGGTCCGCTGGAGCGGATCCAAGCCGGCGCCGACGGTGGCCGCGACTGGTTTAGCCCCGACGAGCTCGAGCTGGCCGCGTGGCGCTTTCTTCTCAGCGAGCCCAAGGTCGGCGTCTGTCACATGGACGGCACGACCGGGGCTGCGCAGGTCGTCGAGTCCTACATCTACCGCGGCCCGGACTGGCATACCGGCATCTTCGACGGTACCGCCAGCGAGGTGGTCGTCCATGCGGGCGACTGGTTGGTCGGGGCAATCCTCACTCCACTGTCCTGGGAGTTCTACAAGGCGGGCAAGCTCAACGGCTGGTCGATCCAGGGTGAGGCCGGCCGCCTCGTGGGAGACATGACCAATGGCTAAGAAGAACGCTGACGTTCCGCTCACCGAGCTGGTGGACGCCGACATCGATCGCATCGACCTCGTGCCCGAGGGCGCGAACGGCACGCCGTTCCTGATCGCCAAGAGTGCCGCCGGAGCGCCCGGAATGGTCCCGGCCGAGGTAGTGCGCCAGCTCATCGCTCCGGACGTCTACACGGACGACCAGGGCGCCATCGTCGAAGCTCAGCCCACCAGCGAAGTGCGAAAGGAGACCCAGGTGACAACCCCAGCCGCTACGGCGGACACGACCCCGGCCGCAGTGGTCGGGGCGGACATCAAGAAGGCCAAGGCCGACGCGAAGGCCGCGCGGGCCATCCTGAAGCAGGCGGCCAAGGACCGGAAGACGGCCAGGATCGCCAAGAAGGCCGCGAAGATCGAGCGCAAGGCCGTGCTCGCTCAGGTCAACAAGCTCGGCATCGTCAAGGGCACGCTCGACTCGCTCGGCGACGCCCACAAGGCGCTGCTCGACGCCCTCAAGAACGAGGCGGGCAAGCAGGAAGAGGGCGCGGGCCCCTCCGAGACCATGACGGCCCTCCAGGCGCTGTCCACGAAGGTCGCCACGCTCATGGGCAACCACGCCGCGTCCGGCGGCAATGACGAGGCGCCCGAAGAGCCGGACGGCGACGAGCCTGCGGCCGACACGGAGCCGGTCGCGAAGGGCTCGCTCCGCAAGGCGCGGAAGGCCCGCAAGTGCGCGAAGTGCAACAAGCAGATCGCCAAGTCCAAGCTCGCGACGGCGAAGGCGATGGCCCGAATTGCCAAGATCGGGGCCCGCAACTCGAAGGGCGACCAGTCGCTCCTCGATGCCGCCGACGAGAGCCTGGGCAAGCTCGGCGCCACCTTCCACGCTACCAAGACGAAGACGGCGGGCACGCCGGTCGCCGCGGTCGTGAAGGCTGCCGAACCCACCACCGAATCCGAGCTGACGCTCATCCAGCAGATCACAGGGCCACTCGCGGCCGAGGTGAAGAAGGCCATCGGAGACGACCTGTCTGCGCTCAGGCAGCAGGTCGAGAAGATGGCGAAGACACCTCTGCCGGGCGGGCCGCGATTTGTCACGGATCGCGACGGCACAGTCATCGTCGCAGGCGAGGATCAGCAGGGGCTGACCTTCGAGCAGGCGGCGATCCTCAAGGCCGCTGAGAAGTTCCCGAAGGGATCGGTTCAGCGGGAAGCTCTCGAAAAGGCGGGGGCCCAGATCGCCATCAAGGAGTTGATGGTCGCTCAGGCCCAAGGCTAACGACTACATCCGCCGGCGCTGAAGTGCGAGTGGGCGCCGGCCGGATCCCCTGACTCGCAAGGGAGAACGCGAAATGGCACGACCCTACGGCGGCATGGCCGACGTGAGCGCCGAGTCCATCGCCGCGGTCAGGACGGCCCTGACCAACCCCAAGCTCGTTCCTGCCGACCCGGCGGTCCTGGCGAAGGCCACGACCCAAGGTTGGTCGGTCGGCACCGGGGCGGTCGGCCTCCTGCTCGAGCCGCGGCTCATCAACCTGTTCCCTGTCCTCTCGCCTCTGCGCAACCGCTTCGCCCGGCACCAGGCCCCGAACGGCGCAACGGCGGTCCAGTGGCGCGCCATCACCAGCATCAACGCCGGCGGCCTCAAGCCGGGCGTGGGTGACGGTCTGCGCAACAACTTCGTCTCGACGGCCGAGCGCGACCGGAGCCAGACGTTCAAGTCCTACGGCTTCGATGACTTCGTGACCGACGACGCGATCGACAGCGCGGCGAACATCTACGACCTTCGGGCCGAGTCGTCCGCCAACCTGCTCGCCGCCGTCATGGCCACGGGCGAAGAGCCGCTCACCCTGGGCGGCAACGTGACCGCTCTGGGCCGCCCGACTCTCGTCAACGGCAACCTCGTCGATGCCGCGGCCGCGGTCGCCGGCCCCTTCACGGCCACCAACGTCTACGACATCGGCGTTTCGGCCCTGACCCACTTCGGCTATGCCAACGGCGCGACCGGGCACAGCACCGTCGACGCCCTCGACGAGACGCAGATCCAGGCCGTCGTCGCCACCCACACCATGGGCGGCGGCATCACGGCCCTGACCTGCACCGTCCCGGCTGTCCGCGGCGCGGTTGCCTACAACTGGTACATCGCCAACGGCCACCTGGCCCAGATGTACTACGCGGGCACCTCCACGGCCACGAAGATCACCATCGTGACGGCCGCCGGCGCTGCGACCATCGCAGCCGCCCCGCTGACCTATCCGGCCTCCACCGTCGGCACCCCGCTCGTCGTGGCGACCCTGCCGACAGTCGGAGCAAACATCCCGAACACCGCGGACCAGACGGCCGATGCGCTCGCGTTCGACGGCCTGATCCCCCAGATCGAGCTCCCCGGCGGCGCCGGTTCGAGCCCGTACTGGGACGCCACGGTCCAGTACAACGGCGGCGGCTACATGGTCGACATGGTCGGCGGCCAGTACACCTCCGACGGTGGCAACGGAATCGTCCAGCTCGACACGATGCTCAAGAGCCTGTGGGACAACTCCCGCATCGGCCCCACGGCGCTCTTCGTCAACTCGCAGGAAGCCCAGGACTTCGGCCGCCTGATCGTTCAGGCGGGCGCGGGCGTGGGCTCCTACCGCATCACCCAGGCGGTGGGTGCGGACGGGACCATCCAGGGCGGTCTGGTTGCGACCGGTTACCGCAACAAGTTCACCAGCCCCCAGATGATCCCGATCGAGATCCACCCGTACCTCGCCCCCGGCACCATCATCGCGATCAGCGAGCGGCTGCCGTTCCCGCGAGCGAACGTCGGCAACCCCTTCGAGTTCGAAGTGCTGCGTGAGTACACCCAGTACGACTGGGCCCGCGCCCAGCGGCGCTACGAGTACGGCATCTACGCCCGCCAGTGCCTGAAGGTTTACTTCCCGGCCGGCTGCGGCGTGATCGTCGGCAACTCCCACCTCTAGAGCCCTAGCCCGGGGGCCGGAGACTTCCTCTGGCTCCCGGGCCCTACCGAAAGGCAAGGCCAGAAATGCCCGGATCCCCCGGCTCCGCGTCCTCGATCTCGGGCGCGGGCTACACGGTTCCGCTCGGCACTGTGTATCCGGGCGGCACCTTCCAGATCGTCTCCGGCACCCAGGCGAGCCCGACCGAGCTCACGACTCTCGCGCCGCATGGGCTGACGACGGGCGATACGATCTTCTTTACCAGCTCGACCACCGCCAACGCGGCCCTGACAGCTGTCCCGCAGCAGGTCGTCACGGTCACGAGCACCACGAAGTTCACCGTGCCGGTGAACTGCTCCGTGGCGGGCGCGACCGCCGGCGCCTACGACATCGCCGTCCTGTCCATCCCCGTGACGGGCGTGGGTGTCGCGGCCACGGTCAACACCGGATCCGCGCACGGCCTCCGGGTGGGCGACACCGTGACGCTCGTCGCCACAGGCGCCGTTTCTACCGTCGGCACGATCGACGGCCTCAACACCGTGACGGCCGTACCGACCTCGACCTCGTTCGTAATCGGCGCCTGCACCAACGTCACCACTCCGGCGTCCGCGACCGCCGGCCACTACACGAAGACCACCTTCAACTCGGACGTCTGGGACTCCAAGGGCATGGCCTATCAGGTCGGCATCGTCCTGACGTCGGTCATCGGCACCGCGCCCGTGACGACCAAGGTGGACATCCAGGGTTCGCTCGACTACGACCCGATCAAGCAGGCCGCGGGCACCGTGAACGGCACCTGGTTCAACGTCCCGTACGCGATCATCACCGCTCCCCAGACCCTGGCGGTTGCGCAGCTGACCGTGACCACGGCCACGAGCACCAACTACAAGATGGCCGCCCCGGGCGAGCCCAATTACTTCCCCTACCGCTATCTGCGGCTCCAGTTCAGCTCGTCGACCAACATCGTGATGTCGGCCAACCTGCTGGCGCTGCCGAAGGGCTAGGACCGTGACTCAGTTCTGCACAGTCGGAGAGGTCAAGCAGCGTTGGTCGGGCGACCAGCCGACGCTCTCGAATGCGCGCGACCAGGACATCCTCGACGAGATCGTGGACATCACGGACTCGATCGAGCAGGAGATCCGGGCCTCACGCGGCGAGGGCGAGGGCTGGTCCTTCCTGGCCGCATCCGACTACGGCACCCAGGTCGTGAGCGTGGCCGGTTCCAGCGTCACCGGCACGTTCACCCTGACCTTCAACGCGACCACGAGCGCCGCGATCTCCGTCTCGGCGAACGCGGCTACGGTCCAGACGCAGACCGACGCGATCTGCGGCGGCGGCAACACTGTCGTCACCGGGCCCCCCGGCGGCCCCTGGACGATCGTCTATGCCGGCACTCTCACCGGAGCGCAGCCCGCGTTTACGGCAGCCTGGTCGCTCGTGCCATCCACGGCCCAGATCCTCGTCGAGCAGACCATCACCGGCTCCGCTTCCAGCGTCACTCGGCGCTACACCGGCAAGAGCTGTCGGCTGCTGCTGATCGACGACGCGATCTCGGTCTCGGCGGTCTCGCTCATCCAGTCCAACGGCACCCTGATCCGGACCCTGGTGGCCGGCACGGACTACCTCGTCGCGCCGCTCAACTCGCTGCCCATCACCGGCCTCACCGCGGTGGGCATGGACTGGCCGCGGACGCCCGGCGGTGTCCTGGTCACGATGCGCCCGGGCTACGCGCTGGCGGTGCCGGGCAAGCTCCACGAGTGCTCGATCCAGGAAGTGATCCGGGGCATCCGCGGCGGCCAGGCCGGCGTCGACGATCGGCTCGGTACGCAGCCCTACGCCTCGCAGACCGTGACCCGGGCGTGGCTCGCTTCGACGTACCGCGTCATCAACCAGTACCGCTTCGGCGCGGGCATGCTGAGGGACTCGTTCTGATGGCCCTGCCGTTCGTTCGCTCCGGGACAGGCGTCAAGGTCGACGTCCAGGGCATGGACAAGCTCATCGACGCCCTCAACGACGCGAGCTCCGATGTCCGAGTCCGGCGCTTCGCCCTCAAGGCGATCGCGCCCGGGGCGAAGGTCATGCGCGACGCGATCCGAGCCGAGGCGCCGGTCGCCCGTAAGGACACGACCGGCCGCTACGCCCACAAGAAGGGGGCGCTCAAGCGGGGCGTCCGGTTCAAGGCGTCGCGCCAGCGGATTCAGTACGGCGGCAAGACGTACGTCGGCAAGGTCGTCGCCTACATCGTCGGCCCCTTCGGCAAGGGCACCTCGCAGCGACACCTAGTGGTCGGGGGCCACGAGATCAAGGGGCACCGCACGGTCGCCGGCACGTTGCTGGGCATCAACACCCACAAGAAGGTGGGGGGCTTGATGCGAACCCGGCCCAATCCGTTCGTCCAGCGTGGCGAGGCACGAGCTCGAACAGCGACGAGCGGCGCGATCGAATCGGCCGCCCGGTCCGCGTTCGAGGAGCTGACCCATGGCTAGCCGCATCGCCCAGATCGTCGACTACACCGCCCTCGTGGCGGCGCGCATCAAGCCCCAGCGCATCCCCTCCGGGTATGTCGAAATGCGGGCCGTCTTCGGAACCGGCCAGGTCGACCCCGACACGGGCGAACCGCTCTACCAGGACCCGCTCCACCCGGGCCAACCATTGCAGCCCGCGCCCGAGAACCCGCTCGAACCCTATACGCACTTCTCGGACCTGCCGGACGCGCCGGGCATCGAATGGCTCGACCAGGAGGGCGACGTCGCTCTGACCTGGGACATCCCGATGCGCTTCTGGTTCCCACGCAGCGACCTCGCGATGGCCCGTCAGACGGCGATGCCCTTCTACGCCGCGTACCTCTCGGAGTTCCACAAGGACTACACCCTGGGCGGCCTCTGCAAGCTCGCGAGGGTCTCCCGTTACGCGATCGGCGGCGACGAGTTCGACTCGTGGCTCGACGTGAACCTTTCCGTGCTCGAGGAGGTGGCCCTCTATGACGAGTGACAGGAGACGACGTATGACCGAAGTCGAAGAAGTGCCCATCGAAGAGCCGATCGAGGCCCCAGCGGTCCCTGCGAAAGCCACGGAGGCCGTTGAGCCCGTGTCGCTCGAGGGCGTCGTCCTGGAGGGCGCGGTCTCGGCCCCCGCGTTCGTCGATCCCTTCTTCGGCTACCTCGCCGACAACGCCGAGATCCACACCGGCACTTGGGCCGGCCTGCAAAACTACGAATGCTCCATGTGCGGCTTCGCCAGCCTCGACCGGGCCGCGGCCGACGCCCACGTCTCCATTCACGGCCAGACATTCACGCAAGGAGCCCGCCCATGACGGCAACAGTCATTCCTGTCATCTCGCCGGTCCGGGCCGGCACCTTCACGGGGCAGCCGACGGCGACGAGCCTCGACTACGTCGAGACCGCGTCCGGGGCCGCGTCGGGCGACACGATCGCCCTCAACGGCCTCGTGCTGGCCTGCCTCAACAACACGGACGCCGGCGGCCAGACGATCACCTATTCCTCGGTCGCCGACACCCCGTACAACCGCACCCTGGACATCACCACGTACGCCCAGGCGACCACGATCCGCTCGGCGGTCCTCTTCCGACCCGACGGCTGGCGCAACGCCGACGGCACGCTCCACGCCACCGCGTCGAGCGCCAACCAGAAATACAGCTGCTTCTCGATCCCCGGCACGGGCGCGCCCTGGTCGGGCACTTCCACCAGCCAGGCCGGCCGAACGGCCATCCAGCCCATCACCCCGTACGGGCCGTATCCGGGCGTCCAGCCCGCCGGCTCCAACTGGCCGTCTGCGGCGCAGCCGAACGCTCTGTCGCTCAACTACACCATGGCGGCCATGGATAACGCCAACGGCAACTGCATCATCATGAACGGCCCGCTGCTCCTGCTGTTCACGGACGGCGGCGCCAACACCATGACGATCTCGTCGGTCGCCGACTACCTCGGCCGGACGACCGACATCACGACGTACGCCGTCGGCTCGGGCCTCTACTCGGCCATCTACCTCCGGCCGGACGGCTGGCGGCAGACCAACGGCTACCTCTACCTCACAGCCAGCGCGGCCGCTGTCAAGGTCGCTGCATTCGCCTGCCCAGGCTGAAAGGACTAACGACCGATGCCTCTTCCTCCCTCCCAGGTTTCGACCACCGGCCCGCAGTTCCTGCTGAAGTTCAGCGACTCGACCGGGGCCAACTTCACCACGCTCGCCAAGAGCAAGGACATCAAGGGCCCGTCCTCTTCGATGGGCAAGGTCGACGTGACCACCCAGGACGCCGCCAACAAGACGCGCCTGTACGACCCCGAGCTCGTCGATCCGGGCGTGCTCTCCACGGACATCCTGTACTCCGCGACCGACTCCACCCATCAGGCGCTGATCGCGGCCTACCAGGCGGGCTCTTTCCTCAACTTCCAGCTCTACAACAACCCGCCCACCAACTCCAAGTACATCTCCGGTTCCGGCTTCTTCACGAAGTTCGAGCCCACGCACCCGGTGGCGGGCTCGCTGACTGCCTCGATCGAGTTCCAGATCAGCGACAAGTGGACCCAGAATTGACATGGCGACCCTGACGGCGGCCGACTTCATGTCCGGCCGTGGACTGAAGCACGAGACCGTTCCGGTCCCGAGCCTGGGCGGCGAGGCGCAGGTTTACGAGCTTGCGCCTCGCCAGCGGATCGAATTCGTCCGCTGGATCTCCGATCTCGTGAGCGGCACCAAGGACTTCACCCTCGAAACCCTGGGCGCCCTCGAAGGCTCGGACACCAACAAGATCGACGTCGGCGAGATCAGCGAGTATGCCGACCGGCTGCTCGCCATGACTCTCCGCGACGACGACGGCAAGCTCATCTTCCCCGACCCCCACATCCAGGTCACGCACCTCTCGGACTTCATGTCCGACGACGAAATCAAGCTGCTGCAAGGGGTGGCCGAGAGGCTGTCCCTGCTCGGCGACGCGGCCGTCGAAGAGAAGGCCAGAGAACTCCCAAACTCCCCGGACGCCTCGGCCTCCTGAGGGTGGCCCTGGCGTTCGGCCGCTGGGACGTAGATGACTTCGCAGAAGAGATCGGATCGGCGCAGCTCGGCGAGTGGCTGGCCCTCGAAAAGGTGGACGGGCCGCTCGGCGGGAGGCGTCAGGACACGTACCACGCTCGCGAGATGTTCTACTTGGCCGCGCTCGCCGGGGTCAGGGAAGGAAGCCCGGAGGACTACGTCGTCCAATGGCTGCCCGAACCCGACTGGCGGGATGCGATCGACGAAGGCTACTTCGAGCGGACGCTGGCGCAGTACGCAGCAGCCAACCCGTCCATAGCTAACCCGGTACCGGAGCGACCGACGTGACGATAGGCGAACTCCTGGTCAAGCTCGGTGTCGACGCCAAAGAGCTCGGCACCGGGTTCAAGGGTGCCGTGCACGAGGCTGAGTCGTTCAGCTCGGGCGTCAAGCATCACGCCGGCGTCGCGGGCAAGGCCATCTCCGGCCTCGAGGCCCCGATCCACGGCGTGGGCAAGGTGCTCGGCAGCCTGTCGGGCGTCGCATCCACGGCGATGGGCTTCCTGGCCGCCCAGGGCGTCGACTCCATGGTCCAGACGGCGCAGCACGCCGCCCAGCTGGTCAAGCAGGAAGACGCGATCCGGACGCAGACGGCGGCGGTCCTGGCCTCTACCAAGGGGGCCGCCAACATGACCGCCGACAGCGTGGACGCCCTGGCCGCCTCGCTGGGCAAGCAGGACGCTGTCGCCAAGGATGCCGTGGAGTCCAACGAGAACCTGCTGCTCACCTTCACCAACGTGAAAAACCAGGTGGGCGCCGGTAACGACATCTTCAACCAGGCGACTCAGGCCACGCTCAACATGAGCCGGGCTCTCGGCGAGGATGGCGCCTCGGCCTCGATCCAGCTGGGCAAGGCGCTCAACGATCCCATCAAGGGCCTCACGGCACTCCAGCGCGTCGGCGTGATGTTCACCGAGCAGCAGAAGGAGCAGATCAAGACCCTGGTGGCTCACGGCCAGACCCTGGCCGCGCAGAAGATGATCCTGGGCGAGCTGAACACGGAGTTCGGCGGATCCGCGAAAGCCTACGGCGACTCCGCGGCCGGATCGATGGACAAGATCGGCCAGTCGGTCGACGAGGCCGAGAAGAGCCTGGCGCGGGGACTGCTGCCCGCCTTCGAGTCCGCGATCCAGCTCCTGCCGCCGCTGATCGACGATGCCACGCAGTTCGCGGCCACGATCGAGGGCATGGTGGGCTCGTTCGCCAAGCTGCCCGGCGTGTCGGCCATTCTGGGCAACATCGGCAACCTGTTCGGCGCTCTCACCGGCAAGGGCGATCTCAAGAGCGCCGGCACCAACCTCGCCTCGAGCCTCGCCGCGGGCATCAAGTCCGCCTTCCCCGTGGTGACTCAGGCGCTTCTGGACGGGGCGCAGACGCTCTTCGACTGGCTCGTCAACGAAGGCGTGCCGATGATGGCGACTAACGCCGGCAAGATGTTCGACACGCTCTCGCAGGTGCTCCCGCCCGCCTTCCTCAAGGTGCTCCAGTGGATCGGCAAGAACGCGCCAGTCCTGCTCGGCAAGCTCGGCGAATGGGGCAAGGCGTTCGTGGGTTGGGTCGGCCAGCGGCTCCCGTCCCTCCTGGCCGCCCTGGGCGACCTGCTCGGCAAAGTCGGGGCCTGGATCATCAACACCGGCCTGCCGACGCTTGCGCGCCAGCTCCTGGAGTGGGGCCAGCAGCTCGTCGCCTGGATCGGTCCCCAGATCCCCGTCGCCATCAAGGATCTCGGCGACATGCTCGACAAGCTCGTCGGCTGGCTGACCGGACCCGCCATCCCACAACTCGCGGGCGGCATGGGCGATCTCGGGCGGGCGGGCATCGCGGCGATCATGGACTTCTTCGTCGGCTCCCACGGGCAGCCGGGGCTCCTCCAGAAGCTGACCTCCTGGTTCGTCAACACGTTCATTCCGGCCCTGCCCGGCATCGTCGGGAGCATCTACAGCGGCCTGGTGAACTTCGCCACCGACATCGGCAAGGCGATCATCAAGGGCGTGGGCGACACCCTGGCCGGCTTGGGCCAGGCGGTCCTTGACGCCCTCACCGCGGCACTCCGGTGGGCGCTCTCGATTGGCATCCAAGTCGGGCCGGTCAAGCTCGGCCTGGGCTACGCCACCATCTCGACCCCGGTCGGCAACTTCACCCTGCCGGGCCTTGCAACGGGCGTCCGCAACTTCGTCGGCGGCATGGCTCTGGTCGGCGAGGCCGGACCAGAGCTGGCCTACCTGCCCCGTGGCTCCAACGTCCTGCCCGCGGGCGACACGAAGGCCCTGATGGGCAACCGCGGCTCGACCACGGTCATCATCAACAACCCCAAGCCCGAGCGGTCGTCCGATTCGATCCGCCACCAGATGCGCCGCCTCGCCGTGCTGGGCTACGTCGCACCGATGGGGAGCTAGCCGATGGCTCGTGTCAATCAATGGGCGTTCCGGGGCCAGCTCATCAATTCGCCCTACGTCCGGGTGCGCGACATCACCGGTCAGTGGGGGCTGCCGCCGCTCCGGGGCGAGAACTTCCTGACCTACAACGCGACCGGCCGCCTGTTCGTGCCCAAGATCCACGACGAGAAGCACATCACCCTCGAGTTACTCGTCCGCGACACCCCGTCGGGCATGGCCGCCTACGTCTTCGACCAGCTCGACAAGCTGTTCGCCAACCGTTCGCAGGGCGCCCTCGCCAACATTCTCGACTCCGGCACCCGCACCGGCCAGGCCGAATGCGTCGCCTGGGACAAGCAGGACCTGACCGTGTCGGGCGCCGTCTATTCCGGCGTCGTGGACTTCCTGCTCGCGGACCCGTACCTGTACGGCTCGACGGTCACGGGGACCGTGGTCCCCGCCGCCGGCCTGTCCTTCGGGACGCCGGTCATCAACCAGGCGTTCTCGCCGTCACGGGCCAACTTCACCTTGAGCATGACGGGCGTGGTCTCGGGCCAGCCTATCCTGGTGGCCTATCACGCCAGCATCTATCCGGCCGTCACGACCAACATCTCGACCATCACCGACACCTTCGGCACGCCCTACACCTGGACGAAAGTCGACGGCTACCTGGACGCCTCCGTGGACAACGACGCCGAGATCTGGATCGGCACGGGTGGCGTGGGGACGTCGGGCGTCATCACCGTAACCCCGGCCCACACCGCCGCCTGCGGCGGCGCGGCGGTCCCCATGATCGGCGCCTCGACCGCGGCCGGTCTGCTTGCGATCGACGTCCACAACTGCACGAACTACTCGACCTCGGGCATCAGCCCCTCGCCCCCGGCGATCTCCGTCACCCCGACGGCCTCGGGCGAGGGTGCGTTGCTGGCGGCCAACTCCTTCGGAACCCCCGCCACACCGCCGACGGGCGAGACGACGCACTTTACCCTGGTGTCGGGAGGGACCAACGTCACCATCGGTTCCGAGTTCCTGTACCCGACATCGGGTGTGGCCCTATCGCCGACCTACGGGAACTACTCGAACTGGATCAACGTCGCGGCCGTCGTCAAGGGCTCCGGGGCCGCGCCCGCGTCCGTCAACATCACCAACCCCGGCACCGTTCGCGCCGAGAAGATCACGCTCGACATCCTCGGCCCGGCCACCAACCCCACGATCTCCAACACGACCAACGGCTACTCGCTGACCATCAACACGGCCGTCGCCGGCGGCCAGCATCTCATCATCGATACCGGCGCCTACACGGCCGTCAACAACGGCGTGAGCGTGATCGGTTCGCTCGTCCATACCGGCGGGACGGCGTTCATGGCCCTGGAAACCGGCGTCAACACCCTGACTGCGATCGGCTCCGGCTGTACCGGGGCGTCCCTGCTGACCGTGTCGTTCGCTACGCCGTATGTCTAGCGGGATCGAGGTCCAGCTCTACTCGGCGGCCAGCCTGTCGACCCGCCTGGACATCCTCAACTCGGCGTCCTCTGTGACCTGGCAGGACGTGCTGGGCGACGTCGGCTCGGGCTCGCTGGTGATCTCCATCTACGACCCCAAGGCGACCGTCGCCAACCTCGCGAAGTTCAACCTGGTGAAGGTCGCCCTCAACGGGTCGCCCGTCTTCGGCTGGTTCGTCACGGCGCCGCTGCTGACGATGGCCGAAGGCGAGCAGAGCACCTGGACGCTGGCCGGGGTGGGCGTCTTGAGCTACCTGGCCCGCGCCGCGGTCTACCCCGCGAGCTGGGGATCGGCGGGCACCTATCCCTCGAAGCGGTCATTCACCGCCACAGCCGGCTCGATCCTCAACACGCTCCTCACCGAGGCGCAGGCGCGGGGCACGATCCCGTCCATGACCTGGGACTTCACCGCCTCGGCCGATAGCACCGGCACCGCCTGGGCCAACACCGTCACGCTCGACATTCAGGTCGGGGCGAGCATGGTCGACGTCGCGAAGAAGTTGTACGCGCTCGGCATCGGGATCCGCATGGACCCGAACCTCGTGCTCCACGCCTACAACCCCGGTGCCTTCGGCTCGAATCTCACATCGACCGTCGTCTGGCAGATGGGCCACCACATCACCGGCAACGTGACCGGCGGCGGGGCCGAGGGGCAGCGCGTCGCGACGAGCGTCTACAACTCGGGAGCGTTCAACGACGTTGCCCTGGTCTCGGGCTCGGGCGGCTACTTCACCGAGGCATCGGACGCCACCATGACCGGCGACGCGAGCATCGGCCGCTGGGAGCTCGGGGTCAACTTCGGCAGCTCCAACGACCCCACGACGCTCGCCGCGGTCGGGACGTCGCAGATCGCGCTGGCCGAGAAGGAGGCTCTCGCCATCTCCGTGCCTATCAACCACGGCACAACCAACGGCCTGTACGAGCCCTACCTGAATTACAACCCCGGCGACACGATCGCCCTCAATGTGCCCGGCCAGTACACGAACCAGACGTTCACGATCGCCGCGCTCACCATCCAGCAGACCGAGGGAGCGGACTACCTCATCACCGCCGACCTGGGCGCGCTCTGGCTCGATCAGGCCGACCGGCTCGCGCAGCTCCAGTCGTCCACGTCCGGCACGACGAGCCAGGTCTCGGGCGGCGTCTCGGGGAACCTGAACCTCGCCAGCCCGACGTCGATCGTGACGTGGGTGGCCGTCCAGGGCGGCATCGGCTTCCAGAATTCCTGGGTGCTGTGGGACGCCGTTCTCAGCCCGGTGCAGTACGCCAAGGGCACGGACGGCTGGGTGCGGCTGCGCGGCATGATGAAGTCGGGCGTCGTCGGCTCGTCGGCCCTTACCCTGCCGGCGGGGCTCCGGCCCTACGACATCCAGCGCATCACCGTCGTATCCAACAACGCATTCGGCCGGATCGACATCAAGCCTACCGGGGAGGTCATCCCGCAGAGCCCGTCGAGCAATGTCTACGTCTCCCTCGACGGGGTGTCGTTCTACGTCGGCTGACTCATCCTCGCGGCTCGCTTGTAATCGTTCTGCGCCTGTTCCACGGGCAGAACGGTAAGAACCGGGCGGATCGGCATCCAGAGACTGATCGGCGAGAAGGTTGCCGCCATGTCCTCAACATTCAGTATTGACTGATTGATGCTCTTTTGCTATCTTGCCACGCATGCAGACCAAACGGCACACCGAAACCGAGCCAATGAGGCGGATCCAGTCCCGCCTCGGTCGTCCGCTCGAGGGCTACCTCCGGCAGCGATACATCGAAGAGGGCTGGACAACTACGCAGATCGCTGCCGAGCTCGGTCTCCACGCCGTGACCGTCACGCGTTGGCTTCGCCGATTCGGGATCGAGCTTCGCTTCCCCGGACAACGCGGCAAGCCTTCCTGAAAGGACCGGACCATGGGCACCGTCACGCCCATCAATCGCCATCGGGAATTGGTCACCGTCACGAGCCAGGGCCTCGCGGAGAGCGGGATCGAAGTGACCACGCTGGCGATCCGGCTCGCGAGCCTGATGGGCGAGCTCGCCGCCGCCAACGCCTCACGCCCGCGGCTCGTGCGGGTTCTGCGCTCCGGACAGCGTGACGCCGGCCTCCTGGTCCTCGAGGGCCGCCGTCTGTGCGCGCTCGCCGATCCGCACGAAGGGCGCGCCGCATGACCGCCATCGCCCTCCTGCTGCCCGTGGCTTTCCTGGCCGCCGGGATCGTGGCCCTGCTGCGCGAGATCTCCGGCGAGCCGTCCGGCCCCGTCGTTCTGTCCTGCCGTCACCTGCCGAACAGCCTGGAGGGTGTGAAGTGATCTACTCCGTTTCGACTCAGGCCGAACTCGATGCCGCGCTGGCGAACGCGGTCCGCAACGATCTGATCGAGATCAAGGGCTCGGGCTACTTGGACCTGCGAGGGAGTGCCGGTTGCTCCGGCTCGGCCACCGTCAGGGCCTACGACTCGGCCACCGTCACGGCCTCCGGCTCGGCCACCGTCAGGGCCTCCGGCTCGGCCACCGTCACGGCCTACGACTCGGCCACCGTCAGGGCCTCCGGCTCGGCCACCGTCACGGCCTACGACTCGGCCACCGTCACGGCCTACGGCTCGGCCACCGTCAGGGCCTCCGACTCGGCCACCGTCA
>Ga0335069_10001229_pt1 | contig 41412 bp, 43 predicted proteins | sample Lox_Sample_11_FD_206714 | JGI IMG/M metagenome (GOLD analysis project Ga0335069, IMG submission 206714) | Soil microbial communities from Loxahatchee National Wildlife Refuge, Florida, United States - Lox_Sample_1.1 | ecosystem: Environmental > Terrestrial > Soil > Wetlands | place: USA...
CGTACACGCAGGACGTTGCCGTCTCAATGAGCGCCAGATAGACCTCAAGTGAAGAGGCGTCGCGGAGTCCATGATGCACGACAACGCGCGCGGGTGACGATCCGGCAGCCGGCTGCTCGACGATGTGGTACGAATCGCCTCCCGCGGCGGTCCAGGCATCGAGGAACGAACGCTCGAGCGCGGCAACGACCGGCCCTTCCACCCGCGCGCCGGCGTCGAGCCACGGTACCTGTCGCCACTTTGAGTCGGCCGTGAGCTTCACTTCGTTGAAGCCGGTGTAGTACTCGTGGGAAAGATTGCGTCCGCCGAGAAGCGCGACCGCGCCGTCGATCACGGCCAATTTGCGGTGGTCCCGTTGCTTCAGATCCTCGAGCGAGGGGACCCCGGTCAGCGGCCGCGAGACGCGCAGCTCTACGCCAGGGCGCGCCCCGAGCCGCTCGAGCAGCGGATTGTGGGTGCCGAATGAACCCTCGAATCCGTGCAGCGAATCAACAACCACTCGCACGGTTACCCCCCGGGCGCCCGCCGCGGCAAGCGCTCCCTCCACCGGCCCGCCGACGTCGTCATCCAGTGCCATGTACAGCTGCAAATGCACGCGCTGCGTGCTTGCGGCGATTGCGTCGAGCAGCCATCGGCGCGCCTTCGCGTTGTCCATCTCGACCTCGATGCGGTTGCCCGGCACAAGTGCGGCGCCGGTTGTGGCCTCGAGGCGGCTGTCCAGAGACCGGGAGTACAGTGCCGGAGCATGGAACATCAGTGGGACCGCCCTGATCTCCCCGGCTCTCACGGCTGCGAATCCGATGGTGGCGGGAGTGTGTGGTCCGCGGTGGACGATAGCCATGACCGGAAATCCTGCCGCGCGCATCCGTGCCCCAACGCGCGCCAACCGTACCGGATCTACGGCCTCCGGCACATCGAACGCCGCACCTTCATCCAGCACTGCACTGGCGTCAGCCACACGTGGAGAAAGACCGGCGCGGCGCAACCGTACGCGAATCGAGTTGCAGCTCCGCGTCGGACGCATGCGGACAGCCAGCAGCTCGAGTGTCTCCTCGCCGGCGAATCCTGCGAGTAATGCGAGGTCGCGATCGGCCAGTTCAGCGTCGAACAGGAGAAGCGGGCGCGTCCCCGGGCGGATCACCGCGACCCGTTGCTCGATGGCCGCCAGCGGATCGGGGGCGGTACGCTCCCCGACGCGAAATACCCCGAGTGATTCACCGGCAAGGCCGGGAGGGAGTTCTCCCTCGCCGTTGCTCGTTGTGATCACTGCAACAATCCGGCCGGCGGACACGAATGCCACCTCCTGGTCCGGAATAGGGTCGGAGCGCCCGATCCCGCCGGCATAGTGAATGCTCGTGCGCATGACACCGCTGTCGTTGACGAGATCCGCCACATCGATCGCACGCCGCAAATCCGGTGCAACCGCGTGAAGCGGAGGCAGGATGAGGATCGGTGCCGGCCAGGCGTGAGGTTCCAGCAGGACGGATGGAAAACGAGGCAACACCAGCAGGTCGATGGTGCTCCTGTGCGGCGCGGCCGGCGTCACCAGATCCACCTGTGCCTCGATTCCTGCAATGCTGAGAGCAGCCTCCCGGTCGCGCATATGCGACTCGAGCACGACAACAGTGGCGTGCAGGTTGCTGTCGCCGTGATCGCGAAGGAATGCACCGACCGCCGCACGCGCGCCGGCGCCAATCGCCTCGCATCTGATGTTTCTGATTGGATGATCGCCCAGGGGTCCCCGTGCGCTCCATAGCACCGGGAGGGAACATCGCTTGCGCAGCTCCGCGATGACAGCGATCACGCGCAGCGGGAGCACTCCGGCAGCGACGAGGAGGTCGATCTCCGACATGGCGGCGAGCCCCGCCAGAGTGCCGGCGTCCAGATCTGCCGCCAGCGTGACTTCCACGGTTGTCGCCGCACCGGCTGCCGACTTCCGGAGAGCATCGATCCACGCGGTCGCCGCTTCGCTCAGGTCGCCGGGAGCATCACCCGAAAACAAGGCAAATTTCCGCTCCGCCAGGTGGGCGACCACGAGCAGCAGCTCCGCGCGCGGCGCCGTCCGTCGGATCATGGCCACCGCTGCGTTTGCATCGCCTCCGAGCTCGGAAACAAGAAGAACACGCCGATATTTCATGGACAATTCGCCCTCCTGCTAGGCGCAACCGGCTCGCTCGGAAATCATCATGGGGCGCAGCGCACCGTCGACCGGGTCGAGCACATGGGCCGTGACCGTGGCAATCGTCCCATCGCTGTCGATCTCGTACAGATTGAAGCCGGCCCGGATCGAGGGATCGGGATGATCCAGCGCCGCCCCGCTCGCGCACACCGCATCGAGCGAGCCGGACGCCGTCCGCAGCTTGCATCGCACGCGGAGGTGCAAATGACCGAAAAGGACCAGTCCGCGTGACAGCGGCGCCAGCGCGCTTCGCAGCGATGCGGCATCTACCAGTCCGTCCCGAAGCTGCGCCGGTCGCATGCGCCGGTCGACCGGGGGGTGATGAATCACGATCACCGGCGTCCGCCGCGTTACTTCGGGATGCGCGAGGATTTTCTCCAGAGCTGCGAGCTGCTCATTGCCGACATTGCCGGAGGAAACGAACGGCGGCCGCGGCACAGCGCTCGACAGCGCGATGATCGCCGCCGGCCCGCGCAGCTTCACGCACGGATACGGACCGGCCGGGAGCTGCACGGCATACTCCGGCAGATCGCTGACCAGCAAAGTGCCGAAATATTGCGGAAAACGGCGTTCGCGCTGGATGGAGCCCAGGTATATATCGTGATTGCCGGGAACCACAGTAACCTCCGTGGCGCGGGCCATGGAATCGGTGAGCTTTCGCGCCTCGTCGTACTCACTCTCCAGTCCGAGGTTCGTGATGTCCCCGGTCACCACGATATGATCGGCGCATCCGGCGACTGCCTCAAGCACGGACAGCAAATACTCGCGGCGATACACGCGCCCGCGGCGCAGGACCAGATTGGCATAACCGGTGATGCGCTTGTTGAAAAGGATCTTGCGCCAATCGACAGCCTCCGGCGACAGGATGTGCGTATCCGAGAGGTGAGCGATGCGAAGCATTCATCCTCCACCGTGAAGTAAGAATGGAGCGGGAAGCGATGCGTCTCAGCGGGGGGCTGCTTGCCGGCGCCCGCGCCTGAAGAACGATGTCAGGAGCCAAGACCCCATAACGGCCGCAATGAAGAGGCCTGCCAGTCCGATGATCGGCATCTCGTGCCACTTCGGGGGGGTATTCGAGAGAACAATGACAGATGAACCGATGATCAGAGAGGCCAGCACAATTGCAGAGGCGATGCGACCGCTGATGAGGTCCAGTCTGAAGAGCGTATGCTCCAGTGCCCCATACTCAATGTCGAGTTTCAGCTTTCCTTCTCCGGCCTTCCTGAGGAGTTCTTTCAGCTCAACCGGAACTTCCCTGACGAAGCGAATCCATTCCGTCCCCGTACCCACGAATTCGCGGGTCATCTCCGGGACAGAATATCGGGCGAGCCGGAGTCTGCGGACAAAGGGTTCGGCGTGCCCCATAATCTCAAAGTCCGGATCCAGCGATCTGCCGACTCCCTCAGCGACCGTGAGCGCCTTGACCATCAGAAACAGATCAGGTTTCAGACTCATCCCTTGTTTTCTGAGAATCTTCACAACACTCTGAAGCATTTTCCCCATTTCCAGCTCCTTCAGGGGAAGGTAGGCATATCGGTCTATGAATTCCAGCAGGTCTCTTTGCAGCTGTCCTTGCTTCGGATCCGCGCTCCCGTCGGTCAGCTTCAACAGTGCATCACCCGCCTTGGTTTCGTCTTTGCGGATAAGCACTTCCACAAAATCTGTGAAGTCCTCGCGCTCCTGCTGACTGATCCGTCCCATCATCCCGAAGTCAATGAAACAGACGACATTGTTCGGGAGAACCATGATGTTTCCCGGATGGGGGTCCGCGTGGTAGAAGCCCCAGGTGCAGATCTGCCGCAGCATCGAGTCAGCCCCGCGGCTCGCCACCTCTTTGAGGTCGTACCCGTCTTCTCCGAGAGCGACGAGGTTTGAGGCCTTTATGCCGTGAATGAACTCCATGACAAGCATGCGTCTGGTGCTCAACTCGCGAAACACCTTCGGGACATGAATCGTCCGGTCGTCAGCGAACTGTCGGGCGAACCGCTCGATGTGGGAAGCCTCCACCCGGTAGTCCATCTCGTCTTCCATGGTCCTGGCAAATTCGTTCACGATCTTCACAGGGTTGACGGATTGCAGTTCTGCCGCGTGCCGCTCCATAAGGGCGGCCAGGTGGCGCAGGATGTCCAGGTCCACCTCCACAGTCTGCTGGATGTCCGGACGTTGAACCTTGATAGCCACTTCTTCCCGGGTGTCTTTCAGGAAAGCTCTGTGGACCTGACCTATGGAGGCAGCAGCAATTGGTTTCTTCTGAATCGACTGGAAGATAGCTCCGGGGGCTCTGCCGGTTTCGGACAGGATGATTTCCTTGACGCTTTCATACGGGAAGGCCGGCACGGCATCCTGCAGCTTTGACATTTCTTCGACGTATTCCAATGGAATAAGATCGGCGCGAGTGGAGAGTATCTGCCCCATCTTGACAAAGGTCGGACCAAGCTCTTCCAGGACCATCCTGACTCTCTCAGGCCTGGACAATCTCTCAATTGGTTCCGGCTGCTGTCGCGAGATCCTGCCCTTTACGTGTTCGACATGCTCTCTGATATTCAGGGTTTCAACCAGATCCCCGAACCCGTATTTTATGAGAACACCGAGTATCGCCCTGTAACGTCTGGCGTGCCGATACGTGCGGCCCACGGCGTCGATTGTTCCAGTTCTTAGCATTTGTCCTTGTCCTCCAGGTCCGCGCACTCGTGAGACGCCGCAGTCGGCGGGTTGCTGCCCCCCCGGGGCCCCGCTGACCATGGTTTGTGATCCGCGTGGCGTCCTCTTGCTAGTGCTCGGGCTTCAGGTCTGCGTTCTTTGCTGTAACTGCAATTGCAATGGTGGCCCAGCCATTCATGATCATCTCTATTGCCACAAACAGGCCGATGACCCAGAAACCTGAGATTGGCCACTGCAAGGTGATCACTGCGCCCATCAGTATGGCGACGATGCCGCTCAGGAGCGGCCAGATCCAGTTCTTGAAGCCGCGCAGCTGGAAACTCATGGCAATGCGCAAGATGCCGATCCCAATGATCGCTCCAGCGAGCATCAACGTTAGAATTGCAGAAGCCGCAACGGGGTTGCCAATGACCATTACCCCCGACAGGATATAGAGGATGGCAATGAACACAGACAGGACGATGCTTTTCCATCCCTTGGCCTTGAATGCGTGAACAATCTGGGCAGCCCCGCCGACAAGCAAGAGAACGCCAAAACTAAAGACGCTGGCCAACGTCACAAATAGCGTCATATACAGCCCGATCGTGCCAAGGACAAGCAGCAAGACTCCGAGAGCCAGAATCCAGCCCCAGTTCTTCTTCAGGTCACCGAAGAGAGCGACGAGGCCCGCCGCGTCGGTAGACTGTTCACTTTGTGACATGATGAGGTCCTCCTTTATGATGGTTGTCCTGTGATTGATTTTTCGCGCAGCACTACCCTGGCTCTTCGTACGTCCTCGGACCAGACCAACACGCGCACTCCTTCAGCCTCATGCAATGAAGGGAGCATGCCGCCGGCATCGTCCTTCGATACGATCGCGTCGATCCCCGCAGACTCAAGGTGCCCACGCGCGATTTCTGCCTCCAACTCACTCTCGTACGCCGCAAGGGAAATCATGTGTTCGTTCATCATTTGCCTCCTTTGGGCATTCTTGGTTTGTCACATGGTCTCAATACTCATTCTTTCGTCTCTTCTGCAAGCGCGCCGCGCTCCCGGGCCGCAGCCAGCTTCGCTTCTATGCTCTAATCTCCTCGGAATACCCTATCTGTTCCAGCGGTCTTGCGGAGTTGTTACGGCACCAGGCTGAACGGCCCCGACCCGAAATACCAGATCAGCAGCGCCGCGCCGGCGAGAGCGAGATCTTTGAAAAAGTGGGCTTGGTCGTTCGCTTTCGCCACAGGGTCACTGAGTGTCCAATAGTTGTGCATGACGATTGCCGTGGGGATCAGGAAAATGACCAGCAATGCCGCGCCAACACGGGCGTACGCGCCCAGGAGTACGCTGATCCCGCCGATGAATACCACCGCGCCCGCAAGCCGCACCATGAGGCTCGGAGCCGGGACCCCTCTGGCGCCGGCATGGGCAGACATCATCCCGGGACGAATGATGTGCTGGATGCCCGAGCCAATGAATATTGTTGAAAAGAGCATTCGACCAATGAACACCGATACATCCATTTTCTGTCTCCTGTCATTTAAGAAACGTCACCACGCAGCTGTCATGCCTTTTTGCCTCGCTTTGCTTTCCTGGCTGTCCCCATTGCCTTCTCAATGCCATCGAGCCTGCTCGCGAGGGTCTGGAAATCCTGCCGGGTCGGAAGCCCGTTGTCGCTCATGACCTTCTGCACCGTGGCCGCCACCTTCCCTTCGATCTCTTTCTGCTGCCGTTCAGCCCCCTTCAACAGGTGGTCCACCAGCTCGGCCCCCTCGTTCTCGCTCATCTCTCCGCGCTTGACGAGGTCGGCGATGATCCCGCCGGCTTTCTCACTCGTCATGCTCAGAGCCCCCAGCCCCAGGTACATTGCTTTCATGATTGGATCCATGGTCGTACTCCTTCGGTTGTGTATTGTCTTCACTGATCATCTGGGTGCGGGGTCACTGTGCCGCCCGAGCTCCTGCAGTTCGCCTGCAATCGTCCGTTCGAGGGTTTTCAGACTGTCAAGCTTTCTGTCGAGTTCCTTAGCATGGTCGGCCTCGTCCCCAAAGCCGCGATCTTCAAAGTATCCTTTGAAAAACCAATTGTGTTTGAGTGCTTCCATGTCTTCAGCAAACCGGCCTGCCCCGACTTTCGCTTCCTCGGTCGCCCGCACCGTATTGCGGACCGCGAGAAGCAGGCTATCGTAGATCGTTCGCTCTGCGAGCAGGGCTCCGATGGTCCCCTCCCCCCGGTTCAATCTGGCACACAGGGCGTTCACGCTTGCCACGACGCTGTCGGCCCTGTGAACGACATTACGAACGGAAACGGACAGCGTATCAACCTTGCCGACCGCCCCGGTCACCCCCGCGTCCGCCTGACTGCTCATGTGCTCGAGGTGCCTGTAGAGCTCTTCGCTGGCGACGAGTTTCCCCAGTGTCCCGCGCCCTTCGTTAATGGCCACAAGGGATTTCGTCAGCTCGGCTGATGAGCGCCGGATGTTCTCCATGATCGCATCGGTGTTCTCCAGCATGTCGCTGAGACGAATTGCTTCTCTGCTCCGAATGACATCGCCTTCCTCGATTTGTTCCCCGGCGGGAGATCCCACCGTCACGTCGACATAGTAGTTGCCCACAAGTCCCTCGGGCCTGATGGTGGCATATGAATCTTTCCTGATAAAGCCTTTCGCTCCGGCATTCAGTCTCAGGTCCAGACGCACCTTGTTATCGCGAGGCGAGACCTCCACCCCATCCACAATGCCTATGTCCACTCCGTCAAGTCGAACGGCTGAGCCTGAGCGCACACCCTCAACCGAATTGACATACGCACTCACATGGACGGTCGGGTGAAACAGGCCTTCCTGGGTCCCGACGAGCACGACACCGGCAAGCAGCGCGGCGGCGCCAAGAAGAACAAAGAGTCCAACCCGGAAAGCTGACGATGCAGTGGCCATGGCGGCATTCTCACGCAGTTGCAAAGAATTGTCTCACAAAATCGTCATCAGCATGTTCCATTCCTCCAAGAGCTCCCTCGAAGCAAATCACCCCCTTGTTCAGCACCGCAACCCTGTCTGCGATGATCCGCGCGCACGCTACATCGTGCGTGACGGCAATTGACGTCATCGCGTGCTGCTGTTGAAGGCTCTGGATCAGCTCGCTGATTTCGCGCCCCGTTACAGGATCGAGGCCCGTTGTCGGCTCGTCGTACAGCATGACCTCCGGCTGAGTGATCAGTGCCCTGGCAAGGCCCACGCGCTTGCGCATGCCCCCGGACAGTTGAGAAGGCGTTTTGTCGATCGCATCCGCCAGGCCGACCAGGCGCAGTTGCTCCTCCACCCTTGCGCCCATCTCGTCGTCCTCCGGCACTTCCCGGCGTCGCAGGGCGAACTCGAGGTTGCCACGGACTGTCATCGAGTCATACAGAGCTGCCCCCTGAAAGAGGTACCCCATGCGCCTGCGCACCGTATATAGTTCCCGGGATTCCATCCCGACGAGCTCCTTTCCGTCAAAGCGAATACTCCCGGAGTCCGGCGTCATCAATCCGATGATGCTCTTCAGCAGCACGCTTTTTCCGGCCCCGCTTGTCCCCAGGATGACCACTGTCGTTCCTTTCCCGACAGTCAGATTCACGCCCCGCAGAACGGGCATACCGTCAAAGGAGGTGCAGAGGTTTCGGATTTCGATCAGTTCCATAGCACTACGATCAGTTTTGCCAGCACCATGTCTGTGAACAAGAGAAGCAGCGACGCTGTGACCACCGCACTCGTCGATGCGCGGCCAACACCCGAGGTCCCGCCGGTGGCAGTGTAGCCCTGATGGCAGCCGATCACGCCGATGATGAACCCGAAGACCGCTGTCTTCAGAATGGCAGGGATGACATCGCGCAGCCAGAGCGAGTACACGGCCCGGTGAAAGTACAACTGCCACGACATGTGCATTTCAGTGACCGCAGGGAGGTATGCGCCAAGGATCGCCAGTACGTTGACGATGCCGGTCAGCAACGGCAGAAGCAACGTACACGCGAGAACCCGGGTCACCACCAGAAATCTGAACGAGTCTGTTCCCGATACCTCGATAGCCTCAATCTGTTCTGTGACGCGCATTGATCCGAGCTCTGCACTCATGCCGGAACCGACTCTTCCCGCAACCATCAGCGCGGTGAGGATGGGTCCGAGCTCTCGGACGACGGAGATCGACACCATCGCGGGGACGTACGATTCAGCCCCGAAGCGCGCAAGGACCGGGCGGGATTGGATCGCAAGGATCAGGCCGGTGACGAACCCGGTGGTCCCCACAACCGGGAGGGACTTCGCGCCGAGCTCATCCATCTGCCTGATCACCTCTTCCGTGTCGCGCGGAAGGCGGAACATGCCCAGAATGCACCTGCGCGCGAAGGAGGCGGTGCTTCCCGCCTGTACGACGAATCGCATACAGACGGCCTTGAGATTGGAAGGAATATCACGCATCATGCCCTTGTCCCTCACATGATCCGGCATCGCTCACTCATCCTCTCTTACGATGCCTTCGATGCCGGAAGAGGCCTGGCATCCGGAATCGGTGCGGGCGGAAGTCCCGTGACCCTCAGAATCTCCTGTTCGTCAAGTGTCTCCCTGCTCACCAGGGCCTCAGCGAGTGCGTTGAGTTGATTGCGATGAACGATGAGCAGCCTCTTTGCCTCTTCGTGGCTTTGAGCAATGATTCCCGCAACCTCGGCATCAATGGTCTTTGCAGTTTCCTCGCTGAACGCCCGTGTGTCCCCATATCCTCCCGGGCCACCTAGGTAGGGGTTTCCCCGGGGTGCGAGCTGCACCAGTCCAAGCTTCTCGCTCATCCCCCATCGTGTCACCATCTGTCGGGCCAGATCCGTGGCTTGCTCGATATCGCTCTCGGCCCCGGTTGTTTTGGTGCCGTAGACGACTTCTTCAGCCGCCCGGCCACCCAGCATCCCGACAATCCGCGCGCGGAGATACGATTCCGGGTAGTTGTACCGGTCCCCGTCGGGTCGTTGATACGTGACACCAAGTGCCATTCCCCGGGGAACGATGGTGACGCGGTGGACGGGGTCGGCGCCCGGCACCACGAGTCCGAGGATCGTATGTCCACCCTCGTGGTAAGCGATCCGTTCTTTGTCAGCACTGCTCAGAAGAATCGGGCGTGCGGGACCGAGGACGATCTTCTCGAGCGAGTCGATGAAGTCCTTCTGATGGACCTCGTTCTGCCCCCCCCGGGCGGCAGAGAGCGCTGCCTCGTTGGCCAGGTTTTTCAGGTCCGCTCCCGAGAATCCCGGGGTGGTGGCAGCGACGTCCGCCAGGCTCACATCTGTTGCGAGCGGCACATTCCGCGTGTGAACTTTCAGGATGGCCTCACGTCCGTTCTTGTCCGGGAGGTTCACCACGACGCGTCGATCAAATCGTCCCGGCCTGAGAAGCGCTTTGTCGAGGACCTCCGGCTGGTTCGTTGCAGCCAGGACGATGATCCCCTCCCTGCCCGAAAAACCGTCCATTTCCGTGAGGATCTGGTTGAGCGTCTGCTCCTGCTCGCTTGAGCCGCCCACTGAGATCGTCCCGCGGGCGCGACCAATCGCATCCAGCTCATCGATGAAGATTATCGCAGGAGCGTGTTCCCGCGCCTCCTTAAACAGGTCACGCACCCTCGCTGCGCCTACCCCGACGATCATTTCGACAAACTCCGAAGCACTCATCGAATAGAATGGGACCCCGGCCTCGCCGGCAACCGCTTTTGCCAGCAGCGTCTTTCCGGTGCCCGGCGCACCCACGAGGAGCACTCCTTTCGGAGCCATCCCACCCAGGCGGGTGTACTTCGCCGGCTCCTTGAGGAACTCGACAACCTCTACCAGTTCGTTCCTGGCTTCGTCGATGCCCGCAACATCGTTGAAGGAGACCTTGCTGTCCTTCTCCCGATCGTAACGACGGGCCCGGCTCTTGCCAATGCCGAAAACGCCTGCCCCGAGGCCGCCTCCCTGCTTCTGTGACCGGCGGAACAGCCAGACATAGAACGAAATAAAGAGCAACCCCGGTCCAAAGTTATACAGAATCGTCTCAAGTGGACTGCGCTCTTCGTTGATCGGTTTCGCGCTGATCTCGACTCCATGATCAATCAGGTATTGCTCAAGACTTCTGTCAACGAATGAAGGCAGCGTCGTCGTGAAATTGCTCACGGGTCGCGATGGTTCCCGGAGCGCTGCGCTCCTGGCGGAATCCTGCGGGTACACGACTGGAGCCTTGAAATGGCCCCTGACCGTCTCGCCCCTGCTATAGATAACATCCACATTCCCTTTCCCGACTTCCTGCTTGAACAGCGTGTAGGGCACAGTCGCAGGCGTTTCCGGGCCGGGCAAAATCAGCGATGCCAGAAGGTAGTTCATCAGGAGAATGAGGATGAATCCCCCCCACGTTCGGGGGGGAGGCAACTTCACCCAGCCTCCCTCTTTGCGGGATTCAGGCTTTCCGTCGGGATATCGTGCAGGCGAACCTGAAGTGAATTCGCTCGGCCCGTCGGGTTGCTCTTCTGTCGATTTCATGTGTCCTCCTGTGAACGGTATCAGATGGTGAAGTATGGTTTATCCAAATCGAGCGCACTGAACAAGTCCTGCTGTCAATGAGACTCGAGCACGAAGCACATGGCGAAAACGATCACAAACAGAAGGATCTGCATGCTCGCTCTTGGCGGTGCTTTGACTTTTTCACTTGTGTTTACCATGGGACGCCCGCGTGTGTATGTGTGAAGTGGTTTCGTGGATTCTGCCAGGGCCTTTCTCATGCCGTGGTTGTGCATGGCTGCTCCCCGCATGCCCCCTCGGTGTCTCTTCATCATGCGGATGGTCAGCCCCGGGGGTCTTCGGGTCATGCACCACCTTCCATCCCACCGGTTCCGGATAATGATTGCGCGAACAGAGGCTGATCAGCAGCACCATCATGCTCTCCAGCGTGCGACTCATGGCGAGTCCGCCGACAAAGACCGGGGTGAGCCCCGCATCCCTGACAAGCTGCATGACTGTCGATACCGCCTCGTCGTCGTCTCCGGCAACGAACACATCCACGGTCTTCCCGGCGACTGTGGGCCTCTCAATATGTGCGGCGGGGATGGTATTGAAGGCTTTGACGACCTTCGAGTGCGGCAGATCCTGCGCGAGCATTTCAGCGGCACTGGTGGAGGGAGCTGTCAGGAGTCCGTCGCACGTTTTGTTCAGCGGATTGATCACGCTGATGACGATCTTCCCCGCGGCGACATCTTTGATCCTTCGTGCGACCTCAGCCTGGAGCTCATACGGGACAGCAGGAATTATGATATCTGCTTCCCAGCTCGCCTCTCTGGGTGAGGAGACGACTTCGAAGTGTGCCCGCGTCGCCCTGCACCTGATTCTGGCTACCAGCGAGGAGAGTTTCCGGTCTGGGGGAGGGCAATCTGATCCTCCGTCATCGGCAAGCAACACATGGTGACCTGCGCGTGCGAGGCTCTCTGCAATCCCCCATCCTATCCGGCCTGCGGCCCCGAGGATTGCTATGGTCTCTTTCGTCGGTGTCTCTCTTGTTCCCATGATGACTGGTGGCTGACTGTGTGCCACCAAGATACGACGGCAGGCCCCCCCGGCGCATTCAAAAACGGTGAGAAATTCCTTGATATCCGGGTAAGAGACTATCTGAACTTTTGGTAAGCGAAAGCTACTTGCGGCTGGCGAGCTCCCTGCGGATCCGGCTCAGGGATTGAGGAGTCATGCCGAGGTAGGAGGCAATCTGGTGAAGAGGAATTCGCTGGAAAAGATCGGGGTATTTCGTCAGAAATCGCATGTACCTGTCCTCTGCGGACAGGCTCACGAACTCTGAGACCCGGATGAGCGCGTCCTTGTACGCGTTCTCGAGCTCTCGCTTGAAGAACAGGCCCCATTGCGGAACGAGGGCCGAAAGCTTCTCGTGAGTTGCCCGATCGATCAGGAGCAGCTCCGAGTCTTCGAGTGCATCGATATTGCTGGTTGACGGCTCGTGTGCATGGTAACTCGCCGCGTCGGTGATCCACCCACCCTCAATCGCGAACGTGTAGATGTGTTCTTTCCCCTGATCGTCAAGTGCATACTGTCGCAGGCACCCCCGTGAAACGAACGCGATCCACCTGCACACATCTCCGGCCTGGAGGAGATATTGTCTCCTCCTCAACTTCTTGGGAATCAGCAGGTTCGTCCCGAGACTGAAATCTTCTTCCGACATTTCCGTGGAAGCAAGGACGTAGGTCCGCAGTTTCTCATACATGGCAGTGGCGGGATGCGATCTCGCATCCGAATGTGGTAGATCCCGGCCAGATACTCTCGGGCAGTCAACTGGCTTTGCGTCACCCGCAAAGATGTGAAATCCTCTCCAGATAACCAAGTTCAACTGTTTGTCCTGCGCCAGGCCGGGGGCCGCCTCGGATCATTCATAATGCTTGACCCGGGGCCACAGAGCGCCAATCGGTTTCTTCGGCCCCCGCACGACGCATATTGAGAGATTGTTCTCGGAAGGCTGCACGTAGCCGGTGTCGTCGTGGATGAAACCTCGCAGCGAAACGCTCGCAAAGAAATCCGATAGGTCACCCGGACTCCGTGTAATCACGATTCCCACTTCCCAGGAGCCTTGCGGTCCCCACAGCCAGTAGTTATTGTGCCCCGACGAGGCAGCGGGCAGGCCGTAGCTTTTTCCCAGGAAGTCAACGGCCCCGGCCTGGTGGTAGTCCATGCAGAAGATGCCGCATTTCGCACGGTCTCCTGCAGGCAGGGACTGGTACACGCCTGCAACTGCTCCCACCAGATTCTCCCAACCGAACATGGAGGCAAAATACTGGGACAGCCTTCCCACTTCATGGCGTTCTCCTCCGGCGTTGGGTGTCTGGCCGAGGGCTGCAGAGTAGCGGATGTGCTCCTCTACTGGCAAGATCGGCAGGACCAGCGGCAGACTGACGATCCCGGCGGCAATGATCACGGCAAGCAGCCCCACACGGATCGTCCTGCGGGAGATTCTCTGCTCATACCAGACGGCGCCGAAGGCGAAGAGCATCGTGTACGCGGGAGCCAGGTAGTAGCTCTTGCCTCCGGCCACCACAAACAGAACCAGAACCGACAGGTAGCACCACCCAAGGGCCTGGTACCTTCGGAATGCTCGGGAGAAGATCAGCAGACAAAGCCCGGCAAGCCAAATGGGAAGGGTGAACGGGTGCATCTGAAGGATTTGCTCTGAAAAATACGCCGGGAAGGACAATTTGACATTCTTGTAGAGACGCGCGTTTTCCATGAACTCCAGAGTCGGCCAGCCGTTGGGGACCTGCCACAGAACGTAGGGTAGGAAGAGGAGGACTGCGAGCATTCCTCCCAGCCAGAACCAGCCGCTCAACACCTGGCGGCGCTGTGCGGTGAGAAGCAGACCGATGACGAGGCCGAAGCCGAGGAAGAGAAGGCTGATCTTGTTCTGAAGTCCCAACCCTGCCAGCAGACCGAAAGCGACCCATAGCCTTGGGCTTCCCCCGTCGAAAATCAGCACAAGGACATAAAATGTGCCGAGCCAGAAGAGCACATCGAAGGAATTCATCGAGAATATGTGGCAGCCGCCCAGATACACCGGGGCGACCAACACGCACACCTGGGCGAGCAGTTGCCCATATCTGCCCGCCCCGAGCCGCCGGGCGAGGAGTCCCGTCAGGATAACGGTGATGCCCCCGGCAAGCGCCGGCAACAGGCGGATCGAAAGCAGAGAATCCCCGAACAGCCAACGATCGACACGCAGGAGGAGGATTGAAAGCGGAGGGTGGTCCACGTAGCCGAAAGCAAGCCGGTTGCTGCACGCAATGTAGTAGAACTCGTCGCTGAAGAAACCGAAACCCCTGCAGGTCAAGAGGTGAAGAGTTGTCTTGATCAATCCGGGAATCAGCAGTACCGCCAGATCTAATCGAGACCAGGTAGAGCCGGCGATCTTCCACAGTCGCGCATTCATTATTGCCCCTAAAAAGAAACGTCGAACAGGAGGCGTCCAGGTTCAATGTCCCATTCGAGGCACGTTGCACTTTGCAGGAGCAAGAAAAGAAGGCGTCAGCGCCTCTGACGGGGATATAGAACGCTTTGTCAAATAGCTGACAACTCCAAAATGCCACGCGGGTCGCCCAAGTTCACTCCAGGGTGGGTAATCTCTTCCCGCATTCCAGGGAGGGATTCGAATCCTCGACCTGCGGTCTACGAAAGCCGCCTATTTCAGGAACGTGATGATGGGGTCCCAGCGGACTGCTGCGCTTCCGTTCCCAGTCTTCTCGTTGAGCGTGAATTGCACGGCGTCCCCCGGCGCGACGTCAAGTGTCAGGTCGTGAGCGGCAGGCACGCCGCGAGGATCCACACGTCCTGACCAGGTCACGCGGTTGTTCAGCAGGATGCGTGTGCTTCCGCCGGTGGAGTCCGCCATGACGCTCCCCTCCACGCGGACTATGCCGCTGTGAGGAGCGAGCCACGTCCGGGAGACCGGTCGGGAGACACAAGCCTGGTAGTCATTTCCCACGCGGCCTCCCGATGTGTCCCTCCACTCGTTGGTGAACGTCTTGTTCTCCCTCCCTCCGGGCACAGGGGAAGGTGTCCGGATGAAATCGATGAACCGGACGTCCCGCCCCTGCGCGTTCCCGTAGTACCAGTTGTTCTTCCCCATGACGGAAGAAAAGCCCGCTGAGGCCCTGTAGCTCTCCGCGCCGTACTCGAACGCCGTGTGGCGTATGATCGTCCCCGCGGAACGGGGGTTCTTCTCCCCCCTGACAACAATCTTCACGACATGTGCCACGCGAGGATCAAGGCCTGTCCTGACGAACGCGAACTGATCCGGCAGCTCATCGTGGAAGTACGTGTCGACGGTCTCCACACATTTGCCGTCCAGGTAGACGTCTGCAATCCCCCCGGCGGAATCGGCGACTCCCCTCCAGTACACGGAGGGACCTGTGAATGACATCTGGACGAACGCACCCTTCGCGCCGGATTCCTTCGCTGCCCCCTGGAAATACGCGGCGCCCTCCCTCCGCGTCCATCCCGATCCGCCGTACACGGTCTCGTTGTCTTCGCATCCGACGATCTTTGTCTGCCTGCTGACAACCGTGTCTCCCGACTCGGGGAGGGGCTCGAACGCGTACGATCCGTACCGGGGGAATCCCGTTGCGGTTGTGGTACCGGGACCGAACGTGATGTCAATCGCCCTGGAGGGGATATCGTAGAGCCAGTAGTTATACAGGCGGAGCGTCCTGTCGCATGATGACGGATCCACACCCCGTTCATCGGTCAGCGTGAAACCGAACTTCGCATTCGACGGATCATCGACGATCTTTCCCATCGGCGTCCACTGCTGCGTGGCGAGATCGTCGCACGTGGAGCAATACACTGATCCATCGCCGAATCCGAGCGTGGTATAACGGCGATCGACGGCACCCAGCACGACGCCGATGCGCATGTATGTCTTCAGAAACCGGCTGAAGATCACGCGGCCGTACATGCTGTACGATCCCATTGTCACGCGTGAGGCTTTTCCCCCCAGTCCCGGCTCTGTCCACCCGCCGCGATAGAACTTGAGCCACCTCCCGGGAGCCATCCGGTCGCCGATCGCGCATCGGGCCGCCTCGTTGAACCAGAGGAAGTTGTTCATCGCTCCGCTTTTCGGCGCGTATGCGTTGCACGTGAATATGTAGAAATAGCCTCCCCGCTCGTCGGCGTAGAAATCGAAATCCGCGGGACCGGCCTCGAAATACGAGCCGGAGAATTTCAACCAGTCTTCATTTCCCGGAAGAAAGTCCGTCAGGATATCTCCTTCCAGGTTCCATGTTTGTCCCCTGTCGGTGCTCGTGGCGAGCCGCGTTTTCTTCCTGCTCCAGCCGGCAGGCGGCTGGATTTCCCGTGCGTACTCGCAGTGTATGGGGGCGTAGAGCTTTCCGGCCGTCGAGTCGTACCAGAGTCCCCCGCAGAAATGCGTCGACACTCCCGCCTCGACTGTAATCACGCCGTCCGCCTGCCGCTCCGTATGCTCGAAATCCCTCCCCCGGTAGCGCGCCACCTTGACCGTGGTGCCGTACTGGTTGCCGCTGTTGAAGAATACCCAGACCTCGCCCCCGATCCGCACGAACCCCGTGGGGGAGTCGATTCCCCAGCCCACTTTCAGCGTCGGCGACGTGTTGTAGAGGTTAGGTGCCGGGGGTGCGACAAACTCGGGGAGGTGGTCTGTCCTGACGCTGTGCGAGCAGGTGAACGGTAGCGCAACAGTCTGTGAGCGGGCCGGTGGAGTCATACACAAGAGGAGCATGCAGCTGAATGCGAAGGCGCGTGTCCTCGCTGCTATGGGGACCATTTCAGGGTCTGTTCGATGTGAAGGAGAGGTTTCGGCCGACGGACGGCATTGCTTCCGGGACAATATACAGAGATCCCAGCGCAACGGAAATGCTCCGGACGGGGCCGGCTTGTGGGTCTTCGGTAAATGCTGTAAGTTCGACCTGCAGCTCCTTTCATTCACACCTTTCCTGAAGGACATGCACTTCGTCAAAGTGGATGCGGCCAACGCCAACGGGTCATACTGGTTAGTTCCCGGCCGACAATCGGGGAAGGACGACATTCTGGAAATCGCTGGAAAGGGTGTGGACATCACTGACGGTGCGCCGATCGATATGGACGTCCTGGTCTGTCCGGACAGGGAGAGTGTCCGGACCATTCACTGAGAGGATAACGCGTAATGAAGAGCTCAAAGGTCGCAATCTTGTTTGCCGCAGTCTGTGCAGTCGTGCTCGCGGCGCTGTTCCTCATTGAGGATCCACTTGGATGGTCTCATCGGCACCCCCTCCAGGGCGTCGATAGTCTCCGCGTCGCGGAGAATCCCCAGGCTCAGGGTGCACGAGAAGAAGGGATGACGGACAGCGAATACTACTCCAGGACGCTCGAGGCAACTCCCGGCGAGGAGTACGCGCCTGCGCAATGGACTGCCGCTGCGGTCACACCGCTTCCTGTGCCGACGAATGACTGGCCCGGGCCGGCTGGACCATCGGTGAGCGAGCTCCCGGACACTCTCCGCTGGGACTACTTCAGACCCGAACGGAATCGTCCGTTCACTCGTCAGGAAAAGCAATTCCTTGCGGAGAGGGGATTCTTCACTGAGCAGGTGCCGGCCGGCCGAGTGGTCGAATACGATGATATGATCGACTGGTACAACAGCATCAGGATACTCGACTTCGGAGATGACTACACGACCGTGCCGGTGTTCATCACTTCGGATCTTCTCCTCCACGTGTACCATGTCACGTTCGACAGGGCGCTCCAGCAGGCCGAGGAGCGAAAGCTGTACTTTCTCGTGAAGCAGTTGACGAGACAGATGTACGAGGGCTTTGCCCGCAGCGCGGTTTCAGGCGGTCCACAGCTGACGGGTGTGGCGGCGCGGAAAAACCGGGCGTTCTTCGGGGTGGCACTGGCGCTCCTGGACACGACATTTACCGCGGATTCGAGCGTGAAGGATATCGTTGATGGCGAATTGAATCTGATACGCCAGGCTGCGGGGGTCAGCCCATCCCCACTCACTTCAGAGAACCAGGACTATACGCAGTATATCGTCAGGGGCCACTATACGAAGAACCAGAGACTGCATTCATATTTCCAGGCTATGATGTGGTATGCGCGCACGCAGATGCCTGTCGATTCCGTGACGCTGACTGCGATGGCGATCCAGCAGGCGAGAGTGCTCGAACGCTCGGGCACCCTCAATCTCTGGAAACGGCTATCGAACATTTACCGCTATCTTGTCGGCGCCGCCGACGATATTACGCCGGTGGAGTATACACAGCTGGACCAGGATCTCTTCAGCAGCGCCGGATCCTCACTCGAGGTCCCGTCTCCAGATGAGCTCTCGCGATTCATGGCACGCGCGAACGCACTCCCCGTCCCTCAGATTGCGGATCGATCAGTCAGGGGGCCGCACGGTGTTGAGCCGACAAAGCGCAGTTACCGGTTTTTCGGGCAACGATTCACCCCCGATGCTGCGTTTTTCACGGCCCTGACCTCCCCGCGCGTCGGCACGGACGATAGGCCGAGGAACATGCCGACGGCTCTCGATGTCATGTCCGTGTTCGGATCGCCGGTTGCGAAGGAGCTGCTGCTGCCCCAGTACTCCATCCCGGGATACCAGTTGGCCGTGGAAAAGCTGACGGCAGATGTCGGAAAGTACCCGGCGGAGACATGGTCATCAAGCGTGTATATGAGCTGGCTGAATACGCTCATGAGTCTTCTCCCCGAAAAAGGGAACGGTTTCCCCTTCTTTGCGAGGGGACACCTCTGGGCGACAAAAAGCCTCGTGACAGCGCTCGCATCGTGGACCGAGCTGAAGCATGATACGATACTCCTCTCAAAGCAATCGGGTGCGGAGATGGGGGAGGGGGGAGAGGGACCCCCGCTCCCGCCGCAGCCGAAAAGTTATGTCGAACCCGATCTGGCGTTCTTCAACCGGTTTGTCGACCTGCTACAGACATCCGCTCGCGCATTCTCCGACAACTCTATTCTCTCAGAGGAATACCTGCGGAAGTTCAGCATGTATTTCGACCATGTGGTCAGGTTGCGGAGCATCGTGGAAAACGAGCTTCAGAATAGGCCGATCACGCACGACGAATACAAGTTCATGATCGACTTCTCCGCCGACATCGAAGGGATCGTCTTGCCCCAGGATGCCGGGGATATCGTCGACGATACGTACAAGCAAATGGCGCTTGTCGCCGACGTGCACACGGATTTTCTTGAAGAGCGTGCGCTGGAGGAGGGTGTGGGTGCGCCCCGCCGCATATACGTTGCGGTCAACGACAGCCCCGGCGGAGCTCGCGTATGTGTCGGGTACGTCTATACGTACTATGAGTTCACACAGCCCATTGACCGGCGCCTCACGGATGAAGCCTGGAAAGGCATGGTGTACAGGGAGGTCGGCGGAAAGCCGTCACCGGATCCCGCGCTTCGCTCATACGAGCCGTCGTGGGTGCACACGATGGAGCTACAGTAGATGTCCTCCCCGGGGAGAGGGGGGGGAATCCGGGTCGCCTGCGCGGGACTGGTGGGGTTCCTCCTCGGGTTCCTTGCGTCCGGCTCTGGCATGCGTGACGTACCGGGGGGCGGGGGCTACTATCTCCCGAGCCAGTACGCGGTCAGGAGCGAGGACCGGCAATTCTACGCTGAAGCGATCAGCCGAGCGCGAGCCCGGGACGGTGCCGGACCGGCACCGGTATCAACTTCCGGCTCGATCGTACGCTGGGGGTTGGTGTCGCACCATCTCCTGATCCGCGACCTGATCGCGAAGTTCTTCGAAACGCTCTCATCGCGTGCGCGGCCGCGGACAATCGTCATTCTCGGTCCCAACCACTACCTGAGGGGAGTGGCGCCCATCGCGGTTTCGCGCCTCGCCTGGAAAACACCGTACGGCTTCCTCTCTCCGGGTGAGGGACTGATCGCAACCCTGTTGAGGGACACGCTCGCCGCGGTAGATGAGGATGCGTTCTACAACGAGCACTCGATCGGGGCCCTGGTGCCGTTCGTGCGGTACTACTTTCCCCGCGCGCTCGTGGTACCTATCATTCTCCGTCCGGATGTCGACACTGCGACCGCCAGGCGACTCGCGTCGTTCCTGTCGCGGCTGGATCCGGGCGTCTTGTGCATCGGCAGCCTGGATTTCTCCCACTACAAGCCAAGCAGCGTGGCTTGGGGTGAGGACTCCATCACGTACGACGTGATAGCGCACTTTGATCCTTCCCGCTGGGGTGAAGCGTCCGTGGACTCCCACATCATCCTTCGCGTGATTCTCCAGTCGTGCAACCTCCTCGGTGCCCACGAAATCACGATGGTGCGGCACACGAACTCCGGGGAACTGGAAAAACGCCCGGACCTCCCGTGTACGAGCTACATGAACATGCTGCTGAGCCAGAAGCAGTACTGAGCCGCCGGGACCGGGCAGGTGCAGGAGCCCGGGCTTCCCCCCCCGGCCGGCCGTGACCAGGACAGACGAGCAGGTTGCGAGGCGCGTGCGGAGTTCCATGCCTCGGGCCCCTGCAATCAATGTGAGATGTACGTACCGGCTAGAACGTCGCGTAGAAGAAAGGGTTTGTGCCGGTCGTGAGGATGCGCAGGAACGCTCCCGAGGCCAGTGCGATGGCGATGAGGAGCGCAATGACAAAGTAGCGCAGGAACAACCCGGCGGGACTAGCGTGCCGGGAAATGTCTGGCAAAAGCGGCATAGAGGAAGCGGCCGAGGTGGTTGTTTCCCTGGAGATTGAGATGTCCTTTTCCCGCGATGTGCTCCGACGGGGATGCGATCGCGATGTCGGTTTCGCACGCGACACCCAGCTCCCTGCAGAAAGCGGTCAGGAGCGAGTCGCGCGCCGGCTCCCGGGCTATCGAGACAACGAGGAACCTGCTGCCGAGTTCATCGTGGTACTGCCGCAGGCAGGAGCGGAGGGCATCCGTCAGGCTGTCGCGGTCTGCCACCGGCTCATCGGTCATCCTCGGCGGCGGGTTCGCCGGGAAGCCCGCGAACTCATGCGTGTAGTATCCCTCGACGAGCATGTTGCAGAGGGAAGAGTGCATCCGCAGCGTCGCGACGACGTCGTGGAAGGCGGACCTCTCGACGGCGGTCCCGAACGACGGGGTGAGATGGAACGAGAGCGGCTGTGCGTAGCCGTTCAGCCAGTTCGCGTAGAACTGTTCCATCACGAGTATGACACAGGACGGGGCGAACTGCCGCTCGAAAAACTTCATCCTGTACCAGGAGGCGTACGGGTCGGAGTGCCGGAGTCCCAGGTTGATGACCTGCATCCCGGCGCGGGCGCTGTCGAGCAAACGCTGGAAGACCGACGTTGCCTCTTCCCCGGCGTGGACCTGCTGCGCCTCGACGTACGAATCCCCCAGCACGAAGACGTAACGGCTTGAATCCCCCGTCCTGACGTCGCACCCCGAGAGCCCCAGGTTGTTGTACTCGTGGACGATCCCGCCCCCCTCCACGTTCCAGACGCGCGAGCGGGGGGCTTCCCATGTCAGGTCCGACAGCCTGCCGAGCTCGTCGTCGAGATGGATGGTCCTGGGCACGATATGGTGCGGGTATCCCACGATGTCGGTCACGATGAGCTCGGTCACCGCGAGCGCCGTGCAGGCGCCGGCGAGCGCAATGAGGATGCGCATGCCCGGGCGGACGCGTGTCATCCCCTGAACCATAGCCACCCTGCCGTGACGAACGTGAATGTCAGGAGCGCGGAAGCGGTGCGTGTCCACCACCCCGTTGGAACGACGCGCACGCCGGGGTGCGCGCGGAGGAACGCGCGCCACCACTGGAGCGCGGCAATCCCGGCCCCGTGCCAGAGGCCCCAGAGGATGAAGTGCCACGCCGTTCCGTGCCACAGACCGCACAACCCCATGGCGATGAGCGGCACCGCCCCCAGGAGCCAGACGCGCCGCTGCGAGACCCTGCTCAGGGGAAAGAAGACGTAGTCACGAAGCCAGTCGGAGAGCGAGATGTGCCAGTGGCGCCAGAACATGCTGATGTTCGGCTGCACGTACGGCCAGTCGAAGTTCTCCATGATCGTCAGCCCGAAGCACCGGGAGGAGCCGATGGCAATGTCGCTGTACCCGGCAAAATCGGTGTAGATCTGGATCGAGTAGCCGGCGAGCGCGAGGAGGCGGATGGCCGGGTCATACGACGCAGGGGATCGCCAGACCGGGTCGATGAAATAGCCGATCCAGTCCGCGATCACCAGCTTCTTGAACAATCCGAACGCGATCCGGTAGAGCCCCTCATCGAGGTAGGCGACAAGAAACTCGGGCGCGGCCTCCCGGAGCTGCGGGCCGAACCGCTCGTAGCGTTCGATGGGTCCCGCCGCGAAGATCGTGAAGAGCGAACCGTAGCAGAGCACATCGATGAACTTCCCGGGGGCGATCAGCTTCCAGTGGATATCGGTCAGGTAGCTGATGTACTTGAACGTGATGTACGAGATTCCCAGGGGGAGCAGCAGATGCGAGAGGTGGAACTCCGGCAGGGCGCCGGCAAAGCGGCCGATGTCCGCAACGGCAGCGTCGAGCAGCCCGGCGAACTTGAAGAAGGCAAGCACCGCCAGGATGCCGCCGACCCCGAGCCGGTGCACGAGGGGGGTCCTCCGCGCCGCGATGAGATTCCCCATGAAATAGGCGTACGCGGCAAGCGCGAGCACGACGGCGGCGGAGAGCGGATCATTGGCGGCGATCCATCCGAGCGAAGCCAGCGTGAGGAATCCGGTGCGGACCGGGCTGCGGGGGAGCAGCCAGTAGACCAGCACCGTCACGACGAGGACGATGAAGAAGCCGAGCGTGACCATCAGAACTGTCCGATGACGCGGACCATCTGCCGGACGGTGTCGAACGACTGCACGGTAATGCGCGGCGCCGGAATCCTCTTCCCGAACTCCTTCTCGATAAACGCCTGGAGCGAGACGAGCGAGAACGAATCGACCAGGCCGCTCGACAGCAGCTTCGTGTCGGGCGTGATGTCCTGGGAGGGATCGGTGAGGAATTCCTCCCGAATGAAGGCGATCAGCTTCTCTTCCATTGTCAGGTTCCGAATTTCGCGATGATCTGTTCTTTCGTCAGGCCCGTCACCCCCGCCGCTCTTCCGGCCTCCGTGAACGCGCCGAGCGCGCGCTCCAGCATGGCCTGTGTGTGGCCGGCGGAGAGCTGCGTCCTGATGCGTGCCTGTCCCTGCGGGACGACGGGAAAGAAGAACCCGACGGCATAGACCCCGCGGTCAAACAGTGCGGCGGAGAGCTTCTGCGCGAGCGCGGCGTTGTAGAGCATGACGGGGACGATCGGCGTGTTTCCCGGGGGGAGGATGAACCCGGCATCCCTGAGGCCGTTCCTCCAGAACGCGGTGTTGGCTTCCAGCCGGTCGCGCCGCTCCGTGCTCCCTTCCAGCAGGCGAAGCACCTCGAGCGTTGTTGAAGCGATCACCGGCGCGAGCGTGTTGGAGAAGAGGTACGGCCGTCCCCTCTGCCGCAGCAGGGCGACGATCTCCTTCCTCGCCGCGACGCAGCCGCCGGAGGCTCCGCCGAGCGCCTTGCCGAGCGTCGTGGTCAGGATGTCGATCTTGCCCATGACGCCGCACGCCTCGTGCGACCCCCTCCCCGTTTTTCCGAGAAACCCCGTCGCATGGGAATCGTCCACGCACACCATTGCACCGAACTCCTCCGCCAGCGCCACGATCCCGCCCAGGTCGGCCATGTCGCCGTCCATGGAAAAGACGCCGTCGGTGACAATCATCTTCCGCGGGCACGCCCGGTACTGTTCCAGCTTGCTCCGCAGGTGGCCCATGTCGGAATGCTTGTACGTGTCACGCTGCGCCTTCGCCAGGCGCATGCCGTCGATCAGCGAGGCATGGACCAGGCGGTCGGCGATCATGACGTCGTTCTCGTCCAGGAGCGCCTCGAAGAGGGCTCCGTTGGCGTCGAAGCATGAGCTGAACAGGATGCATGCTTCCGTGCCCAGGAACTCCGCCAGCTTCTCCTCCAGCGCAGTGTGGATATCCTGCGTGCCGCAGATGAAGCGGACGGACGACATGCCGTACCCGCGCTGCTCGAGTGCGGCGTGCGCCGCCTTCAGCACGTCGGGATGGCTGGAGAGGCCGAGGTAGTTGTTGGAGCACATGTTGATGACCCGGCGGGGTGTCGCGCCGGCGGGGAATGCCACGGTGATCTCGGCGTCCTGGGGGACGGTGATGATGCGCTCATTCTTGAGCAGGCCGGCGCTTTCGATCTCCGAAAGGATCGATCTGTACCGGTCGCGGACGGAAGGCTCAAACGCCATGGGCGTGCACCGGGGACTGGGTTCTTGGTCTGGGTTGACGCGTCTGGAATTCCCACTATTCGACACGGTGGGCTTCGCACGCGTTTAGCCTGAAGATACGGAAAAATGAAGACAGAAAAAGAGAACCCCCGCCGGGATCGCCGGCGGGGGTTCTTATGTGAAGCGTTCCGCGTGCGGCGGGACTTGTGTCCCCCGCGCCGGCGGAACTTCTACTGTTTCAGCGCCGCCTCGATGGCGCCGGTCAGCTCGGGAGACAGCGGCGTCACACGCGACATGTACTTGCCGATGATCTTCCCGTCGCGGCTGACGAGGTACTTCTGGAAATTCCACTTCACGTCCCCGCCGTATGCAGAGTCAGAGGTGATGAGCTTGTAGAGGGGATGCTGGTCGCTTCCCGCAACGGAGATTTTCGAGAACATGTCAAACGTGACGCCGTACGTGGTCGTGCAGAATGTCTTGATCTCCGTATCGCTTCCCGGTTCCTGGGCCCCGAAGTTGTTGGCGGGAAACCCCAGGATCACGAACCCTTTGTCCCTGTACTTCTCATAGAGCGCCTCGAGGTCCTTGTACTGGGGGGTGAACCCGCACTGCGATGCGACGTTCACGATGAGCAGAACCTTCCCCCTGTATTTCGACAGGGGCACGTCCGCGCCGTCGATGCTCTTCATCGTGAATGAGAGGACGGAGGTGTGCGGCGTTTCCCGTGCGACGGCGACTGACATGACGGCTCCCGTAGTGATTGCGGCGGCAAGAAGAAGCCCCGCACGCCCTGCAACAGCCCGTGCTCTGCGTAAATGTCTCATGCTGCCTCCGTGTGCGATGGGCTCCCGTTCAAACAGTATAACGCTCCGTCCGGCCAACCGGTTCCGTGCGGGATCACACGCGGGGCTTGACTTTTGTGACAGCGAATGCGTATTTTACATAGAGCCTTCTGCGGCAATGCCGCGTGGTGCAGGGGGAATGACCCCCCTTGCTTCCGGGAGGTTGTATGAGGAAGAGTACGAGGGCGATGCGGAGGGTGGTGCTGCGCCAGATGTTCGATCTGCTCGAACAGCGGTACGGCATCGAGCTTGACCGGGCAGCGTTCGTGGCGGACAGCGTTTCGCTCCACGAGATCGATGCGGCGCTGTCGTTCAAAAGTGACCCGCATCTGGAAGAACTCCGCGGCGCTCTCGATCGCATAGATGACGGCTCATACGGGATCTGCCTTGGCTGCAAGACCGTGATCGACCAGCGCCTGCTGATCGAAGACCCCGCGCGCCGTATGTGCGAAAAATGCGAACAGGAGTACAACCGGTCGTCATCCGTCTTCATGCCTGCGCACATGTGTTGAGGTGTGCGGCCGGCGACCCGGGTTGTGCATGCAAGGCCCGTCCACCCGCAACGGCCCTCCGGTAGTTCCGCCTTTGTTTCCACAATCCGTCCGACTGCACGCATGAAAAAGGATCTCGTTTCGTTTGCGCTGTGGAACATGAAGGACTTCGCGTCCGTGTTCACGCTGACGCGCCGGATCAAGCAGGGCGACCTCAGGGGCTCCCCCCTGCTCGGGCGGAAAAGCGTCGCGCTGATCTTTGAGAAAGAATCGCTCCGCACACGCGTTGCGTTCGAGGTGGGCGTCGCGCAGCTCGGCGGCCACCCGATCTTCCTCCAGCAGGAGACGATCGGCATGGCCACCCGCGAATCGGTGCACGACATCGGCTCCGTCCTGTCACGGTACAGCGACCTGATTGTGGCGCGCACCAGCCGTCACCAGACATGCGTCCAGCTTGCCGAGAGCGCGGCCGTGCCGGTGATCAACGCAATGACGGATCTCCTCCACCCGTGCCAGATACTTGCGGACATCTTCACACTGCAGGAGGCCGGGCGGTTCGGACCCGCGCAGAAGATCCTCTACATCGGCGACGGCAACAATATTGCAAACTCCCTCCTGGAGATCGCCGAGAAGCTCTCGTTCCGCCTTGTGCTTTGCTGCCCGCCGGGGTTTGAACCCCATCCCCAGATTCTGGAACAGGCCAGGAGTGCGGCGATCGGCAGCGTCGAGCTGACGCACGACCCGGCCGTCGCGGTGAAAGACGCCGACGCCGTGTACACCGACGTCTGGCCTCAGACGGAAGCAGGAGGAGGCCGGCTCGCACACGTCTTCAAGCCGTACCAGGTCAACAGGACTCTCCTGAAGGAGGCGAAGAAGGACTGCCTCGTGATGCACAGGCTCCCGGCAAACCGGGGAGAGGAGATCACGACCGACGTGCTCGACGGCAAGCATTCGATCGCTCTCGCCCAGGCTGAGAACAGGCTCCATGTCCATAAGGGCATCATGGCCTTTCTCCTGGGCGCGGGGTAGGTGTCCCCAATACTGAGCATTGACCACGATTCTGGACGGTGGGCCATCCCGCGACGCGGGAATCCAGCCCGCGCGGGCCGATATCCGGTTGGCACGTCTGTTGGGGCATCAACAGGCAGTGGGTCTGCCCAGGGAGCGGGGTGTCATCATGAAAACCATACTGGCTGTCGCGGTGCTCGCGCTGTTCGCATGCCTTCCGGCGCGCTCGCAGGACGACGCGGGCGTCGGGATGTTCTATTCTTCGCTCGGTTCACAGGGGGAGTGGATCCCCGTGGATGGCGGCAACTACGTGTGGCGGCCGGGAGGCGTTGATTCCGACTGGCGCCCGTACACCGACGGTCACTGGGTGTGGACGGACGACGGATGGTACTGGGCGTCGGACGAGCCGTGGGCGTGGGCGACGTACCACTACGGCCGCTGGTACTGCGATGACACATACGGTTGGGTCTGGATGCCCGGGTACGAATGGGCGCCCGCGTGGGTGGAGTGGCGCTACGGGGACGATTGCGTGGGCTGGGCGCCGCTGAGCCCGTACGCGGTGTTCAGCGTGAACTGGGGAGTACACTACCGGCGGTACTGGGCCACGCCGTACTACTACTGGTCGTTTGTCGACTGCCGGTACATGGGGTACGGCGACATCCACAGGTATATCTACCGCACATCCGAGAACACACGGTTCATCGGGCGGACGCGGACTGCCGGGAGCGTCAGGTACGACGGCGGCCGCATCGTCACGCGCGGTCCCGAACGGGACTTTGTCGAACAGAGAGGTGCCGGGCGGATTCCCCGCGCGTCCCTGGTGGACGTGCGCGAGAGGGGACAGGCAGGAGTGTTCAGGGAGTCAGGCGGGGAGCGGATCGGCGTTTACAGGCCGCGGATTGAACCGGATGCCCGGTCGGCCGGGGTCCTCCGTCCCGACCGTGTCCGCGCGGATGATCACCCGATGAACTTCGACATGCGGGGAACCGACATCCGCCGCACGAATGAGCCGCGCGCGCCCCGTGAGAACGTGGTGCCGAGAGTAGAGCGGCAGGCGCCGGTTGTGCGTCCCAACTTTCAGCCGCGCGAGATGAACAGGCCGGCGGTACGGCCCGAGCGGCCGGTGCGCACTCCCGAGAGGCCGGGCGTGGACGTCCGGCCGCAGCGGCCCGAACGCCGGAACGAGGTCATGAGCGCGCCGCGCAACAATGGATGGTCGAGTCCCGCGCGAACGTATGCACCGTCTGTGAGGTCCGGCGGCGGGCGGGTTGAGGCGCCTGCCCGCGAGAGAAGTGGCGGGGGAGGTCGCGGGGGGAGGCGGTAGAGTGCCTCAGCGACGAAGTCCGCTCTTTGGACCACGCCGCTTTCTGGCGTGGCAATCTAGGCTGCTCCCGCCAGAAAGTCCTTCTTCCTCTTCACCAGTTGTGCCCCCTTCCAGTTGTAGACCTGGAAGAGCTGCGGCGACGCGGACGTCTGCACGGTGAACTTGTCCGCCCCCTTCTCCTGGTAGAACCGGATCTGCGTGCCCGCCACCTCGATCTGTACGACGAGGGGAGGCATGTTTGCCACGGCCGTGTCAATGAAATCGTCGGCCTGGAGATTTGCGAGCGCTCCCGTGAAGCCTTTCACCGCGTCGTTCTTCGCGGCTTCATCCCCCACCTTCCACACGCTGTCCTGCCGTGCCAGCACCACCGTGGTGTCCCCGAAACGGAGCGTCACCTGGCCGATCGCATCCTGGTCGGTCTTGAAAATGGTCTTGTCGCGCCAGTCGCTCGTGTGCCGCGTGAACGTCGAGGAGAACATTCCGGTGGCGAGGTACACCTCGTCCGATCCCTCCCGCCGCACGTAGGTTTCCGTGTAGGATGTGCTGGGCTTGCCGATCCAGAAGACCGCCTTGGCAGCGCCGTGCTCGAATATGCTCACCAGCGTGCCCGTCGAGTCGAGCTGGAAGAGCCCCCGCTTGGCGGGGTTCGAAGAGACGAGCCCTGAGAGTTCGATCCGCTTGCCGGCGGAGAGCGCCGCGCCCACGGTCACGTCATCCGCCCGGTAGCGGACCGGAGACGTCACCATCCATGCACCTCCCTGCCGCTCCAGGACCGTCGCACCGCCCGGGGCGCGGACCTCGATCCTGTCCACCGCCGAGGAGTCGAAATCGACGAGCATCTTTCCTGATGATTCCGGCGCACTGGATTCACCGGGCCGCTGCATCACAAGGTAGGCGATGATGACGAGCGCCGCGAGCACGCCTGCGAGTACCCAGGTATTCTTGGTCATGATGTCTTCCGTTCGTACGTCTACGCAGTTTCCATGACTTTCTTGCGGGCCTTGCGCATCCTCCAGCGGATGAGGCCGTACGCCAGGACGAGCAGGGGGGGGAGGCCCATGTCTGCGTACTTGACGACCTTCTTCGTGGCGTCCGCGACCGGATCGAGCGGCGGGTTCACCGCCTCCTTCGTCCGGATGGAGATCAGACCGGCGTCGTCTACCAGGTAGTCGATCATGTTTGCGAAAAACGTCACGTTGTCCCTGCTGCCCCCGATGTACTGGTCACGCACGAAATCGCCGTCCCCCACGAGAATAATGCGCGTCTCCGGCGATGTGGTCAGGGGCGACGCGGGCGGAGGCTGTGACCCGGCGGAGGTGTCCGCGGGAGCTGGTTTCCCCTGGTAGAGGCTGGTGAACCGCCCCGAGACGATGGCGGCCAGCGGGATGCCCGACTCCGTGAAGTCCTCACGGCTCCATCGCTGCAGCGGGTCGTACATGAACATCCCCGTCATCCGGCCGCTTTGCTTCGACGAGGACATGAGGATCTCGCCCGAGAGCCCCAGGGCGCCCACGCGCTCCGTGTCGACGGAGCTGGCAAAGAAGAGGATGAGCCCCTGGAGATCCTTGACGATGGCGTTCCCCTTGCTGAAGTTGCTCACCAGGGGGAGGTAGGGGAAGGGCACCTGCGACTGGATCGAGAACCCGGCCTGCTGCTGCATCAGGCTGATGTTCGCGCACTGCGCGTCGCGGACGAGATCGCTGTTGAGGCGCAGGCCGTACGCGGCGAGCATGTCGTCCAGGTGCAGGTCGAGCCGCTGGCCGTACTGTTTCTGGAGATTGGCATCGACCCGGTTGAGGAGGAACGCCACCCGCCCCCCGCGCATGATGAACTGGTCGATCTGGAACTTCCGGGGCTCCGAGAACGGCTGTGTCGGAGCCATCACCACCAGTGCGGACACGTCGGGGGGCACGGGCGTCCCCTTGCTCACGTCCACGGTGGTGAACTCGTACTGTTTCCTCATCGGCTCCTGGGCGGCCCGGAGCTCGCTCAGGGCCGGTTCCCCGTCGCCGGACAGGAAGGCGACCTTTTTCTGTCCCTTCGAGGTCAGCCGCTTGATCGTGCTCGAGATCTCGTATTCCAGCGTGCCGAGGTTCTGGACGACGGGGATGACCTCTTTCTTGTCCTCGTAAAGGAGCACCATCCCCATGTACGCGCGCTGGACCTGCGCCTTGTCTTCCTTGATGACCTGGACCTGCAGCGGGGCGATGCCCTGCTGCTGCGCGTCCATTTCCCCCTTCTCGCCGGTCGGGTCAATGAACTCGTACTGCAGATTTCCCCGCGCGTAGGCTTTGTAGTCGTTCAGCTCGTCGAGAAGCGCGCGCCGGTTGTTGTTGTACGGCGCGGGGAGGTCTTCCGTGAAGTAGGCGCGCACGGTGACCTTGTCGTCCAGGTTGCGGACGAGCGTCTTGCTTGCTTCCGAGAGGGTGAACTGGCTGTTGCGGGTCAGGTCGAACCGGCCGAAGAGCCGGATGGATATGACGTTCAGGACGACAAGGATCGCCAGGACGATCCCCAGGCGGGTGAGTGTCTGCGACTTCATGGCTTGAGATGTCATGGCGTCCTCACCATTTCCGTCGTTCGAGTGAGGCCGTCGCCAGCATCAGCGCGAAGCCGAGCACGCTGGCGAAGTAGATGATGTCCCGCGAGTCGATCACCCCGCGGGCGATGCTCGCGAAGTGGTAGTCGATCCCCAGGAACTCGATGGTGGGTGCGATGACCGCCGGCATGTAGATGAGCACCTTGTCCGCCAGGAAGAAGCCCAGGATGATGAGGAGTCCCACCAGGAACGCCACGATCTGGTTCTCCGTCAGGCTCGACGCGAAGATGCCGACAGCGATGTAGACCCCCCCGGTCAGCAGGAGGCCGATGTATCCGGCGATGACGGGACCCAGGTCGGGGTTCCCGAGGACCATGAGTGTGATGAGGTACACGAGCGTCGGGGCAAGCGTCGCCGCCAGAAGCGTCCAGGCCGCGAGGAACTTCCCCAGGACGATCTCCGCGTCGCGCACCGGCTTGGTCGTCAGAAGCTCGAGCGTCCCGGATTTCTTCTCCTCCGCCAGGAGCCGCATGGTGACGGCCGGGACGAAGAAGAGGAACACCAGGGGGACCAGCTCGAACACGACCCGCATCGAGGCCGTGTTGATGAGGAACAGGTTGCTCGAAAAGTACCACCCCACGATCGCGAGGAAGACCACGATCACCACATACGCCACGGGCGAGTTGAAGTAGGAGCGGAGCTCGCGGCGGTAGATGGGGCCGACATTGGAAAGTGAAAGTGCGAGTGCTGCCATATGTGCGGCTCAGGCTGTCGTGAGTTTGTGGAACACTTCTTCAAGGGTTGTCGCGCGGCGGTGCATCTCCAGCACGACCCACCCCTCGGCGACCGCGGTCCGGAACAGCGCCTCCCGGACGTCGGTCCCCTTGTCGGCGTGGACTTCGAACGTGCTGTGGCCGTCCGCATCCGCCAGGAGCGTCACGTTGCTCACCGCGCCGACGGACCGGATCCTGGGGGCCACGGCGTTCAGCGGATCGGCCCCGCCGGTCTTCAACTCGAGCGTGATCGTGTCCGCCCCCTGGAAATCATGCTGGAGCTGGGCGGGCGTGCCGTTGGCCACGATCTTCCCCTCGTGGATGATCAGCACCCGGTCGCAGGTGGCCTGGACCTCGGAGAGGATGTGTGTGGACAGGACGACGGTCTTGGCGCGCCCGAGCTGGCGGATGAGCGCCCGGATTTCCGCGATCTGGTTCGGGTCGAGCCCGCTCGTCGGCTCGTCCATGATCAGGACCTCGGGATCGTGGATCATCGACTGGGCGAGGCCCACGCGCTGGCGGTAGCCCTTGGAAAGCTCGCCGATGTCCTTGTGGCGCACGTCTTCGAGACCGCAGACGTGGACCATTTCCTTAATCCGGTGCTGCATCGCCCCCCCGCGGAGCCCGTGAAGCTGGGCCGAGTATTCGAGGTAGTCGATGACGTTCATGTCGAGGTAGAGCGGGTTCATCTCGGGGAGGTACCCGATCTTCCGTCTCACCTCCAGGGAGGCCGCTGCGGTGTCCAGGCCGTCCACCTCGACCGTTCCGGAGGTCGGCGGCATGTAACACGTGATGATTTTCATCGTGGTGGTCTTCCCTGCACCGTTGGGGCCCAGGAACCCGAGGATCTCGCCGGTCTTCACATCGAACGAGATGTCATCGATGGCCGCGGTGTCCCCGTACTTCTTGACGAGGTTGCGTACGGCAATGGACATAGTTTGCGCTGGAGTTGTTACAGTGACTGCAGAAATGTGCGGAGCGTGCAGAGACAAATGTAGCGAAGCGGCGGAAAAAAATCAATACGCAGTGCCGCCTCGCTGTGCGCACCGCACCGTATGAAACACGGGAAGTCCCGGATTTGCTCCCGCGCCGCGGGGGAAGGCCGGCGACTCAGGCGGCCGGCTTGCGCGGGATGATCATCCAGGCGATGAAGTATCCGACGAGGCCCGGAATCACGCCGGTGAGCAGGTCCACCACGACGGCCAGCAGGCGGACGACGGTGGGGTCGACCTCGAGGTATTCGGCGATCCCGCCGCAGACGCCGCCGAGTTTCCTGTCGGTTTCAGCAAGATACAGGCGTTTCATGCGCGCTCCGCTCTAAGTGCTGCGAGGATTGAGGTTCAGGAAGAAATTCCCGTCATTAGATACGTACGGAGGGACAATGCAGTTTCGGAAAAAAATGATCGTTATCGGGGACAGGGTCCTGTTGCAGCTGGAGGACGGGCAGGACAAGACGAAATCCGGTCTCTACCTGCCCGCTTCGGTGCGCGAGAAGGAGAAGGTTGCCATGGGTCGCGTCATCCGCGTCGGCCCCGGATACCCGATCCCGAACCCGAACTACACCGAGGACGAGCCCTGGTCCACGCCCAAGGACCCGATGCGCTATATTCCGCTTCAGGCGAAAGAGGGGGACTACGCCATCTTCCTGCGCGAGCAGGGGGTGGAGGTGGAATTCGAGGATCAGAAGTACCTCATCGTTCCCCAGTCGGCCGTCCTGATGATCGTGCGCGACGAGCTCGCCGAGTCGTGAGGCGCTGATGCTGCATCCCGTGCCGCCCCCCGGGGGCGGCACAGGAACGCCCGCATTATGCGATTGTGACGTCCTTCGACAGGTACACGTCCTGGATCGCGCCCAGGAGGGCGGCCCCGTCTTTCATCGGCCGCTGGAACGCCTTCCTCCCCGAGATCAGTCCCGTGCCTCCGGCCCGCTTGTTGATCACCGCCGTCTTGACCGCCTCGGCAAGATCGTTCTCACCGGAAGCCCCGCCCGAGTTGATGAGTCCCGCGCGCCCCATGTAGCAGTTCGCCACCTGGTACCGTGTCAGGTCGATCGGGTTGTCCGTGGTGAGCTCGGTGTACACCTTCTTGCTCGTCTTGCCGAAGTTGAGCGCGGTGTAGCCGCCGTTGTTCTCGGGCAGCTTCTGCTTGATGATGTCGGCCTCGATCGTCACGCCCAGGTGATTGGCCTGGCCGGTGAGGTCGGCGGAGACGTGGTAGTCCTTCTCCTTCGTCTTGAACGCCGCGTTGCGCGTGTAGCACCAGAGGATGGTCGCCATCCCGAGCTGGTGCGCGTGCTTGAATGCCGCGGACACTTCCTGGATCTGCCGCTTCGATTCCTCGGACCCGAAATAGATGGTCGCGCCCACCGCGGTGGCTCCCATGTCGAACGCCATCTCCACGTCGCCGAACATGATCTGGTCGTAGGTGTTCGGGTAGGAGAGGAATTCGTTGTGGTTGATCTTCACGATGAACGGAATTCTGTGGGCGTACTTGCGCGCCACCGATCCCAGCACGCCGAATGTTGAGGCGACCGCGTTGCAGCCTCCCTCGATTGCGAGCTTCACGATGTTCTCGGGATCGAAATACGCCGGGTTCGGCGCAAACGACGCGCCGGCGGAGTGCTCGATGCCCTGGTCCACCGGGAGGATCGACAGGTACCCCGTGCCGGCGAGGCGGCCGGTGTTGAAGAGCTGACCCAGGGACCGCAGGACGCCCGGCTTCCTGTCCGTCCCGCAGAAGACCCGGTCGATGAAATCAGGACCCGGCAGATGAAGCGATGCCTTGGGTATGGTCGTGCAGGTATGACCCAGGAGGGTCTTTGCGTCTGCCCCCAGCAATTGCTCGATGTCTTTGAGCTGCATTACCGCGTTCTCCTTCGGAATGGTGGGTGTGCAATGTCGGCCCGAAATATACCCAAAACGGGCGGTACATACAACGGTAGAAATTCCCTCCAGAGGTAACAGTTTGTTCCAAAAACGACAGTACTGTCCCCGGATATGTACAGACTTAGGCCATATCCGGCGGTTTTGGGGCACAACATTTTTGGCATGATATTCGTATGTAAATCAGAGGAACGCACAAAGCGCAGAGAGGAGGCACCCATGAAAATCCAGTATCGGTTCGCGAAACTCTCGAGAGACGAGCGGGAGCTGCTGGAGATGGTGCTGCTTGAGGAGATGGACATGCAGCGGTGGTTCACGATCACTTTCAGTGCGGCGTTCGGCAAGGAACTGTTTCTTTCGCTCAATTGACGCAGGCCCGGGACGTTACGACAATGAGAACGATAACATTCACGGCTTTGATGGCAACACTGGTGGCGATTCCCTTCATCCTCCGCAGGCGCCGGGCGCAGCTCCGCCTTCTCCGGCCGGAGGCAGGGGAGGATCCCCGCCGGTACGACGTCTTCGATTTCGTCAGCTGACATAGTGCTCTTCGCGAGGCGTCCATTGGTGGGAATGGACGCGCTCGTCCGGGTGACAGGGGATACGCTGGTGGGTCGTATCCCCTGTCCCATTTCCCCCCCCGGCTCCCTCCCCTGAGAAAAAAGCCCTTGCAAATCTCCCCTGCCCGCCGTATCTTACTGGACAAGCTACTGTACACCGCTTTTGCGCTTTTAATGGTTCCGTTGGTTTCGAGGATCTCCTCTGGAACGGAGTGCACGTGCTCGTCGAGCGGGGAAGGGTTGAGGGAGAACACCCGCTAACCGGCCTGTCAGCTATTAAGAGGCAAACACCAGGTGCCCCCGCGGGGGCGGCTCTGCCGTACGCTTCCAGCAATACTGTCACGAAAGGAGATTCCCATGGAACAGGGAGTCGTGAAGTGGTTCAACGGTGCCAAAGGCTACGGATTCATCAAGCGCGATTCGGGCGAAGACGTATTCGTCCACTATAAGGCGATCGTCGGAGAAGGGTACAAGTCGCTGAACGAGGGGGACAAGGTCCAGTTCGATGTCGAAAAGGGGCCAAAGGGGTTGCAGGCGTCCAACGTCTCAAAAATCTGACGTCGGCGCAGTGTTTCGGGACCGGCCCCGGCGCAAATGCCGGGGCTTTCTTGTTTCACTCAGATCTTAGCAGAAGGAACAGTGCATGACTGGTACGGTGAAATTTTTCAACGGGGCAAAAGGGTACGGGTTCATCACGGCCGAGGGAGGCGAGGAGATCTTCTTTCACCAGAGCAACGTGAAGCAGACCGGTTTCCGTGACACGCTGAAGCAGGGTGACCTGGTATCGTTCGAAATCAAGACCGAACAAAAAGGAAAACGGGCGATTAACGTCGTCCGTCAGTAACGTCCGCATGGCAACGGTCCGCGTCGGTCTCTGTGCCGGGCTCGGGCCGCTCACCCGGGGGGACCTCCCGGGGCGGCTCGGGGGAGCGGACATCCTCGTGTTCCCCGAGCTTGCCGACGGCGGGTACGCGCGCCTGAAATCGGGCGGCGGTCCGCACCGCCCCGGCGACCCGCTCCTCCTGCAGTTTGCCGGCGCCTCCCGCACAGTCGCTCCCACCTGCATTGCCGGCAGCATCTTCCTGAGGAAGGGAACCCCCGGTGCCGCGAACACGAGCCTTGTGTTTCACCGCGGCCGCCTCATCCACCGGTACGACAAGATCCACCTCTTCCGTCCCGCCGGGGACCACCTGTTCTTCCGGCCAGGCTCGCATATCCGGAACTTCCGCGTGAGTGCAGGCGGTGCGCGCGTCCGGTGCGGCGTCATCATCTGTTACGATCTCAGGTTTCCCGAGCTTGCCCGGACCATGACGCGCATGGGATTGGACGTGCTGTTTGTCCCGGCCCGCTGGCCCGCGGTGCGCGACGACGCGTGGCAGACGCTCCTGAGGGCGCGTGCCATCGAGAACCAGATCTTCGTGGTGGGGTGCAACGCGCAGGGGGAGGAGGGGGGATGGTCGTACGCCTTTGATCCTCTGGGAGTGAAGATCCTTGACAGCCGCGATGCGCCGGGGGAGGACGTCCACACTCTCGTGCTCGATCTCGCGCGCATCGGCGAGGCCCACAGTCTCCACCGGGGGCTCGCGGAGGCCGTGGCGCTACGCTCGTCGCCCCTTGTGCGCCGCGTGACGGCGCGACGGGGGCGCGCCGGCTGAGGGACGGGAGCCGTGCTCGCGGCTCACCACCGTGTGGACACCTCCGCGTATCCGGTAGTCGGCGGTCACCTTCATCCACTTCGGCGAGGCGCAGCGGACCAGGTCGTCCAGTATCCGGTTGACCGCGTGCTCCTGGTAGATGCCGACGTTCCGGAATGAGAGCAGGTAATACTTGAACGACCGCAGCTCGATCAGCACACGGGTGGGAACGTATTCCACCCGGATGGTGCCGAAATCGGGGAGGCCCGACCAGGGACACACGGCCGTGAATTCGTCCGTGTCGATATCGACGATGATGTCCTTCCCCGCGTATTCATAGGGGAACGTCTCCAGCGCCCGCGTGTCGATCGAGGAGACCGGCGCGGCGTCGTAGCGCCGGTCAAGCGGCTGTGTCATCGGCGGGTGGCCGTGTCTGTATGTGGATCGTGGGCTGCGACATTGGGAGGAGGCAATATATGAGAATCGTCCTGCAAATGAAACCTGCACTGCTGATTGCCGCACTGGGGGCAGCGCTCCTGATCGCGGGATGCGCCGGAACCTCGCCCCGCGGTGCCGGGCCGGCGGACGACAGGGGGTGGGTGTCCCGGGATATCCTGAACACTCCGCCCTACGCCGCGTTCAAAGCCGGGTACGATACGGCGACGATCGTCCACGACTTCATCCCCCTCATCCGCAGCGCGAAAGAGGGGGTGGACGTGACCATTTTCTTCGGGGCGTGGTGCGGTGATAGCAGGCGTGAGGTGCCGCGCTTCCTCCGGCTTGCCGACGAGGCGGGCATTCCTTCCTCACGCGTCAGGCTCTATGCGCTGGACCGGACGAAGAAGAGCGACGACGGGCTGACGGCGAAGTTCAGGATCGAGCGCATCCCGACGTTCATCTTTCTGAAGGACGGGCAGGAGCTGGGGCGGATCACCGAGTCGCCGTCCGCAACGCTCGAAGGCGACGTCCTGACGATTCTGGCGCGGGGCATGCAGCGCTGACGCTCACGCGTGCTGGTATGCCATCGCCTTCAGCAGCATGATCCGTTTCGCAATCGGCGGGTGGGTCGAGAACAGGTCCGCGAAAAATCCCTCCTTCTGGTCCAGGTTGCTTCCGAGCGGGTTGGCGATGCAGAGGTGCGCGGTTCCCTGCTTGATGGAGCGCGTCGGCTCCACGGCGGCGTCGATCTTCTGGAGCGCGGATGCCAGTGCGGCCGGGTTGCGCGTGAGCTCTGCCCCGGAGGCATCGGCGAGGTATTCCCGCTGGCGCGAGACCGCCATGGCGAGCAGCTTCGAGATAAAGGGCGCAAGAACCAGGGCGATGAGCCAGAACACGAGAAGCACCACCCCGCCGCCGCCCCCCCCGCTTCTGTCCGAGCCGCGCCTCCCGCCCGACCCGAAGCGCATGCTGCGCGAGCCGAACTGCGACAGGAGCATCACGGCGCCGATCAGCGCCGCGATGACCGTCATCAGCCGGATATCGTAGTTCCGCACGTGCCCCATCTCGTGCGCCACGACCGCCTGCAGCTCTTCCCTGTTGAGTGATTCGAGGAGACCTTCCGTGACGGCAATACAGGCGTGCCCGGGATCTTTCCCTGTGGCGAACGCGTTCGGGTCGGGGTCGGGGATGACGTAGACGGCCGGCGGGGGGATGCCGGCCGCGATGGCCATTTCCTCCACGACGTTGTGGAGCTGCGCGTAACGGGGGTCGCCCGCCGGTGCGGGGACCGCGCCGGAGGATGACAGGACTGCGCGGGCGCCGTTCTGCAGGCCGTTGTAGGCGCTGAATCCCCCCAGGGCGAGCGCGGCGAGCGTGGCGACGGGGAAACCGAAGAGTCCGCGCCCGCCGGGGACGTATCCCAGGAAGAAAACGTCGAACCCGAAGCCCAGGAACGCGACGAACAGCACGAAGACCCCCATCACCACCACCGTGTTTCGCCGGTTCGCCGCCTCCTGTTCAAATATGTTGGCGGGAGTGCCGCTCACGGGGAGGGGCTACTTTTTCAGGGAGAGGTCGACCTGCGGCACCTCCCGGTCGCCGGCGTCCTTGATCTCGAAAAGCTCCGCCGGCTTGAACGAGAACATCCCCGCGATGATGTTGCCGGGGAACACCTGCTGCGCGATGTTGAACTTCGTCGCGATGTCGTTGTAGAACTGGCGCGCGAAGCCGATCTTGTTCTCCGTGCTCGCAAGCTCCTCCTGGAGCTGCTTCACGTTCTCGTTCGACTTGAGCGTGGGATAGCTCTCCGCCAGTGCGAAGAGGCGGCCCAGGGCGCCGGAGAGGGCTCCTTCCTTGGCCGCCGCGTCGGCGACGCCGGTGGCGCTGACCGCCGCATTCCGGGCGGCGATGACTTTCTGCAGCGTCTCCTGCTCGAATTCCATCGAGCCCTTGACGGTGTTCACGAGGTTCGGGATGAGATCGTGGCGGCGCTTGAGCTGCACATCGATCTGCTTCCAGCCGTTGGCCACCTGGTTGCGCAGCGTGACCAGGCCGTTATAGCGCATGACCGCCCAGGCGAGGACGACCACGACGATGATCAGGAGAATCAGCAGCGGACCCATGTATGCTCCGGTCGGTTGTGTGCGGGACTCCGCCAACGTATAAAGAAGCGGGCTGGAAGTCAAGACGGGTTTGTTGACATTCGGACCCGATTTGGATATATTCCCGGCATTTGGCGGACGAAGTTCGCCGTTTTCCCCCGCCGCCCCATAGCGCCTGACCCATGCCCTCGGACGATCAACATAATCAAAGCGACTCAGCGCGCAAGCAGCTCCTGGAGGAGATCCGCAAGCGCGCTGAAGAAGCGGAGATGAAGCGTCTCGAGGAGGAAGACCGCACACGGACGGGCCGGCGCGATGCCGAAACCCTCAAGACCAGGACTCCCGCACCGTTTCCCGTTCCCGCCTCCGAGACTCCCGCTGCGGGGAACAAAGCCGCGATCGAACAGAAGATCCTCGTCCTGCGCGAGCGGCTTCACAGCGCGCTGGAGCGCGGGAAGGCCGAAAAAGCGGCGGAGCTGTTCGCCGAGCTGAACAGGCTGAGCCCCGACGACCCGGGCCTGGCGGACCTCCGCTCGCGCCTCGATGTCCTGCAGGAGGAGCGTGCGAAGGCCCGCGACCGCGAAGCGACCCGCATCGCCTTCACGCCTCCCCCCGAACCGCCCGCTCCTGCGCCGGTCGCGCCGGAACGGCCCGAGCCGTCTCCAGCGCCGCCCCCGGCACCCGCGCCGCCTCCGCCCCGCGTCGCACCGCGCCCGCAGGCCGAAGACAAGGCTGAGCGGGAGAAGCGCCGCAGGAAGGTCGCCGACATGATGGAGGTGGCGAACAACTACTACCAGCAGGAGAAGTACGACAAGGCCCTCGTGTACGTGGCAGAGGTGCTGAACCTCGATCCCTCCCACGGCGAGGCGACCACGCTCCGCGCGCAGATCATGAAGGCGCGCGATCTCGAGGAGAGGGTCAGGCAGGAGGACGAGGAGCGGCGCGCGATGGAGAACGCCGCGGGAGGCTCCAAGCGCCGTCCCCGCGAGGAACCCCCTCCGCCCGCGTCGGGCCGTCCCACGGATTTCTGGGGGGCGTCGCTCAGCCAGAAGCTCGAATCGGACTACGATATCGTCCCGGAGGAAAAGGGTCCCGTGGGACCGCCGCCGGTTCCCCTCTCGCAGCGCGTGGTCAACCGGCTGTCGCAGGTCCGCATCCCGCTGAAGCCTGTCCTCACCATCGCGGCGGTTGCCGTGCTTGCGCTGGCGATCTGGCTGCTGGTCGACTACATCCGCAACAGCGTCTCCCCCGCCCGGTATTCCGTCCTGATCCTTCCGCCCGTGACGGCGGGGGACACGTCGCTGGGATACGTTGCCGCGGGGTTCTCGGAAGACCTCATCGCGGAGATGGGCCGCATCGGTGACGTTCGCGTCATCAACCCCGCGACCGCGGACGCCTTCGGCGCCTCCGCGGCGCCTGCGGGACAGATCGCGCGGGCCCTGGGTGCAAACTATGTCCTCTCCTGGTCGATCGGCCGTGCGCCCGGGAGCTTCAACATCCAGCTCGCGTTTGCCGACACGCTCACCGGGAAGAGGCTCTGGGGGTCCGCGTTCCACGTCTCGGAGCGCGAGCTTTCCGGGACGCTCCCGGAGATCGTGCGGGGTCTCGCGCAGGGGATGGGCATCCGGGCGCTGACGGCCGAGGGGAGCCCGGTCAATGTCGTCGCGACCAACAACGAGGCCGCATACGACGAGTATCTCCGGGGGCGTGCGCTCCTCCGCTCCGGCGACACGTTCTCTCCCGAGGAGGCGCTGACGCTCTTCGAGCAGTCGCTCCGGCTCGATCCGGATTTCGCAGAGGCGCATGCCGCCGCAGCCTGGGCGCACATCCTCTCGTATGAAACATCCGTCGAGATGCAGCAGTCGCACGTCGCGCAGGCGGTGAGCGAGGTGCAGAAGGCGCTCTCCGGCGGCGCGAGGACGTCGGAGACGTTCCGCGCCTGGGGACTCGCGGAGCAGTGCCGCGGGGATTTCGACAAGGCCATCCTCCGTCTCGAGCAGGCGGTGGGGGTTGCCCCGAGCGATGCCGAGTCGCAGCGGCGGCTCGCCGTTGCCTATGCCGCGAAGGGGCGCATCGATGACGCGGTGAAGGCGGCGCAGAGAAGCGTCGCGGACGATCCCGGCAACATTGCCGCGCACACGCTTCTGGCGGAGGTGGAGCAGTTCAGGGCGATCCACGAGTTCGACAACAGGGACGATTTCCGGGCGGCGATGAAGGC
>Ga0335069_10001230_pt1 | contig 41405 bp, 38 predicted proteins | sample Lox_Sample_11_FD_206714 | JGI IMG/M metagenome (GOLD analysis project Ga0335069, IMG submission 206714) | Soil microbial communities from Loxahatchee National Wildlife Refuge, Florida, United States - Lox_Sample_1.1 | ecosystem: Environmental > Terrestrial > Soil > Wetlands | place: USA...
GACGACACGACGCTGGTCAGTCGAGCCGAATCTCGTGTAGTCCGCGTCGGCGGTAAGAGGCCGGTGTTTTCCCTGCAATTCGCTCTGCGACAAGTAGCTACCGATCACGGAAAAAGTACCCCGGTCCCAGCGAGTGCCCCACGCGAGGTTGACGCCCACCTCATGCGTGTTGTCGGCAGCGCCGTACCTCGCGGACCCGACGAATCCATCGATGTCCCTTTTCAGGATGATGTTGACGACACCCGCGATGGCATCTGAGCCGTAGATCGCGGAGGAGCCTTGCGCCAGGACTTCGATTCGCTCGACGGCTCCCAGGGGGAGATTGTTCAGATCGAAGATGTTGTTGAACGCCGCGGGCGAGGATACGCCCACGCGCTGGCCATTGATCAGGACGAGCGTGGTTCCGAACGGCAAGCCATGCAGCCTGACTCCCACCACTGCATTGCCCGTTTGCAGACTTCCTGGATCGACGGTCAGCGACACCGCCGGCAGTGTATTCAAGAAGTCGGCGACTGTAGCTTGGCCGCTGCGCCGTATTGTTTCCTGCGTGTAGACCTGCACCTCCTGCGCACCTTGGCTTTCCGAAATGAGGCGCGAGCCGGTGACGAAGACCGGCTCCTGCTTCACAGGCTTGGACTCAGACGTGCTTTGCTTGAGAGCAGAGTCGGAGTCGTCAGGCGTCGCCGCATCGACGCCCAAGCCGCAGAGCATGAGTCCAGTGAAAACGAACGGCCGCAGCGCGACGCGCGCTAAGTCACGATGAATGGAGCATGGTTGGCGTCCCATCGGAACTCTCCCTTCCGCTTCGGACCCTCGGGCTGCACCAAATTCGCCCCCGAAGTCCCAGTACATCCCGGCAGGGGTGCCTATTTCTTGCACAGTAGGCTACCCCTTTGCAACCTTCCCCGCCTCGCAAGCAACGGCCGATCAGGATTCTGCAAGACGGCGATCCGCTCCAGCGCTCAGCGTTTCGCGACGAGGCGATCCTGCGGCCGCCCCATCCTCTCGTCTTTGAGATTCCTGCAGTCGCCTAGAACGGCACGCTGTACACGAGCGAGGCGAACGTGACGCCATCGTTCGGATGCTTGATACCCCCATTCGAGATGTGCTGCAGCCGCAGGCTGAGGCTGGAGGGCGACGCGCCGCCGACCTCGAGCGTGAATCCCAGGATTTCGCTGAACTGGAAGCCGGTGCTCAACTTGCGTTCCGAGTTGATCTGCGTGTGCGACAGGCCGCTCACGCCGATGCCGATGTCGCCGAACAGGTTCGCACCGAAAATCGTCGCGATGGGAGCCCGGGCGTAGGGGATAAAGGTCGCGGCCCATATTTCCTTAGCGCTCAGCGTTTCGCTCCCGCCTCGATGGCCTGGTCGACGCAGGCGAGGAGTTCCTCGGCGGTGAACGGCTTGATGAGATAGCAGGACACGCCGGCAGCGAGCGCACGCGCGCGCACCGGCTCGTCCCCGTAGGCCGTGATGAGAACGGTCGGGATGGGATGGCCCGATGCGACGAGGCGATCGTGGAGCGCCAGGCCGCTCATCCCTGGCATGCGCATGTCGGTGATGAGGCACGCGACGTCCTGCAGCCGCCCGGAACCCAGGAAGGCCTCCCCGGACGGGAACGCCTCGGCAGCGAACCCCGCCGCCTCGAGCAGGTCCGCCGTGGTGGCGCGCATCGACTCGTCATCGTCCACGACCGCGATCAGCGGCAAGCCCGATCTCATGGCGCGAGCCTAGGCAATTGCGCGCGGGCTGTCATTCGACATACGCCTACGCGCATGGCTGTAAGTGGTAGGCGACTACGACTTTGGTTTAGGCCGCTTTTCGCTGCGACGCGGCTCGGAACGCGGCCCGCGCCGCAGGCATTCCCTCGAGAGCCCGGGAGCTCGCGCTGGCCTGTCGTCGGCGGCAACGTCGGTGGATTCGCGCAGGCATGTGACGATGGCATGCGCGATCTCGTGGGCATGTCTCTCGTGCCAATCGTCCTGGGCCGTGCGCTCCAGGAGGTGCGCGCGCAGCATGCCCAGCGCGCGGTCGATGCGGCCTGAAGGGTTCGGGATCGATTGTAGCGTTCCATCGGGTGTCATCGCGCTCACCTCCTGATCTGATGACCGGAGGCTAGGCGGCTCGCGCGCAATCGACCATTGGACGTGCGTAGGGGACGTCGCCACGTGGGAGCAGCCCCCATGACGGCGGGTAGGGAGGGCCTACGACTTTGGTTTAGGCCGCCGGCGGCTTCGCCGGGGTGGACAGGCCCAGGCGATCACCCATGCGCAGGAGCTCGGGCAGCGTCCTCGCGCCCATCTTGCGCATCACCTGCCCGCGATGGACCTTCACGGTCGCCTCGCTCACGCCGAGCTCGCCCGCGATCTGCTTGTTGAGCCGCCCGAGGATGAGGAGCGGCATGATCTCGCGCTCGCGCGGCGTGAGCTCGTCGAAGCGCCGGCGAAGCTCCGCGACGTGCGTGGACTCCTTGCGCTGCGCGCGGTCGCGCTCGATGCCGGCGTTGATCGCATCGAGCAGCTCCTGGTGGCGGAAGGGCTTCGTGAGGAAGTCGATCGCACCGGCCTTGATCGCGCGCACCGACATCGGGATATCGCCGTGCCCGGTGATGAAGACGATCGGCACGTTGATTCCCGCCCTGGAAAGATCCTGCTGGAAAGCGAGCCCGCTCGAGCCGGGAAGCCTCATGTCCAGCACGAGGCAACCCGGGACCTCGGGCCGCTTCGCGCGCAGGAAGTCCTCGGGAGAAGCGAACACGCGAGCTTCGAGGCCGACGGACGCGACGAGATCCTGGAGCGCCTCGCGCATCGATTGGTCGTCGTCAACGACGAAGACGATGGGTGTTTCCATCCCCATCTACCGTGCAGCCTCTTCGACCGGCAGCGAGAACAGGAAGGCGGCTCCCTGCGGCTCGTTCGGCTCGACCCACAGCCGTCCGCCGTGCGCCTCGATGATGGAGCGGCTGATGGACAAGCCCATGCCGAGGCCTTCGGCCTTGGTCGTGTAGAACGCCTCGAAGATATCGTTGCCGCGGGCCGGATCCACGCCGGGGCCCGAGTCGCGCACCTCGACGCGCACCGCCTTCGACCCATCCGCCGCCGAGTGAATCGTGAGCTTGCGGTGACCGGTGACCGCGCTCATCGCCTCGATGGCGTTGACAATGAGGTTGAGGATCACTTGCTGCAGCTGGATGCGGTCGCCCTCGACGGGCGGCAGGCCTTCCGTAAGTGACATCTGGAGCGAGATTTCGTGCCGGTGCGCCTCATCGCGCGTGAGCGCGACCACCTCGAGGATTGCTTCGTTGATGTCGACGCGATCACGCCGGGGTGGCTGGCGCTTCACGAGCGTGCGGATGTGGGTGATGATCTCGCTCGCCCGGCGGCCGTCCTGCCCGATGCGCTCGAGCGCGCGATGCGCCCGCTCGAGGTCGGGCGGCTGCGCGGCGAGCCAGCGCGAGCACGACGCGGCGCTCGTCACCATCGCGCCGAGCGGCTGATTCACTTCGTGCGCGATCGAGGCGGCGAGCACGCCGAGGGTCGTGACCCGGTTCACGCGCGCGAGCTCGGCCTGCGCGCGGCGCAGCGCCTCCTCGGCACGCGACTGCACCAGGCTCACGCGCGCCTCCTCCAGCTCGCGCGCGGCCTGGACGCGCTCGGTAATGTCGCGCGTGATCTTGGCGAAGCCGATCAACCGGCCGCTGTCATCCTTGAGGGCGTCGATCACCACGTTGGCCAGGAAGCGGCTGCCGTCCTTGCGCACGCGCCAGGCTTCGCTCTCGTACCGGCCCTCGCGGGCTGCGATCTCGAGCGAATGCCGCGGTACATTCGCCGCACGATCCTCCTCGGTGTGGCAGAGCGAGAAATGCTGGCCGACGATCTCCTCGCTGCGGTAGCCCTTGATGCGCTCCGCGCCCCGATTCCAGTTGGTGATGATGCCATCGGGATCGAGCATGTAGATCGCGTAGTCGGTGACGCCGTCGACCAGCAGGGTATAGCGCTGCTCGCTCTCGCGCAGCGCCAGCTCGGCTGCCTTGCGAGCGCTGATGTCGACGATCGACGACAGCACCATCGGTCCCTCGTCGGTCTCGATCGGGTTCAAGCCGATCTCGACCGGGAACTCGCTGCCGTCCCTCCTCGTGCCGAAGAGATCGCGCCCGGCTCCCATGGGCCGCGACCGCGGATCGGCAAAGAATGCCTTGCGCAATTCCGGGTGCTGGCCGCGGAACCGTTCGGGGACGAGCATCTCCACCGGCTGGCCCACGAGCTCGGCCCGCGAGTAGCCGAATGTCCGCTCGGCCTGGGTATTGACCATGACGATCTTGCCGGCCGGGTCGATCATGATCATGGAATTCGGCGCAGCCTCGACGACCAGCTGGAAGCGCCGCTCCTGGTCCGATTTACCTCTTGGGCCCGTCATCGGCATCGACATTCCTGCGCATCTTGCGCGCACTTATCGTATCGCATCGACGAATAACTTGCGGCGGCAAGATCCTTCAAGCGAGCACGGAACGCAAAGACGTACGGTGCCGCGATTGCGAGACTCGGCACCATGCATACCTTGTCCCAGGCCCTTACCCGTATCGGGCGCGCGCTGCGCTCGCTGTGGAGCGCCGACCGCGCGATCGTCGCGCTGTGGGTGCGCGCCGCCGCGCTGCGCGCGGGCGCCGTGCTCGCGGCCTGCGTCCTGTCCTTCGCCGCGCTCGTCGCCGCCGAGGCGGCTGCCTTCCTCGCGATGGCAGAGTCGATGTCGGCCGCGAGCGCTGCCGGAATCCTTTGCCTGTGCAACCTGGTGCTCGCGCTCATTCTGGTCGCGCTCGCCTCGATCCGGATCCGCTCGCCGAGGATCGAGGCGGCGCGCGAAGTCCATACCCTGGCCCTCGACATCGTCACCGCCGAAGTGGGCTCGTTGCCCGAAGACGCCCTCTGGTCGCTGGTGGAGCGCGTGGCCCATCGCGCGAAATCGAAGAAGGCATCAGGGGCCGATTGAAAGGAGCATCCCGTGCCGACCCGCCGCTTGTTCACCGCAACGCTTTCCAGCCTTCTCGTGCTTTCGGCGCTCCTGGGTGCACTGATCGCACTCGTCTTCCCGGCACCGCGCGTTCTTCAACAGCCCACGCCTCCCGCGTTTCGCGCCGGGGGTGACATCAAGCCCGCCATCTACACGTCCGGCGACCGCACGCCCGATGAGCAGGACGTGTGGGCGCAGCTCGTGGTGACGTTCGAGCTGGTGCGCTCGTCGCAGGCCATGCTCGAGGAAGCGCAGGCGCTTCGCGCCCTCGCGGCGGCGATCGCCGCCGGATCCGCCGAGCCGCGCGCGGATCACGAGAATGCCCAGGCCCCGGCGGAAAGCGACGGGCTGGACAAGGCGCGCCGCGAGCTCGCCGAGGGGCAGCTCGCGCTCGCCGACAAGGTCCTCGGGGCGGCGCAGGTGCATGCGGACATCGCCCAGGCCGCCTTCAGTGTGGCCTGGCAGAACGTCTTGCGCTCGAACCAGGACAACGCCTGGACCCAGGGGAGCGCCGAACCGCTGAGGCAATCGGGCTTCGTGATCGGGCCGCCATCGCGGGCGAGCCGGCTGCAGCGTGGCCTCGCGCGACGGTTTGGCGCCGGATAGGCCCACGGGCGGGCGCGCCTACGCATTCCTGGGAGACGGAGTCTCGTGCTGGTGACCGACGCCATCAAGAGCACCGTGTACGACCCCATGATCCGAGAGATCTAAGGGGTCAGAGCCCTTTTTCGCGAAAAAGGGCTCTGACCCCGAAGAGGAGCAGGATCACGCCGATCGAACCGATCGCCTCGAGTTCCGGCACATGGCCCTGGAAGAGCGAGTAAGGCGAGTGCGGACCCAACGCGATCCCCACGGCCAGGAGGGCCACGATCGAACCCATGTGCAGCCGGCGCGCCGCGAGCAGTGCGATCCCGGTGACGGCCAGCATGATCGCGGCCGCCATCATGATCTGCGCGGTGGTCACGGGGAGAAGGAGACCGGGCTGGAGGCCAGCCCGGTCATGAAGCGAACGCCAGAAGCGTTCGGGGAGGAGCCCACCAAAACATGATCGCTACACTGCGGATTCTCCGTGCCGGGGCGATCAGCGTCTTGCATCGGGCTGGAGGCTTGAAGAATCCTGCGCCGAGGAGCGCGCATGCGATACGCGCCACGACGAGGCGAACCACGCCGTCGCGAGGATGAGGACGCACAACACGCCCAGGTGCAGGATCTCCGGTTCGATCTCGTGTCCAGCCGCGCCCCCATCTGGTTCAGCGCGATGAATCCGCGGATGCCCGGGGTGGTCGGAAAGGGCAGCGAGAGAAGATGGATCGGGGCGCTGAACGTCTCCGGGGGAAGGGCGAAGCCCGACATGGACAATCCCCACGCTTTGACCCCCCTAGAGCGCCGCGCCCTTGCGCGCAATGGCGATTCCCGTCACGGCGCGCGATCCGAAGACGAGAAACGCGTGCGCGAGCTTGCCGAAAGGCAGCCAGACGAGCAGCAGCTCGACGCTGAGCAGGTGGATCGCGAGGGGAACCGGGTACAGAGGCGCGCTGCCCGCGGACTCCTGCGGCCAGCCCCCCAGCGCCGCCATTCCGGTGACGAGCGGCAGGAAGACGACCCCCCAGCTGAAGTAGTCGTCGAAGGTCGAAATGAGGCGCAGTACCGGATCGGTCAGGCGCTCGAGCAGCACGATGGACAGGGAGACGATCGTGAGCGCCACGGCCACGTAGACCAGCGGACCGGGAAGCGCCGGCCACGAGATCCCGGTGAGCCGCTCGACGAACGCGATGTGCGGCAGGAACCCGAACACGACGACCGCCAGCCCCGCATGGTAGAGGTAACCCTGCATCGCCCCGAGCTTGCTGCGGGACCGCAATTCCTTCCGCAGGATCATTCTTTGCAGGATTCCGCGCATGGCACCGGCAAATGGCCGCGCGTCGCGAGGCTCGGAGAGGTCGGGCCGTTTCCCGAGCCGCACGATGGCGACCACGCGCCATGCGCTGCCGGCGAACAGCACGAAGAGCGAGAACCAGAGCGCGGGGCCGCGCGCGAATTCGAGAAGGTCCATGGCGTTCATCCCGTTGCGCCCGGTTCGGCCGCGAGGTATTGGGAGAGGAGCTCGGTGAGGCCGAGCACGGGCAGCTGCATCCCGTCGTGGTCGATCGCTTCCTCGAGCACGTTGCGGCAGTTGGCGCACGCGGTGACGAGCGCCTCCGCCCCCGCGGCCTCGACCTGGCGCTTCTTGCATTCAAATGCCGCGAAGCGCAGGCCTTCGGCGCGCCCGATCGCGCTCACGCCCCCGCCGCCGCCACAGCAGAAGTTCGCGGCTCCGGAAGAAGGCATCTCGACGGGATTCGCGCTGACCGCGTTCAGCAGCCGGTACGGCTCCTCGATCACGCCGCCGCGGCGAACGAGCTGGCAGGGATCATGGAACGCAAGGCGGCGGCCGTCCTTTCCGCGCAAGCGCAGCCGGCCTTCGCGCACGAGCTGGTCGAGCAACTCGACGATGTGAATCACCTTGAACGGATAGGGCCGCCCGAGAAGGTTGGGTCCCTCCCATCGCAGCGCCGAGTAGGCATGCCCGCACTCCGGGCTGATGACATGCGTCACCTGGAGGCGCTCGGCCGCCTCGACAATGCGCGAAAGCAGCGCCGCGGCCACGTCCCGCGACCCGATCTGGATGCCGACGTTGGTGGCCTCGAACCCGCGGCTGGGAAGCGTCCAGGAGACCTTCGCCTGGCGAAAGATTCGCGCCAACGCTCCGATCACCTCAGGGAAGTTCGCCATCTCGATGGAAGAGAGGATGACGAGATACTCGGCCCCCTTGACGTCCACGGGAATCGGGATCCCGGTTTCTTCCTGCTGCACCTCGATGTGGCGCTTGAGGGTGGGCCAGCCCACGCCCGTCGGGCTGCCGGTGTCGAGCGCCCGTTGGGCCGCCTTGTAGAGATCCGCCGGGGCGAAACCTCCCGCGCACAGGCCTTCGCGCGAGCGGCGAACGAGCCCGGCGATATCGATACCCATCGGACAGGCGAGCGTGCACCGGCCGCAGAGGTTGCAGCTGTCGTAGACGAGCTCCGACCACTCGGCGAGCTCCCCGGCGGTGAGCTCGGCGGGCGCGAGCCCCAGCGATTGCCTCAACGCCGGAAAGGGAACCCGTTCCCTGCGGTACGCCGTCTGCAGGGGCTGCAGCTTTCGCACCGGCGCAAGCCGCGGGTCGTTGGTTGCAAGATGGAAGTGGCAAGCTTCGGCGCATTGCCCGCAGCGCACGCATGCCTCGAGCTGCCAGGCGACGTCGCGGTCTACTTGCGCGGCAAGCACCTGCGTGGCCCTGCGCGCATCGGGAGCGGCTGCCGCCGCCATGGCGGCGCGGGCGCGCGCTTCATGCTCACTCGTCGTCGCGCCCGGCGCGTTCACCGCCTGCCTCGATGCGTTCACGAAACCGTCCCGCTTTCATCTCGCCCAGATTCCTGAAATGCTAGGGCGAGACGCCGCGCCCGGCTTGCTGCAGGTCAAGGCCGGCGGGCAATGAGGGTCACGAAACGCTTCACGGCATCGCCGGGCGCGGGAAACTCGTCTTCACGAAGGTGCAGGCACTCCCATGAACCGAATGCCGCGACGAGCTCGTCTTTCGAGAACAGGTGGTATTCGGGGCCGAACATCTCGAGGTACGTCGTTCCCTCCGTAAGCACGTTCACCACGGCGATCCCGCCCGGCTTCACCGCGTGCTGGACGGCGCGAAGGCCCTCCAGCGCCGTCGCCCGCTCGAAGAACATGAGCAGGCCGATGCAGGCGACCGCATCGTACGTCTCGGCGCAATGCCAGCCCCGCAGGTCGGCCTGGAACGCCCTGATGTCGAGGGCCTGTTGCGAAGCGCGCCGGTTCAGGTCGCTCACCGCGTTCTCGCACGCATCGAGCGCGGTGACGTTCGCGCCGTTCGCTGCCGCGGCAACGCTGAGGTTTCCCAATCCGCAGCCCAGGTCGAGCACCCGGCCCCTCAAGTAGGGCAGCGCGAGCTTCTCGAACGGGTTGAGGACGTACTCCGCCTCTGCGATCTGGCGGTCGAATTGGCGCCGGAAGAATTCCACCCGCACAGGCTAGCGCAAGGGCCGCGGAAAATCCTGATCTGCGGCAGGATCTCCCGGGAAAGTGCCTCAGCCGATAAGCCGCCGCGCGCGTTCCACGACATTCGCGACGGTGAAACCGAAGTGCTCCATGAGCGCGGGGCCGGGCGCCGATTCGCCGAACGACGCGATGCCGATCGTCTCGCTTCCCGGGCCGAGCACCCCCAGCAATCCCGACGGATGGCCCGCCTCGACGCCGAGCGCCGGAACCCCGCGCGGCAGGACGGCTTCGCGGAACGCATCGGGCTGCTGGCGGAAGCGCTCGACACAGGGCAGGGAGACGACCCGGATGCCGAATCCCTCGCCTTCGAGGGCGTCTGCCGCTCGCATCGCGAGCGCGACTTCCGAGCCCGTGGCGGCGATCACGAGCGACAGCGGGGCGAGCTCGCGCTTGAGCGCGTAGCCGCCGAGCGCGATCGCCGCGCAGGAGGCATCGTCGCGCGCCATCGGCGGCAGCGCCTGGCGCGACAGCACCAGCGCGCTCGGCCCGCGGCGCCGTTCGAGGCTCTCGCGCCACGCGACGGCGGTCTCCACCGCGTCGCACGGGCGCCACACGTCCAGTCCCGGAATGAGGCGCAGCGACGCGACGTGCTCGACGGGCTGGTGCGTCGGGCCGTCCTCGCCCAGCCCGATCGAGTCATGGCTGTAGACATGGATCACGCGCTGCTTCATGAGCGCCGACATGCGCACCGCGTTGCGCGCGTAGTCCGAGAACACCAGGAAGGTTCCGCCAAACGGGATGATTCCGCCGTGCAGCGCGAGGCCGTTCATGATCGCGGTCATCCCGAACTCGCGAACGCCGTACGAGAGGTAGTTGCCGCCGGCCTGCGGGCGCACCGGGACGCACTTCGGCCAGCTCGTGAGGTTCGAGTGCGTGAGGTCCGCCGAGCCGCCCACGAGCTCGGGCAGGGCCGCGGCGAGCGCGCCGATCGTGCGCTGCGAAGCCTGGCGCGTGGCGACGGGATCCTTCGAGGCCCGCACCTGGGCGAGGTAGGTACCGAAGGCCGCGTGGAACTCGGGCGGCAGCTCGCCCGCCATGACGCGCACGAACTCTTCGGCAAGCTTCGGATGCGCCCGGCGATAGTCTTCGAATCTCGCGTTCCACTCCTTTTCCCATGCGGCGCCGCGCTCGCGCGCGTCGAAGCCCTGCGCGACCGCCGCGGGGATCTCGAAGGGCGCATGCGTCCATCCCAGCGCGCGCCGCGTCGCCTCGGCCTCCGCCGCCCCCAGGGGCGCGCCGTGAACGTCGGCCGTGCCCGCCTTGGCGGGGCTGCCCTTCCCGATCGTGGTGCGGCAAACGACCAGCGTTGGGCGCGTGCTGCGGCGCGTGGCGTGGAGCGCGCGATCGACCGCGTCGATGTCGTGCCCGTCGATGGGGCCGATCACGTTCCACCCGTACGACGCGAATCGCGCCGGGGTGTCGTCGGTGAACCAGCCGTCGATGCGCCCGTCGATCGAGATCCCGTTGGCGTCGTAGAGCACGGCCAGCTTTCCGAGGCCGAGGGTGCCGGCGAGGGAACAGGCTTCGTGCGACACGCCCTCCATGAGGCATCCATCGCCCGCGAACACGAAGGTGCGATGGTCCACGATGTCGAACCCGGGCTGGTTGAAGCGTTGCGCGAGGAGCCGTTCGGCGAGCGCCATGCCCACGGCATTCGCCAGGCCCTGCCCGAGCGGGCCGGTGGTGGTTTCGACGCCCGGCGTGAGGCCCACCTCGGGATGCCCCGGCGCCGGCGAGTGCAGCTGCCGGAACGATTTCAGCTCGTCGATCGTGAGGCCGTAGCCCGAAAGGTGCAGCAGGCCGTAGAGGAGCATCGACCCGTGGCCGTTCGAGAGGACGAAGCGGTCGCGGTCGGGCCAGCGCGGGTTCCCCGGATTGTGGCGCAGGTGCCGGGTCCAGAGCGCGACCGCGATCTCGGCCATGCCCATGGGCATCCCGGGGTGTCCCGATTTCGCCCGCTCGACGGCGTCGATGGCGAGCATCCGCAGCGCGTTCGCGCACAGGCGGTCGCGCTCGGCGAGCGCAGGGGCTTCGAGGGGTTGCACGTGGGCTCCTTCGCGCTAGGCCGCGGCGACCAGCGACTTGCGGCGCCGCTCCACCAGGCGCCAGATGAACGGGGTGAAGATGAGCTGCATCGCGAGCTCCATCTTCCCGCCGGGCACGACGATGGTGTTGGGCCGCGACATGAACGAGTCGTGCAGCATGTTGAGCAGGTACGGGAAGTCGATGCCGCGCGGGTCGCGGAAGCGGATCACCACGAAGCTCTCGTCGGCCGTCGGGATCTCGCGCGCGATGAACGGGTTGGACGTGTCCACCGTGGGCACGCGCTGGAAGTTCACGTGCGTGCGCGTGAACTGCGGGCAGATGTAGTGCACGTAGTCGTGCATGCGCCGCAGGATCGTGTCGGTGACCGCCTCCGTCGAGTAGCCGCGGATGCTGCGGTCGCGGTGCAGCTTCTGGATCCACTCGAGGTTCACCACGGGCACCACGCCGATCAGCAGGTCCGGGTATTGCGCGACGTTGGCCTTCTCGGCCGCGTATCCGCCATGCAGGCCTTCGTAGAAGAGGAGGTCGGTGTCGGCGGGCAGGTCTTCCCAGGGCGTGAAGGTTCCCGGCGGCTGGTTGTAGGGCTGGGCCTCGGCCTCGTCGTGCAGGTACTTGCGCCGCTGGCCCGTGCCGTCCTGCGAGTACTGGCGGAAGAGGCCCGCGAGCTCCTCGAGCAGGTTCGTGTCGGGTCCGAAATGGCTCAGGTGGCCTGCCTTCTCGGCCCCCGCCAGCTGGCGCCGCATCTCGGCGCGGTCGTAGCGATGGAAGCTGTCGCCCTCGATCACGGCGGCATCGACCGACTCGCGGCGGAAGATCTTCTCGAACGTGCGCGTGACGGAAGTGGTTCCCGCGCCCGAGGAGCCGGTGATGGCGATGATGGGATGCTTCGCGGACATGGGTCCTCCGTTCAGGCAACCAGCGAATCGCGGAACAGGCCGCGCGACTGGAACAGCGGCAGGTCGATGCCGGCCTCCACCAGGTCATCGCGGTGATAGCTCTCGACGCGTTCCACCTCTTCGCGCGAGCCGAAGACGAGGCCGGCCCGCTGGTGGATCTCGGCGGGCTCGACGCCCAGCACCGGGAGCCGGCCCGTGCTCGCGCGGCCGCCGGCCTGCTCGACGAGGAAGGCGATGGGATTGGCCTCGCTCAGCAGCCGCACGCCCCCGGGATGCTGCGGGACGAGCCGGTTCCACGGATTCAGGAAGACGCCGCCGCGCATCAGGATGCGGTGGGCATCGGCCACCAGCGAGGCGACCCAGCGCATTTCGAAGTCGCGTTCGCGCGCACCGGCGGCGCCCAGCAGGCACTCGGCGACGTAACGGCGCACCGGCGCCTCCCAGAAGCGGCTGTTCGAGCTGTCGATCGCGAACTGCGACGTCGCCGCGGGAATCCGCAGGTCCGGGTGCGTGAGCATGAATTCGCCGATGGAGCGCTCGAGCGTGAAACCGTGCGTGCCGTTGCCCACCGTGAGCACGAGCATCGTGCTGGGTCCGTAGATCGCATAGCCGGCCGCGACCTGCGCGGCCCCCCGCTGCAGGAAGGCGTGCTGGGTGACGGCTCCCGCCGGCGAGTCCTCCGCGCCGGCCCTCAGGATCGAGAAGAGGCTGCCGACGCTCACGTTCAGCTCGATGTCCGGTGCGCCGTCGAGCGCGTCGAAGACGACGAGGTACTTCCCGGACGTGCCCGGCTCGGCCGCGAAGGGAGTCACTGTTTGCCCGGACATCATGGCGGCCGCGTGGCCTCCCCATTCGACGCAACGCTGGAAGATCTCGTTCGCGAGCGCCTCGAGGGGCTGCCGGGCCGCGGCACCGGGCGCCGCCGCGAAAGCGCCGTGGCCGACATGCGTGGCGATGGATTTGCAGGCGACCGCGATCGACAGGATCAGGCCGTTGAGCTCCCCGGTCGCCGCGGGAAAGCGCCGCCGCTCCTCGATGAGGAACTGGGTGAGGGTCTTCATGCCGCGGTTCATCGCGAATTGCTCCAGCGCAGGGCGGGCAGCATCCGGGGTCCATGCCGGTCGCGGCGCTGGAGGCGTTCATGCCACGTCGCGAGCGCCTTCACCGAAAGCCAGCGCTGGCGAATCAACGGATGGGGCTGTTCCCAGAACAAGCCCGCATCGCCCAGGTGCTCGAGGAGCAGGTCCGCGGCGTCCAGGTCGTCGTTCGGGAACCAGTGGCTGCGCGTGGCGATGACCGCGAGCCCCGCGCGCTTGGCCGCCTCGACGCCCGCGCCCGAGTCCTCGAACGCGACGGCATGCGCCGCGTCCACGCCCAGGCGACGCAGCGCCTCGACGTAGGTGTCGGGCGCCGGCTTCTTGCGCGCGATGGCGTCTCCCGTGACCACGGCGTCGAAGCGATCGCGCCAGCCGTAACCGAATACGGGGGCGAAGAGCGGGTGCAGGTTGGCCTCGGTGGTGCTGGTGGCGAGCGCCAGGCGCAATCCGGCGCGCCTCGCCTCGCCGATCAGGCGCCGCAGCCCCGGCCGCCACGGGGCGCCTTCGGCGGCGAGCAGGGCCTGGTAGATCTTCGTCTTGGTGGCGTGGATCGCGGCGACGAGGCGGGCGTCGTGCGCGACGCCATGTTCGGCGAGCGCACGCGCGATGCGCTCCTTGCCGCCGTGTATCGCGAGGAGGCGGCGGTATTCCGCGGGGCTCCAGTCGAGCCCCATCCCGTGGTCGCGGAACGCGAGGTTGAAGGCGCGCCGGTGCAGGTCCTCGGTTTCCGCGATGGTCCCGTCGACGTCGAAGAGGAGGGCTTCAAGCATGCGTGGCTCCCGTTTCCTCGCCCTCGAACACGCGGCTGGCGAGGATGTCGTCTGCGATGAACGTCGTGAGCGCCTCGCGGCCGGCCGCTTCCAGGCGCGGGAAGACGCGGCTCGCGTGGCGAAGGCGCGCGCGGTCCAGGGCGTTGCGCACGCTGCGCGCGTTGGCGAAATGCGGCTGCGCCATGCGCCGCTCCAGGTAGCGCTCGAACGCCGCGGTCGCGCCCTCGTCGAAGGCATATCCGAGGCGGCCGAGCATCAGGGTCGCGATCTTCATCAGCTCCTCGCGGGTGTAGTCCGGGAAGTCCACGTGGTGGGCGACGCGCGACGAGAAGCCCGGGTTGCATTCGAAGAATCGCGCCATGCGGTCCTTGTACCCGGCGAGGATCACCACCAGGTCGCCGCGCTGGTTCTCCATCGCCTGCAGCAGGATCTCGATCGCCTCCTGCCCGTAGTCGCGCTCGTTCTCGGGCCGGTAGAGGTAATAGGCCTCGTCGATGAAGAGCACGCCGCCCATCGCCTTCTTGAGGACCTCGCGCGTCTTCGGCGCCGTATGGCCGATGTACTGGCCGACGAGGTCGTCGCGCGTCACGGCGACCAGGTGTCCCTTGCGCACGTAGCCCAGCCTGTGGAGGATCCCGGCCATCTTGAGGGCGACGGTGGTCTTTCCCGTCCCGGGATTGCCGGTGAACGACATGTGCAGCCCCGGCGCCGTGCCCTTCAACCCGATCGCCGCGCGCGCCTGGTCGACGGCGAGCAGCGCCGCGATCTCGGCGATGCGCCGCTTCACGGGCGCGAGGCCGACCAGCTCGGCGTCGAGCTCCGCGAGCAGCGCGCTCACGTCCGCGGAATGTCCCGTCGCCGGGGCGGATTCGGGAAGGGTCAGGGCGCTCGACATGCGGGCTCCGGCAGTTGCGTCAGCGGCCGCGCGTTTCGATGGCGTAGCGCTGCAGGCGGCCCGGCCCTTCGGTCCTCGCAAGCCGCAGCTCGGGCTCCACCTTCGGCCGGTTCACGATGAAGGACAGGCGCACGGTCTCCCAGCCCCGCGTCGAGTCGAACGCGTTCACGCGGATGTAGCGCTCGGGGAACGTCGCGCGGCAGGCGGCGATCTCCTGCAGGGCGCCCGCGGCGTCGTGCAGGTCGAACATGGGCATGCCGAACATTTCCCAGTAGGTGTTGCGCGGATGGATGTCGTCGGTGTGTTCCACGCTCACCGCCCAGCCCTTGGCGAGGCAATGGTCGACCTGCGCGCAGATCTGCGCATCCGTGAGGTCGGGAAGGAACGAAAAGGTGCCTTGCGTGATTCGCATGGTGGGTTCCTCGTCAGGAGACGGCCGGCGTGGGGACGAAGTCGGACGTGTCGGTGCTCGCGTAGTCGTAGGTCACGTCCTTCCAGGTCTCGAGCGCCGCGGCGAGCGGCCTGCAGGTGCGCGCCGCCTCGGCGAGGATCTGCGGGCCCTCCGTGCGCAGGTCGCGGCCTTCGTTGCGCGCGAAGATCGTCGCCTCGAGCGCCACCCGGTTGGCCGTGGCGCCGGCCTCGATGCCCATGGGATGCCCGATGGTGCCGCCGCCGAACTGCAGCACCACGTCTTCGCCGAAGAGGTCGACCAGCTGGTGCATCTGTCCCGCGTGGATGCCGCCGGAGGCGACCGGCATCACCTTGCGCAGCCCCGCCCAGTCCTGCTCGAAGAAGTTGCCGCGCGGGAGGTTCTCCGGCGTCACGCTCTCGCGGCACACGTCGTAGTAGCCCTGCACGGTGGGCGGATCGCCCTCGAGCTTGCCCACCGCCGTGCCGGCGTGCAGGTGGTCCACGCCCGCCAGGCGCAGCCACTTGGCGATCACGCGGAACGACACGCCGTGGTTCTTCTGCCGCGTGTAGGTCCCATGGCCCGCGCGGTGCATGTGCAGGATCATGTCGTTGTCGCGCGCCCAGTGGGAAATCGACTGGATCGCGGTCCAGCCGACCACGAGGTCCACCATCACGATCACGGAGCCCAGGTCGCGCGCGAAATCCGCGCGCCGGTACATCTCCTCCATCGTGCCGGCCGTGATGTTGAGGTAGTGGCCCTTTACCTCGCCGGTGGCGGCCTGCGCGCGGTTCACCGCCTCCATGCAGTAGAGGAAGCGGTCGCGCCAGTGCATGAAGGGCTGCGAGTTGATGTTCTCGTCGTCCTTCACGAAGTCGAGCCCGCCGCGCAGCGCCTCGTAGACGACGCGCCCGTAGTTCTTCGCCGAGAGCCCCAGCTTGGGCTTGGTGGTCGCGCCCAGCAGGGGCCGGCCGAACTTGTCGAGGCGCTCGCGCTCCACGACGATGCCCGTCGGCGGCCCGCGGAAGGTCTTCACGTAGGCCACGGGAAAGCGCATGTCCTCCAGGCGAGCTGCCTTGAGCGGCTTGAAGCTGAAGACGTTGCCGATGATCGAGGCGGTGAGGTTCGCGATCGAGCCTTCCTCGAAGAGGTCGAGGTCGTAGGCGATGCGGCAGAAGTACTGGCCGGGATTGCCCGGCACGGGGTCGACGCGGTAGGCCTTGGCGCGGTACGCCTCGCAGGCGGTGAGGCGGTCGGTCCACACGACCGTCCAGGTCGCGGTCGACGACTCGCCCGCCACCGCGGCCGCGGCCTCGACCGGATCGACGCCTTCCTGCGGCGTGATGCGGAAGAGCGCGAGCACGTCCGTGTCCTTCGGCTGGTAGTCGGGCTGCCAGTAGCCCATCTGCGCGTACTTGAGCACGCCCGCCTTGTAGCGCTCGCGCGATTCGCGAATCTGGGTGAGCTCCGGTGCGCCCATGTCGTCTGCTCCGTCGTCGCTGGTCCTCGATGGGCCGACGATAGGCGCGTGGATACATCAGGTCTACTCATTAATTCTGCTTTAATAGATAAGATATACTTATGAAATGCGCCGCTACACGCTTCGCCAGCTCGACCTCTTCGCATCCGCCGCGCGCCACGGCAGCCTCACGCTCGCCGCGCAGGACGTGCACTTGAGCCAGCCCGCGGTCTCGATGCAGATGAGGCAGCTGCAGGAGGCGTTCGGCCTGCCGCTGTTCGAGCCGCAGGGGCGGGGGCTGCGCCTCACGGAGGCCGGCCGCGAGCTCGCCGCGCACGTCGAGGAAGTGCTCGAGCGCGTCGAGGGGCTCGACGAGCTCGCGGCGCGGTGGCGGGGCGTGCGCAGCGGCCGCATCCGCCTCGGGGTCGTCTCGACGGCGAAATACTTCGTGCCGCGGCTGCTCGCCCAGTTCCTGCGCGCCCACAAGGGAATCGATTTCAGGCTCTCGATCCACAACCGCGAGGAGATCGTCGAGGAGCTGCGCGCGAACACGCTCGACTTCATCATCATGGGACGGCCCCCCGAGGGCATCGACTGCGTCGCGACCGCCTTCGCGCCCAACCTCCTCGGCATCCTGTGCGCGCCCGAGCATCCGCTTTCGCGCCGCAGGCGCCTGGAGCTCGCGCAGCTGCGCGACGAGCCCTTCATCGTCCGCGAGCCGGGCTCCGGCACGCGCGCCGCGATGGAGCGCGTGTTCGCGGCCCAGCGCGTGAAGTTCCGCGCCACCATGGAGATGGACTCCAACGAGACCATCAAGCAGGCCGTGATCGCCGGGCTGGGCCTCGGTTTCCTGTCCCTCCACACGGTGCGCAGCGAGCTCGCGGCCGGGCGCCTGGTGCTGCTCGACGTCGTCGGGCTCCCGGTGCTCAGGCAATGGTTCCTGGTGCGCCGCACGGCACGCCGCCTCGTGCCGGCCGCCGAGGAATTCGGCCAGTTCCTGCTGCGCGAGGCCGAGGGGCTCATCAATGCCGAGGGCAACCTGCTCGACGTCCTCGCGGCCGCGGCTGCACCGCCGCGCCCCCGCGGCAAGGCGAAGCCCCGGCGCGCCAAGGGCCGTTCCTGACCGGCCATGCCCTTGCGGCACTTGAGGTGAATCAAGCGGCCGCCGGCCGCGTGAGCTAGATTCGCGAATCCCCGGAAAGCGAGTCGCCCATGGCCAAGATCGAATTTCCCAAGGTTCGCCTGCATCGCGATCGCGCCGCAGTCATCGCCGCCGCCGCGCTCGCGCTCGCTGCGACGGCGCATGCGGCGCGCGCCGAAGACGGCTGGCGCGATTTCGAAGGCTCCTGGAGCGCTTCCGGGAGCGTCTATACGCTCAACCTCGGGGGCAAGCGCACCACTTCGATCGCGGACCTCTCGGGAACGCTGCTCCTGTCGGGACCGTCGCGGCCCGGCGTGGGTTTCCGCGGCGAGGCGCTCGCGCTCTCGGATACCGAGACGGGGATGGTGGGCCGCGCCGTGTGGACCGACGAGAACGGCGACCAGGTCTTCAGCGAGATCAAGGGCGGGGGCCCGACCAAGGGCGGGAAGGTCTCCGGCACGTTCGTCGGCGGGACCGGGCGCTACGCGGGCGCGAGCGGCTCCTACGAATTCACCTGGCAGTACGTGATGAGCACCGAGGACGGCACCGTGCAGGGCCGCGCCACCGGGCTCAAGGGGCGCGTGCGCGCCGAGTCCTCGATCCGCGCCGACGCGGCGCAGGGAGCGAAGCCATGACCAGCTCCGCCGCCAAGCTCGCCGCGCCGTTCATCCTCGCGCTCGTCATCTGGTTCTCGCCGGTTCCGGCGGGGCTCACCGCGCCCGCGTGGCACCTGTTCGCCATCTTCGTCTCGGCCATCGTCTCCGTGCTCATCGGCGCGCTGCCCTTGCTCACCTCGACCATGCTCGCGGCGGCGGCCGTCGTCCTCACGAACACGCTCACGCCTGCGAAGGCCTTCGCCGGTTTCGCCAACCCGACCGTCCTGCTCGTCGTGGTCGCGTTCCTGGTCGCCCAGGCGGTCGTGAAGTCGGGGCTGGGACACCGTATCAGCCTCATGATGGTGAGCCGCTTCGGCGGCTCGCCGCGCGGGCTCGCCTACAGCATCGTGCTCACCGACGCGGTGCTCGCGCCCGCGTTTCCCAGCAACACCTCGCGCGGCGGCGTGCTCTTTCCGGTCGTGCTCGCCATCGCGCAAGGCTCGGGATCGCGCCCGGACGACGAGAAGACCCGCAAGTTCGGCGGCTACCTCATGTTCTGCTGCATGGCGAGCCTCGCGGTGTCGTCGGCCCTCTGGATGACGGCCACGTCGGGCAATCCGATCGGCGTGCAGATCACCGCCGACTACGGGCTCACGATCAACTTCGGCAAGTGGCTGCTTGTCTCGTCGGTGCCGTCGCTCCTCGCGATCGCGCTGCTGCCGCTGGTGGTGGAGAAGCTCTTTCCCCACGGCGTGCAGGCCACGGCCGATGCGCCGGCCAACGCGCGCAAGGAGCTGGCGACGAAGGGCTCCCTGAGCAGGGACGAGTGGATCACCGCGGTCGCGTTCACGGTGATGGTCACGGGGTGGGTCCTCGCCGATCCGTTGCACCTCAACGTGACGATCATCGCGTTCGCGGGCCTGGGCGTGCTGCTCATGACCAACGTGCTGACCATGGCCGACATCGCGAAGCAGGGGGACACGCTCGCGACCTTCCTCTGGCTCGCGGTCCTCTTCGCGCTGAGCGGGCAGCTGAACGAGCTGGGCTTCATGAGCTGGGCGGGGCAGCGGCTCGCCTCGCAGCTGGGCGGCCTCTCGTGGCCGATGCTCTACGTGGCGCTCATCGTGATCTACGTGGCCGTCCACTACATGTTCGTGAGCCAGTCGTCGCAGATCCTGGCCCTCCTCGGCGTCTTCATGGACGTGGGCACGCGCGGCGGCGTGCCGGCGCCGCTCATGGGCTTCGCGCTGCTCTTCGCGAGCAGCTATTTCTCGGTGATCACGCCGCAGGGCGGAAGCCAGAACATCATCTTCGTGGGCGCCGGCTACCTCACGCAGCGCGAGCTCTACCGCCTGGGCGGGCTCATCACGCTCTTCTTCATGGCGGTGTACCTCGTGGTGGGGAGCGCCTGGATCCTCGCCGTCACCTGACCCGCCGGGAGCGCCGCCGGCCATGCTAAATTCGGCCGACTCATGGCGGCGGCGCTGACCCATCTCCCGTTCGACCTCGACCGCGACGCGCGCGCGGCGATCAAGCACCAGCGGCCCTGCGTGCTGTGGTTCACGGGCATTTCCGCCGCGGGCAAGTCCACGATCGCCAACGGGGTCGAGCGCAAGCTGCACGCGATGGGGCGGCACACCTACCTCCTCGACGGCGACAACCTCCGCGACGGCCTCAGCAAGGACCTGGGATTCACCGAGGAGGCGCGCGTCGAGAACATCCGGCGCGTGGCGGAGGTGGCGGCGCTCATGGCCGACGCGGGCCTGATCGTGCTGGTCGCGTTCATCTCGCCCTTCCGCAGCGGGCGGCGCATGGCGAGGGGGCTGCTCCCCGAGGGCCGGTTCGTGGAGATCTTCGTCGACACCCCGCTCGCCGCGGCCGAAGCGCGCGATCCGAAGGGGCTCTATCGCAAGGCGCGGGCGGGCCAGATCAAGAACTTCACCGGCATCGATTCGCCCTACGAGGCGCCGGAGAATCCCGAGATCCGCATCGACACGATGACGATGTCGCCCGAGGCGGCGGCCGAGCGCATCGTGGAGAAGATGCGCCTCATGGGCCTCTAGGCGATGAGGAATCCGTTCCGCAGTCGCCGGGACAACCTCGTCGATATGGGCGTCGCCACGCGGCTCGAGGCGGCCCTGGGGCACCATCGCGCGGGGCGGCTGGACGACGCCGCGCACCAATACGAGGCAGCGCTCGAAATCCAGCCGGGCAATGCGAATGCGCTGCACTACCTCGGGGTGATCGCGCACCAGCGCGGGGAACACGCGAGGGCCGTCGAGCTGATCGAACGCGCGGTGGCCGGCAGCCCGCGCATGCCGCAGATGTTCTGCAACCTCTCCGAGGCGCAGCGCGCCGCGGGCCGGATCGCAGACGCCGAGCGATCCGCGCGCCGCGCGCTGGAGCTGCGCGCCGCATATCCGCAGGCGCAGCTCAACCTCGCCGCCGCACTCTTCGCGCAACGGCGCTTCGGCGAATCCGAGGCAGCGGCACGCGCGGCCCTGGAGCTTCGCGCGAACCTTCCCGGCGCGGCAAGGCTCCTCGCGGATTCGCTGCGCGAGCAGAACCAGGTGAAGGCCGCGGAGCAGGAATACCGGCGCATCCTCGACGCGACGCCGGATGACGGGGCCGCCCTCGCAAACCTGGGCTGGATGCTGGTCCAGTCGGGGCGCCTGGAGGAGGGTCTCGAGCTGTGCCGCCGGGCCGCGGAGCGCTCGCCCCACGATCCCTTGCCGCTGCAGAACCTGGGCCGGGCGCTGCTGGAGTTCGGGCGCCTGGACGAGGCGATGCAGGCCCTCGAGCGCGCCCTGCAGCGCGCGCCCGATTCCGCGCTCTCGAGCTACCTCGTCGCAGTCGCCTGGCAGGAGCTCGGCGAGCCCCTCGAGGCGCGCAACTGGCTCGTGCGGGCACGCGAGCTCGATCCGCGCATGACCGAAGTCGAGCTGCGGCTCGCGATGCTGGAGTCCGACCGGGACAATCCCGAAGGGGCCATCAAGCTGCTCGACGCGGCGCTCGCGGCCGACCCGCAGCGCGCGGAGGTTCTCGCCATGCGGGCCAAGGTGCGGCTCGCCCTGGGCGACGTGGAAGCGGCGGTCGCCGACCATCGCGCCGCCATCGCCATGCGCCCCGAATCGGCCACGCTGCACACCGGGCTGGGCGCAACGCTCGCCAGCGCCGGCGACATCCCGGGCGCGGTCGCCTGCGAGCGCAAGGCCATCGAGCTCAATCCCCGCTGCGTCCCCGCCTATGCGGGGCTGCTCACGGCCCTGCGCCACAGGGCGACGGCCTCGGAGCGCGATGCGGCCGCCGCGCTCCTGGACGCGCCCTGGATGACGGACGCGCGCCGAGCGAGCCTGCACTACGGGCTCGCGGCCTATCACGATGGCCGTGCCGAATATGCGGCCGCCGCGCAGCACATGGTGAGGGCCAACGCCTTGCGCCGCGAGTCCGACGCGCTGCGGCACCGTGCCTACGATCCGGACGAGTACGAGGACCTCGTAGGGCGGATCATCGCGACATTCACGCCCGCGTTGCTCGAGCGCTTCAGGCCGTTCGGCTCGCCGAGCGACAGGCCCGTATTCGTCTTCGGCATGCCGCGCTCGGGCACCACGCTCATCGAGCAGATCATCGCGAGCCATCCGCGGGCCTTCGGCGCCGGGGAGAGGCGTTTCGCGCAACGCGGCCTGCTGCAGCTGCCACGGGCGATGGGCCGCCCGGACGAGGAGGCGCTGCCCTTCCTGCTGTCGGCGGGGGGCGCCGTCATCGAGGCGGCCGCCCAGTGGCACCTGGACCAGCTCGCGGCGCTCGACGGGGGCCGCGCCCTGCGCATCGTCGACAAGATGCCCGACAACTACAGCCTCCTCGGCTGGCTCGCGATATTGTTTCCGCGCGCCCGGTTCGTCTACAGCCGCCGCGACCTGCGCGACATCGCGCTCTCGTGCTGGATCACGAACTTCACGCAGATCCGATGGGCGAACGACCTCGATCATATGGCCCGGCGCATGGAGCAGCACCGGCGCTTGATGGCGCACTGGCGCAAGGTATTGCCGGTTCCCATGCTGGAAGTCGACTACGAGGGCATGGTCGCGGACCAGGAGGGCCAGAGCCGCCGGCTGGTCGAGTGGCTCGGCCTCGAATGGGACGACCGGTGCCTTTCCTTCCACAAGACGCAGCGGTTGGTGCGCACCGCGAGCGTCGCCCAGGTCCGCGAACCCATGTACAACCGCTCGGTCGCGCGCTGGACGCACTACGAGGAGATGCTGGCCCCCCTGATCGACCGGCTGGGGCTGGGACGCGCCGCGCCGTAGACGGGCGTACCCCCGCATGGTCTAATTCCAAGATGGGGTTCCCGGTTCGAGGCTGCGCCGAGGGATCGTTGGAAATCAAAAAAAGACGAAAGGCGCGCGATGCACCAGAAATTCTCGAAGCTTCGGTTCGGCGAGTTCACGAAGACGGCGACGCTGGTCGCGGTGGGCGGCGTGGCGGCGCTCCAGGCGGACGAGGCGCTGGCGGTCCCTGCAACGGGATCGGGCACGGGCGCCTTCACCATCAACGCCGGCAACGCGACGTGGTTCCTCAACAACAACATCGCGTGCTGCACCACCAGCAGCAACTGGGGTTTCTCGGAGGGGAGCTTGTCCGGGGGCGTGTTCAACGACGCCTTCGACGGCGCCATCAGCTGGCTCGTCTCCACCGGCGTCCCGGGCGCGGCGGACGGCTACCGCAGCCCGGGCGGCACCATCGACATTTCGCCCGCATACCCCACCAACCCCGCGGCGGGCACAACCGCCACGGGCACGGTGCAGGTCCTCGCGGGCCTCAACGTGCACGGCGAGATCTATTTCTCCCCGAGCCGCGCCGTGGCGCGCTCCATGATCGTCCTGCAGAACCCCACGGGTGCGCCGATCACGGTGAACGTGGGGAACATGAGCAACTGGGGCTCGGACAGCAACACGCAGTACCGCCTCACCAGCAGCGGCGACGCGGTCTGGGACCCGTCGGACAACTGGACCGTCAGCGAACAGGAGAACCCGCCCGGGACGTACCTCGGGTCCGACCCGCCGCTCACGATGGCTTACCAGCAGAACGGGAGCCTGGTGCGTGGCACGCCGAACCCGGTACCGGTCAACGGCAGCGACAGCTTCTACATGTTCTACAACGGCATCACGATTCCTCCGGGCCAGACCCGGCGGCTGATGGTGTTCGTGCAGATGTCGACGTCGCTTGCGGCCGCGACGTCCAGCGCGCCCAACTTCAGTTCGCCTTCCGCGCTGGCCGCCGCAGGCCTGCTCACGGGGCTTACGCCCGCCTCGGCAGCCCAGATCGTCAACTGGAATGGTGCGGCGCTGGCAGGCGCGTTGGGCAACACCATTCCTACGCTGGGCGAATGGGGGCTGATCGCCCTGGGCTGGCTGCTGGGCCTCTTCGGCATGCGCCACCTGTCGAAAACGCTCCCCCGCCGCGGCACCACCGCGTAGCGGAAGAGAATGCGATCGCGCCGCGGCCTCAGGCCGCGGCGATGCGATCTCCCCCCGCGTAAATGCACGCGACCAGCGCTTCTTCCGCGCGGTCCACGAGGCGCCCCGCGTCGTCGCCTTGGCGCCACTCCACATAGCCGAAACTGGTGGTGAGCGTCGTGCCCGCGATGCCGGGGCAGGCGGCGCGAAATGCCGTGCGCACGCGGTCGATCACGTGGGTCGCGCGCTCGGGGCCCGTCTGGGTCAGCATCACGATGAACCGGTTGCGCCCGAAGTGGCTCGCGGTATCCGTCTGCCGCGTCTCGTTGTAGATCGCCTGGGCGAATGCCCGCAGCACGTCGTTGGCGCGATCCTCGCCCGAATGCGTAGTGAAGCCTTCCAGGTCGTCGATGGTGCCCAGCAGGATGCACAGCGGCCCGCCGTAGCGCTCCACGCGGTGGATCTCGTTGGAAAGCGCCTGATTGAACGCCCGCCGGTTGCCCAGCCCCGTGGTGACGTCCACGAATGCGGCGGCGCGCGCCTTCTCGTCGCGCTCGCGCAGGTCGCGGCGCGCTTCCTCGAGCTCGCGGCGCGCGTTGGCGAGGTCGTTGGAGAGCTTCACCGTGGACTTGCTCACGGCCTCGACGTCGTCGTCGCGGCGCTCGGCCACGAGGAGGTAGCCGCGATCCAGCGCCCACAGGGCGGCCTCGACCGAATGGTCGCCGCCGTCGCCCACCAGCGTGAGGGAGCCGCGGTAGAGGGGTTGCCCCGCAGCGGGCCTGCCGGCGATGAGCTTCGGCCACGACGGCGAGCGGAAATGGGGCGCGGCCGGCCCCCCGGGCAGGATTCCCGCGAGGAATCCCCTCGCTTCGCCCACGCTGCCGTCGGCTGCGATGCGTGCGGTGCCGACCGCATGCAGGCCGTCGAGCAGCTTGATGACGCTCGCGGCCGTGCGCTCGTCCATGGTTGGTCGTCCCCCCGTTATCCGGCGCGTTTCCGCGCGCTTTGCTAGATTCTATCCGCATGAGCGTCCGGGCCCCCCAGAGAAGCCTTTCGCCCCGCGACATGGAGGCGATCCTCGCGGTCACGAGCAAGCTCGCCGCGCCGTTCGACCTGCACACGATGCTCGCCGAGGTGGTGGCCGCCGCGACCCAGGTGCTGCGCGCCGAGCGCAGCTCCGTCTGGCTCTACGACGAGACGGGCGACGAGCTCGTGCTCGAGGTCGCACCGGGCATCGATCCCATTCGCGTGCCCGCCGGCTCCGGCATCGTGGGCGCGTGCGCGCGCACCCGCGCCATCGTGAACGTGCCCGACGCGTACGCGGACAAGCGATTCAATCCCGACGTGGACCGCAAGTCGGGCTTCCACACGCGCTGCCTGCTCACGCTGCCGCTCGTGGACCACAAGGGCGTGCTGGTGGGCGTGATGCAGGTGCTCAACAAGGCGGGCGGCGCGTTCGACGAGGACGACGAGAACCTCGCCACCGCGCTCGCCGCGCAATGCGCCATGGCGCTGCAGCGCGTGCGCATGACGGCCGCGCTGATCGAGGGCGAGAAGCTGCGCCAGGAGCTGGAGATGGCGCGCGTGGTGCAGATGAGCACGCTTCCGTCCAGCATGCCGTCCGTCGCGGGCTACGACGTCTTCGGCACATTCGAGCCCGCCGGCCTCACCGGCGGGGACACGTTCGACCTCTGGCCGGTGGCGGGCGGGCTGCTCGTGGTGCTCGCCGACGCCACCGGGCACGGCATCGCGCCCGCGCTCTCGGTCACGCAGATGCAGGCGATGCTGCGCATGGCTTTCCGCCTCGGCGCGAGCCTCGAGCAGGCCTTCACGCAGGTGAACAACCAGCTCGCCGACACGCTGCCCGACGATCGCTTCATCACGGCGTTCGTGGGACTGCTCGACCCCGCCACGCACCGGATGAAGTTCCACAGCGGCGGCCAGGGCCCGATCCTGCACTTCATCGCCGCGAGCGGCGAGTGCGTGCGCCACAAGCCGACCAGCTTCCCGCTCGCCGCGATGCCGCTTGAATCCCTGCGCCCGGCGGTGGGCCTGGACCTCGATCCCGGGGACATCCTCGCGCTGCTCTCGGATGGCATCTACGAGTATCGCGGCGAGGGCGGCGAGGAGTTCGGGGAAGCGCGCGTGCGGGAGCTGCTCGCGGCGCACCACCGGGAGCCGGCCGCGCAGCTCGCCGCGCGGGTGCTCGAAGCGGTGCGCGCATTCGCGGGGCGCGAGCCCCAGGAGGACGACATGACGATCGTCCTGGTGAAGCGCAAGGGGGGGCAATGAGCGGCCACAAGGAATTCGCCCGCGGCAACGAATCGCTCGAATCGATCTTCGAGTTCACCTCGGAATTCTTCGTGCGCAACCGGCTCGATCCGCGCATCCTGCCCATCGTGGACTTCGCGGTGGAGGAGCTTTTCACGAACATGGTGAAATACGGCGGCGCGGACGCGAGCCCGATCGCGATCGAGATCGCGTGCGTGGACGGCGCCGTCGAGGTGGCGCTGGTGGACACCGGCGTGGAGCCCTTCGACATGACGCAGGCTCCGGACGTGGAGGTCCACGGACCGATCGAGGAGCGCAAGGCGGGCGGCCTGGGCCTGCACCTGGTGCGCCGGCTGGTCGATTCGTGGGACTACCGGTACTCGAAGGAGCTTCGCCAGAGCCGCATCACGTTCCGCAAGGCCTTCGCCAAATCGCAGGCGCGGGCGGCGGCGTCCGCGGAAGGAGGCAGCAATGCTGTCGATTGAGGCCGCAGGGGAGGGAACCGTCGTCCTCGCCGGGCGGCTCGACGCGGCGCAGTCGCCCACGCTGCAGGCCTACCTGGACCGCCTGCAGGGGCGCGTGACCCTCGACTGCGCGAAGCTCGAGTACATCTCGAGCGCCGGACTGGGAGTGCTGCTCAAGACGCAGAAGCGCCTGCTGCCCGGGGGAGGCAAGCTTCGCCTCACGGGCGTGAGCCGCCACCTGCAGGACATTTTCCAGTACTCCGGCTTCGACCAGATCCTCGAAATCGAGCCGGCGCCATAGCGGTGCGCCAACTTTTTCCGCCGCCGGGTGTAATTGGGGACGACGACCAGGCGCTGGTGCTGCGCTGCCGGCAGGGAGACCGGGCGGCTTTCGCGGGGCTGGTGATGCGTTACCAGCGGCCGCTGTACAACGCGGCGTTTCGCATCGTGGGCAATTCCGACGACGCGGCCGACGTGACGCAGTCCGTGTTCCTGAAGGTGGCGGTGCAGATCGACGAGTACGACCCGCAATACAAGTTCTTCAGCTGGATCTACCGCATCGCGGTGAACGAGTCGCTCAACCTCGTGAGGCGCAGCGGCCGCGAAGAGCCCCTCGACGGGCGGGACGAGCTGCCGGGGCCGGAGGCGGAGGACCCGGAAGCAAGGGCGAGCGAGGCGCAGGCGGCGCGGCGCATCGAAAGGACGTTGATGGGCATGTCGACGGAGGACCGGATGGTGCTGACCCTCAGGCATTTCTCGGAGTTCAGCTATCGGGAGATCGGCTTCATCCTCGGCATCGAGGAGAAGACGGTGAAGTCGCGCCTCTTCGAAGCGCGCCAGCGGCTGCGCCTGCTGCTCGACGACATGAGGCCCGGCTGAGATGGATCGCGCCGACCTCGACCTGCTGATCAACGCCGTCCTCGACGGCGACGCGGCTCCCCAGGACGTCCAGGAGCTCGATCGCATCATGGCCGCCGACCCGGCCGCCCGCGAGCGCTACGAGCAATTCCGGCGTATCTTCACGGGCCTGGGCGCCGTTCCGGAGGCGGTTCCCCCACAGGGACTTTCGGATCGCATCATGGAACGAATCGCTTTGCGGCCCCAGCGCCGGGGCCGGCTGCTCCAACTATTCGGCGCGTCGCGTGTAATTGGGAGGCGGGAATCACCAGGTGCCCGGGGCCGGATTCCGGGAATTCCAGCAGCGGTCCATCCGGACACCCGGCAGGGCCATACATCAGGGGACTACAAAATGACAACTCAGAAACAAGGCAGCTCGAGCAAGCGGATGTGGATCGGCACCGGCATCGCTGCGGCCGCCGTCCTCGCCGGCGTGTACTACATGACGGACATCCCGCCCTCCAGCGACACCTCCGGCACCCTCGCACCCGCCCAGCGCTACAAGGCCTCGCAGCCCACCGCGGGCGACGTGAAGCTCGGCACCCAGTCGGGTTCGAGCGGCAGCGCCATCAATCCGCAGACCGGCGACGCGACCAACGCCGCCTCCAACCAGGCGGTGAATTCCGCGACCAACTCGGCCGTCAATTCCGCCACCAACTCGGCGGTGAATTCGGCGACCAATTCGGCCGTGAACTCGGCGACCAATTCGGCCGTGAATTCCGCGACCAATTCGGCCGTGAACTCCGCGACCAACTCGGCCGTGAACTCCGCGACGAACTCCGCCGTGAATTCCGCGACCAACTCGGCGGTCAACTCGGCCACCAACAAGGCCGTGAACTCGGCGAGCCAGCAGGCCGTCAACTCCGCCACCAACTCGGCGGTGAACTCGGCCACCAACAAGGCCGTGAACTCGGCGAGCCAGCAGGCCGTCAACTCCGCCACCAACTCGGCGGTGAACTCGGCCACCAACAAGGCCGTGAACTCCGCGACCAACTCGGCGGTGAACTCCGCGACCAACAAGGCCGTGAACTCCGCGACCAACTCGGCGGTGAACTCGGCCACCCAGAAGTAGCCCCGCGCCTCCCGCCCCCCGCCGCCGGCCCCGTGCCGGCGGTTTTGTTTGGGCGCGCTGCGCTATGCTTCGTCGCAGCCCGAGGACAACAACAAAGGGGAAGCAATGCGCGCACGCATCCTGGCGTGCCTGCTGCTGCTCGCGCCGGCCGCCGCGGCCGCCGAAGACGAGCAGCCCGGCGGGCTCGGCATGTCCTATGTCGAGACGAAAGACCTCACGCTCATCTACTTCGACTCGCTGCGCTACCTCGAGCCGCACACGATCCGTACCTACACGAACTCGCTCCAGTTCCAGCGGCGCATGCTCGGCTGGACGCCGTCGCAGCCGACCACGGTCCTGCTGAAGGACCTCTCGGACTTCGGCAACGCCGCGGCCATCGCCGCACCGCGCAACCTCCTCGTGTTCGACATCGCGCCGCTTTCGCGCGCCTTCGAGACTTTCCCCGCGAGCGAGCGGATGTACTCCCTCATGAACCACGAGCTCACGCACGTCGCCACGGGCGACGTGGCCGACGAGGAGGATCGCCGCTGGCGGGCCTTCTTCCTCGGCAAGGTGGCCCCGCGCCCCGAGAATCCCGAGACGCTGCTCTACTCGTTCCTCACCGTGCCGCGCTTCAACCAGCCGCGCTGGCTGAACGAGGGTACCGCGGTGTTCCTCGAGACCTTCATGGGCGGCGGCCTCGGGCGCGCGCAGGGCGGCTACGACGAGATGGTCTTCCGCGCGATGGTGCGCGACGGCGCGCCGTTCTACGACCCGCTCGGGCTCGTCTCCAAGGGCACGCGGGTGGACTTCCAGGTGGGCGCCAACGCGTACCTCTACGGGACGCGGTTCATCACGTACCTCGCCTACAAGTACTCGCCGGACAAGATCCTGGGATGGCTCAAGCGCGGGGAGGGGAGCCGGCGCTACTACTCGGACCAGTTCGAGAACGTCTTCGGCCTGCCGCTGGAAAAGGCCTGGCAGGACTGGATCGATTTCGAGAAGGACTTCCAGCGCCGCAACCTCGAGGAGGTGCGCAAGCATCCCATCACGCCGCAGGTGACCGTGCCCGTGGGCGCGGTGGGCTCCGTGTCGCGGGCTTTCTACGACGAGAAGACGCAGACGCTCTACGCGGGCTTTCGCTACCCGGGCATCATCGACCACGTGGGCGCCATCGACCTGCGCGACGGCTCGCAGCGCTCGTTCGCCGACATCAAGCGCGCGATGCACTACCGCGTGACCTCGCTTGCGTGGGACCGCGAAGGCGGCACGCTCTTCTACACGGACGACAACCTCGCGCTGCGCGACCTGATGGCCTACGACCTGAAGACGGGCGAGACGCGCATGCTCCTCGAGGACGCGCGCATCGGCGAGCTCGCCTTCAACCCGGTGGACCGCACGCTCTGGGGCGTTCGCCACGACAACGGCCTCGCGACGCTCGTGCGCATCGCCCCGCCCTACGACGGATGGACCGAGATCCACACGTTCCCGTACGAGGACATCCCCTACGACCTGGACATCTCGCCCGACGGCAAGCTCCTGTCGGCCTCCATGAGCGAGGTGAGCACCGAGCAGTACCTCCGGGTCTGGGAGATCGCGAAGGTGCTCGCGGGCGACATGACGCCGAGGGCGGAATACAACTTCGGGACTTCGGTGCCGGAAAGCTTCGTGTTCTCGCGCGACGGCCGGTTCCTGTACGGCAGCAGCTACTACACGGGCGTGTCGAACATCTTCCGCTACGAGGTGGCCACCGGCGAGATGGAGGCCGTGAGCAACGCGGAGTCGGGCCTCTTCCGCCCGGTCCCGCTGCCCGACGGGCGGCTGCTCGCCTTCACGTACACCGGCGAGGGCTTCGTGCCGGTGATCATCGACCCCAAGCCCGTGAAGGACGTGAGCGCCATCGTCTTCCTCGGCGCCCTCACGGTCGAGAAGCACCCGGAGCTCAAGACCTGGCAGGTGCCTGCGGCGAGCACCGTCGACGAGACGAAGCTCATCGAGCGGCGCGGGACCTGGGTGCCGATGGAGAGCCTCGTCCTCAAGAACGGCTACCCGGTGCTGCAGGGCTACAAGGACTCGGCGGGCATCGGCTACCACGTGAACGTGGAGGACCCGCTCTCGTTCATGCAGCTCTGGGCGACCGTCGCGTGGACGCCGGACTCGAAGCTCCCCTCGGAGGAGCGCGGCCACGCGGAGCTCGCCTGGCGCTACCTCGGGTGGAAGGCCGACCTCTGGTACAACAAGTCGGATTTCTACGACCTCTTCGGCCCGACCAAGGTGAGCCGCAAGGGATACGCGGCCAAGGTCGGCAAGGAAGAGACGCTCATCTACGACGAGCCGCGCCGGCTCGACCTGCGTGCCGAGCTCGCGTACTACGACAAGATCGACACGCTGCCCAACTACCAGAACGTGGCGGCGACTTTCGACCAGCTCTGGAGCGCCGAGGTGGGCTTGCACTACACGCACGTGCAGCGGTCGCTGGGCGCGGTCGACGACGAGAAGGGGCTCAAGTGGTCGCTCGTGCTCACGGGCAACCGCGCGAGCGGCGCGCCCATTCCGCAACTGCGGGGAACCTTCGACTTCGGCCTGCCGCTGCCGTTGCCCCATTCCTCGGTGTGGGTTCGCAGCGCCGCGGGCGCCTCGCACGGCGAACGCGACGATCCGTTTGCCACGTGGTATTTCGGCGGCTTCGGCAACAACTACGTGGACAGCCGGGAGATCAAGCGCTACCGCGAGTTCTACGCGCTGCCCGGTTTCGGGCTGAACGAGGTGGCCGGCCACAACTTCGCGCGCACGATGGTCGAGCTGAACCTGCCGCCGAAGGTGTTCGAGTCGGTGGGGACCCCCGCCTTCTACCTCACGTGGCTGCGCCCGGCGCTCTTCGCCTCCACGCTATGGACCGATCCCAACGACGCGTCCCTGCGCAAGGACTACTCGAGCCTGGGCACGCAGCTCGACCTGCGCTTCACCGTGCTGCACTGGTACGAGATGACGCTGTCCGCGGGATACGCCGTGGGCTACCGCGGCCAGCGGCGCGCCGGCGACGAGTGGATGGTCTCGCTCAAGATCCTCTAGGGGCCGCCCGTGGGCGCGATCATCGGCCTGTTGCCTGTCCTTGCCTTCCTCGCGGCGCTCCTGCTGCTCGACAGCTACAAGCTCGTGCGCCTGCGCGAGGTCGTCGCGCTCGTGGCGGCCGGCGCGGCGGTGGCCGGAGTGGCCTACCTCGCCAACGGCGCGCTGCTCGCCTCGAGCGGCCTCGGGTTCGGCACCTACACGCGCTACGTGGCGCCCCCGGTCGAAGAGCTCCTGAAGGCGTTGGTGATCGTAGCCCTCGTGCGCACGCACCGCGTGGGCTTCCTGGTCGACGCCGCGATCTTCGGCTTCGGGGTGGGCGCCGGGTTCGCGGTGGTCGAAAACGGGGTGTACGTGCAGCAGCTCAGGGAGGCGTCGGCGGGACTGTGGGTCGTCAGGGGATTCGGCACCGCGATCATGCATGGAGGCGCGACCGCGATCTTCGCGGTGGCCGGGCTCGCCATGACCGAGAGGGCGCGCGAGGCGGCCGGGTGGGGCGCGTTCATGCCGGGGCTCGCGGTCGCGGTCGTCCTGCACTCGGCCTACAACCACCTGCTGCCCTTCCCGCGGGCCTCGACGCTGGGCATCCTCGTCGTGCTGCCGGTGGTCTTCTACGCTGTGTTCCGCCGCAGCGAGGAGGCCGTGAGCGGCTGGCTCGGCCACGGCTTCGACGCCGACACCGAGATGCTCGACCTCATCAACTCGGGCCGGCTTTCCGATTCGCCCGTGGGCCGGTACCTGCACGCGCTCAAGGACCGCTTCCACGGCCACGTCGTCGCCGACCTGCTGTGCTACCTGCGGCTCTACACGGAGCTCGCGCTGCGGGCCAAGGGCATCCTGCTCATGCGCGAGAGCGGCTTCGAGGTGCCGGTGGACGAGGCCACGCGGGCCAAGTTCGCCGAGATGCGCTACCTCGAGTCGAGCATCGGCAAGACCGGGCTGCTCGCCATCCAGCCGATGCTGCACATGAGCCACAAGGACCTCTGGCAGCTCTACATGCTGGGCAAATGACATGAGCCGGCGCCGCGTCCATCGACCGCCGGCCTAGCGCGAGTTCACGATGGGCTGGGCGATGATCCAGAGGCTCAGCATCGTGTAGCCCACCATCAGCACGAGCATCGGCAGCTCGCTGCGCAGGGCGTCGCGGCGATCGCGGAATTCCTGCGTCGAGAGCCGGTGGCCGAGGTAGAGCGCTGCCACGTGGCCCGCGACGATGGCCACCACCGAGATGATCCACACCAGGCGCGCGTCGACGATGTTTGGCCGCACGAGGTGCGTCACAGTCCCGAAGAGGTTCCATCCCCAGCCGAACGGATCCGAGCCGATCGAGATCATGTACTCCCAGGCGGTCACCAGGTACGAGAGGTAATGGGCGAACTGGTAGGCGATCGCGATGGGCACCAGCGTCAGCACGAAGAGGCCCGCGATGCGGCCCCGCGCACGCTGCCGGCCGGGCCCGTTGCCCGCGGTGCCGCATCGCGCGATGAGCTCGCAGAAGACGAGGTACACGCAAAGGAAGAGGACCGGCGCGGCCGCCAGCGCCGCCGTGCGAAGACCCTCGCCCGGGTCCGCGTCGCCGGCCCACGCCTCGGCGATCGCGGCCCACACCGGCGTCTCGAGGAAGCCGTCGAGGCTCACGGCGGCGAGGATCGCGATGACCAGGACGATGTCGGACAGGCCGACCGGCTCGCGATTGAGCAAACCGACCGCGTAGGGACGAAGCTCGAAGCGCGTCACGCGCCGCTCGCGCAGCTCGACGTGCAGCGGCGCGAAGCGCGCGAGCACGCCGAACACGCGGGTGAACGCCTCGCCGTGGGCGAGCCACGCCTCGCGCCCGTAGAGCCACATGCCGGCCCAGGTGATCGCGGAGTAGAGCGCGATGGCGGCCGCGACCAAGCGCGGGGAATCGGTGCCGTCCCACACCAGCTCCATCCACTGGAAGACGAAGTAGAGCCCGACCGCGGGCCAGGACGCGACCCACGGCGGGAGCGCGAGCCCGCGGGCGAGCGGCTTGCCGAACGCGCGGGCGTACGCACGCTCCGCGGCCGCGAAAAGCGTCTCCAGCGGGTTGGAGACGCGCCACAGGTCGCCCGCCAGCGCGCTCGTGTAGCTCATCCCGACCCACCACAGGGCCCAGATTCCCAGCGGCACGAAATTGCGGAACGGGTTCTGGTTGCCGAAGAAACCCGCGAAGAGGACGAGGGCGTAGCCGAGGACCGTGATCGCCCGAAGCACGCCGATCGCGGCCGGCGAGGCGAGCCACCGCCCGGGCGCGAATCGCAGCAGGTCCAGGCTCGGGTACGCAGCGCCTTCCGGGGCCCGCCGCACGAAGAGAAACAGCAGCAAGCACGAGAGGACCACCGTGAGGCCCGCGCCGGAAAGGTACAGGGTGAGGGGCAGCGGCAGGTCGTAGCGCTGCGCGAACCCGTGCGCGTGCGCCGGCATCGCGAGGATGCCGGCGGTGGCGGCGGCGAGCTGCCGCCTGGTCACTTTAAGGAAGCACTTCGAGGTAGAGCAGCGTGGGCTCGGGCCCGTGCGGGGCGGCGGAGCCCTTCGCGGGGTGGGCCCCGACGGGGAAGCGCCCGGTCCAGCGCGCGACGAAGGAGAGGCTCGCCACGCTGCCGGGCGCCACCTCGCCGTGCACGTCGTACCCGTGCACGTGCACCGAAAGCGGCTCGTCGGACTGCGTGCGAATCACGACCGTGTCCCCCTGGTGGACCCGCTCGGTGCGCGCGCCGCCCACGGGCTTGTGGGCGACGACCTTGATGTCGATATGCCGGGCCGGAGCCGGCGTCTGGGCCGGCGCCATCCCCGGCGCGGCGAGCGCAAGACACGCCACCGCCGCCCATTTGCGGCACGCCGCGAGAAGGTTCATATTAGCCCCGCGCGGCCGCTCCGCCCCCACTTGCCGCGGCCCGATCCTCCAGGAGGTATGCCCATGAAACGTCGCCATGCGCTCGAATGCTGCATTGCCGGGATGGTGCTCGCGGCTCCCGGATTGGCCTTCGGCCAGATCTACGCCATGATGAATTATGAGACGAAATCGCCCGATTCACTCAAGGTCCTGAAGACGCCGGTCCCGACGGGCCCTCGCAAGGACGGCATCGCCGTCATCGACGTGGATCCCCAGTCGAAGGGCTTCGGCAAGATCGTTCAGGACATGCCGATCCCGCCCGATTTCATGTCCCACCACCTGTTCTACAACCGCGACCAGACCAAGATCTACGTGACCTCGCTCGGCAAGGGGGAGATCCGCGTGATCGACATGAAGAAGACGCCCTACGCGATGAAGGTGGTGGCGGTCCCGGACTGCCAGGTGGGCGAGGACGTGGTGTTCTCCGACGACAACAAGACCTGGTACCTGAGCTGCATGGGCAACCAGACCGTGGTGATAGGCAACGCAGTGACCGACCAGCCGACGAAGTCGGTGAAGGTGGGGGTGCCGTATCCGCACGGCGTGGCCGTGAGCCCGTCCATCGACCGCATGCTCACCACCGGCACCGTGCGCGCCTCCGACGGCGGCGACGCCGGCGAGATGATCAGCGAAGTGCAGGTCAGCACGGGCAAGGTGGTCAACTCGTACAAGGTCTCCAACAAGCCCTCCCCGTCGGGCGAAGCGCCGGTCGAGATCCTGTTCGTGCCGGGCGTGAACCCGCCGATGGCCTACGTGACCAACCTGTATGGCGGCACGCTGTGGCTGATGCGCTGGAACACCGACAAGAAGGCCTTCGACGTGTCGCAGGCGCACGACTTCGCCGGCGAGAACAGCGGCGTTCCGCTCGAGATGTACTTCAGCAAGGACCTCGACCGCATGTACGTGACGACCGGCAAGCCGGGCAGCATGCACATCTTCGACACCTCCGACATCACGAGCCCGAAGCTGATCAAGTCGATCCCGGCGGCCGAGGGCTCGCACCACGTGGCCTTCACCAAGGACGGCCGTTACGCCTATGTGCAGAACGCGCTGCTCAACCTGCCGGGCCTGAGCGACGGGTCGATCACCGTGGTCGACCTGAAGGAGGGCAAGCCCGTCAAGAGCATGGACACGCTCAAGATGATGGGCCTCAACGCGAACTGCGTGGTGCTGCTGCCCAAGTGGAACGATCCGAAGGGGCACTGACGCGATCCTAGGAGGCGCGCCGCGATGGCAGCGCCCGCTCGCGTGAGCGAGGAAGGCCGCATCCTTCCCGGCGGCAACCTGCTCGACAAGCTGCGCGCGGACGACCGCGCGCGGCTCTTCGAGCTGGGACGCCAGCGCGTCGTGGAAGAGGGCGAGGAGGTCGTCCGCCAGGGCACGGTGGGCGACTGCCTGTTCGTGGTGGAGGAGGGCGAGCTCGCCGTCGTGCGCGCGCTTCCCGGCGACGAGGAACAGGTGCTCATCACCGCTCGCCCCGGGATGCTGCTGGGCGAGCTGGCGGTCCTGGATGGCGGCGCACGAGCCGCGAGCCTGCGCGCGGTTCGCCGCTCGGTGCTGCGCGTGATCGGCCTGGGCGCCTTCGAGGCGCTCACCCTGTATGGCGGCGAGGCCGGCCATCGCATCCTGCGCGCGGTGGCCACGCTGGTGCACGAGCGGCTCGAAGCCACGCGGCGCGTGGCGGCGTGCCAGGGCGCGCGCGCGCCGCTTGCCGCGGGCGCGGCGCTCGGATGGTCGGCACCCCCCGCGCAAGTCGCGGGCGTGCTCACCGTGCTGCCGGCGTTCGCGGGGCTTCACCAGGCGGACCTGGAATCGATGTTGCCGGCGCTCGGCGTCGTGGCCCTGGAACGGGGCTCGGATCTCGTGCTGCCTGAGGTGCAATCGCCGGGCATCGTGATGGTCCTGCGCGGTGCCCTTTCGCCCTGGCTCGACGACGGCAGCGGGCCCGAGGCGACGATGCCTGCCATCGGTCCCGGGGGATTCGTCGACTATGCCGCGGCGCTGGGCATTGCGAGCGAGCCGCGGCGCTGGCGCGTGCGCAGCCCAACGCGCCTGATGCGTCTCGCCCCGTCCCTCTTCGAAGTGAACGAGCCCTGGTCGGCGCCGCTGCTCTACGCGTTGTCGCGCGACCTCGCGCTCACCCTGCGCCGCACGACCGGGCTCGCGATGCATTTCGGCATGGCCTGGGCGCGGGAAGCACCAGCGCGCGCCGGGGCGAAGCGGGGCCTCGCGCCGGCCCCGGCGGCCACCTAGCCATGTGCCGCGTCCTCGCCTACCTGGGGGAGCCGCTGCCGCTCGACGACCTGTTGTACTCGTCGGACAACTCGCTGGTGCGCCAGAGCTACGCGCCGCAACGGCTGCGCATGCTGAACCTCGCGGGCTTCGGGCTCGCCGCGTGGGATCCTTCCGCGCCCTATCCGTACATCTACCACACGGCCGGGATGCCGGCGTTCGACCCGAACCTGCGCACGCTCGCGCGCAACGTGCACGCGCGCTGCGCGCTCGCCCACGTGCGTGGCGTCCAGTTCAGCGACAACCCGCTCGTGGGCCCGCAGTTCCTCCACCCGTTCATCTATCCGGAGATGCGCGCGGCGCTCGCCCACAACGGCGACCTGCACCGCTTCGCCGAGATGCGCCCGCACCTGCAGCAGCACCTGCGGCCCGAGATCGCGCGCAAGGTCCGCACGAACCTCGATTCCGAGTGGATCTACGCGTTGTTCCTGTCGAACCTCGACGATCCGTCCGCCGAGCACACCACCGAGGAGATGGCCGACGCGTTGGTGGAGACGCTCAAGCTGCTCGGCCGCGTGCGCCGGCAGGTCGGCATCGACACGGGCTCGTCGGTGAACCTCTTCGTCGCGGACGGCAAGCGCATCGTCGCGGCCCGCTACGCCTTCGACTTCGGCTGCTACGTGAGCGACGACCCGGCGCAGATCTCGCCCTGGCAGCTCGAATACCTTTCGCTCTGGTACTCCCTGGGCCAGCGCTACACGTGCCACGAAGGCGAATGGAAGATGGTGGGCGGGCGCGAGTCGGCGCGCGCGATGCTGCTCGCCTCCGAGCCGCTCACGCGCGACGAGTCCACGTGGCTCGAGGTGCCCGAGTACAGCCTGGTGTCGTTCGACATGGGCGGCGACGCGCCGCTCGTGAGCGCCCGGACGCTCGAGTTCTAGGGCGCCGGAACTTCCCCGTCAGGCGATGAGCGCCGCGGTGCCCGGCTGCGGCTGGGTCGCGACCGAGGCGTCGGCCGTGCGCACCATCGCGCACAACGCCCGGTTGATCGCCAGCGTGATCTCGGGCCGCTCGCTGATCAGCGTGTAGAAGTCGGCTTGCGCGAGGCGGAAGAGGCGCGCGCGTTCGGTCGCCGTGACGGTCGCGGCACGGGGCTGCGCATCGAGGAGCGAAAGCTCGCCGAAGACCTCGTGGCGCCCGAGGTTCTGGAACGTGCGCTCGCCGTCGTGCACGCGCACGGAGCCGGAGGCGACCACGTACAGGCAATCGCCGAGGTCGCCCTTTTCGAAGATGCGCTCGCCCGGCTCGGCCCAGCGCTCCACCAGCAGGTTCGCCACCCCCGCGAGGACCTGGTGCGGGATCGCGCGGAACAGGTTCACGTCGCGCAGGAGGATCACCTTGTCGATGGTGATGTACGGCGAGCTGGCCCGCGCGGCCGTGGCCGTGGCGGATCCGTACTCGAGCACGGCCGTGGCCGTCTCCGAGATCAGGGGATCGCTGTCGGCGGCGCCGCGCTCGAGCGCCGCGCGCGCGCTGGGGGAGGTGGGGTCGAGCGCGTGCAGCGCGCACGCACGCAGCCACGGGCTCACCCAGGCGTAACGGCCCAGCGCGAGCTCCACGAGCCGCTCGGAGCGCGGGCGTTCGCCGGCTCCTTCCGGGCGGCGCTGCGCGTCGGCGAGCGCGAAGAGGGGGGCCAGCGATTCGCGATGGGAAACGGAGAGCGCGGGCTCAAGGGCGGCGAAGGTGCGCGTGCGCCAGTGCGGATCGCCGATCTTCATCGGCTGGCGCGCGCGCGCGAGGACGTCCGGCGCATACGGGAACGACTCGAGCAGCCCCACGACGCGCCGGCACGACGATTCGCGCAGGTAATCGATCGCGGCATCGAGGAGCGCGTCCGGGGCGCCCGCGCGCACGTCCGTGGCCGCCGCGAGCATCTCGGCGCCCTGTTGCGCCGCTTCGCGCATGCGCGCCTCGGCGAGGTCGGTGCCGTGCTGCTCGTCCATGTAGTACTCGGTGAGCACCGGTCCCACCACGCCCTGGTCGGTGTTGCGCGCCACGGCGTACAGGTGATACTGGATCTGCACGCTGCGCGCGGTCATGACGCGCTCGAAGCCGCGCACCGCCGCGAGGCGCGCCGCCGGCGCGAGGTCGAGGCACTCGGCATAGCGCGAGGCCGCGGCGAACGAGTCGTCCACGCCCACGCCGAACCGGTACCACGCGTTCTGCAGCGCCTCGCCGACGATGGCGTACTGGATGGACGGGTTCATCGGCGCGGCGCCGCACCAGATGGGCTCGCGGCCGCCCAGGCGCAGGCCGCGGAACATGCCGACCCACGTGGAGACGATGTCGCTCGCATCGCCGTAGGAGCTCTCGCGCGTGTAGAAATCCACCAGCCGCCGGCGGTCGACCGCGTCGAACGGAACGCCCATCGCGTAGAGGATGCGCAGCAGCAGGCTCACCGGGTTGATCTTGTCGAGCACCTCGCGCGTGGCGATGCGCTTGCCGCCAAAGTCGAAGCTTTGCGGCAGCGGCCCCTCGATGTGGTAGCGCGACAGCGACTGGTCGAAGAGGCGGCATTCGAGCACCACCCAGTCGTGCGGGATCGTGAGGTCGCGGTCGCCGATGCGCGAGGCGAGGCCCATGGAGCTCTCGGTGCGCGTCATCGGCCGCGTGAAGATCGATGCGTCGATGTTCGACACGAAGCACGGCAGCGACTCGGGAATGGCGCCCTCGTCGCCCGTGGCGAGCGCCGTGGCGAACTGCTTGCGCATGCCGGGCGGGCATCCGTAGCCCGATTCGACGTACTCCGCGCTGTGGTCGTCGGGGTCGGCGAAGAACGTCTCGAGCGAGGGATCGTGCGCCGCCGCGGCACGCGCGACCGTGCGCAGCGACACCACGTTCTCGGGTCCGACCAGGAGCTCGCGCAGCCCCGAGCGCCCGCCGGTGGCCTCGACGATGGTGTCGAAACGGATCACCGCGCCGGAGCGCACTCGCGCCACCGTGTCGTACTGCCAGCGGGTGATGCCGATCGAGGATTGCCCCGGGGCCCAGCCCGCCGAGCCGTGCGTGGCGCGCTGCAGCTCGAGCTCGCCCGCGGCGATCGCCGTGGACGTGAGGCGCCGCGGCACCGCGCCCATGTAGATCACCACGCCCAGCTTGAGGGCGATCGCGTGCAGCAGCGTCTGGATGTCGGCGAGCATGACGCCGCGCTTGCCGCGGTATTGGGAAAAGTCGTAGGTCATGCGTTCGGGCATGCCCAGCGCGGCGAGCAGGTGCGTGACCTCCTTGTAGATGCCGATGTAGCGGTTGCGCGCATACACCTCGCGCTGCTCGCAGACCACGACGTGATGGTCGCGCAGGCGCATCTGGATCGCCGTCATGAGCCCACCGGGTCCGGCGCCCAGCACGAAGGCATTGCGGCGCGGCAGCGACGGATCGACGGAGGCGGCCACCAGGCGCTTGCGGTGCTGCAGGAGGCCGTCGACCGAAAGGCCGAGCTCCTCCAGGGAATGGTCGCACGCGAGGAAGGGCACGTCGCCTTCCGGGCACTGCAGTCCGGGCAGGCGCTGCACGATGGGCGTGAGGTCCGGCGGGGCGGCATCGAACGCCCGCCCGAACTCGCGCGTCTCGATCATCCGGCGCACGAGCGGCGGAAGCGGGCTGCTGGTGACGACGGCCGCGCTGTGCAGCGTGCGCGGCGGCGCCTCCTGCAGCATGGAGATCACGGAGACGTCGACCTCCATGCCCGAGGGCTGCGGCGCCGCGGCCGCGCGATGGGCCTCGTCGCGCGCCGGCCGGCGCTGCACGGCGCGCCAGACCGCCGCGCAGTCGCCTGCGGAGGCGCGCGGTACCAGCGAGACGAAGGTGCTTTCCTGACCGGGGACCGGGGTTTCGCCGCTGCTCATGTCGGGGCCGTCACGAAGCGGGAAGGGGGGGCCATTGTGCGCGTGGCGTGTTGGCTGGACAAGCCCCGCGGGATGGCCGAAAATCGCGTCATCCGATCGGGAGAGCGCGCCCGCGTGGCGCCGCCGAAGGGGTAGCACCCGCAAACTCTCAGGCCAAAGGACCGGTCGGATCCGGAAAGCGATTCCGGACTCTGGAGAGCGACGGCGTTGCCGTCCACCGAAGGGGCGCGCGGCCGCGAGGCCGTAATCTCTCAGGTACCAAGGACAGAGGGGTCGGCGAGCGAAGAGCTTGGCCGGCCCTTTTTTCGTCCACGGACCGGAGGCCAGTTGCTCAAGACCACCCCCCTCAACGCTACCCACCGCGCCGCCGGCGCCCGCATGGTCGATTTCGGCGGGTGGGACATGCCGGTGCACTACGGATCGCAGGTCGAGGAGCACCACGCCGTGCGCCGCGAGGCGGGCCTCTTCGACGTCTCGCACATGCTCGCCGTGGACGTCTCGGGCGCCGGGGCCCGCGAGTTCCTGCGCCGCGCCGTGGCCAACAACGTCGACAAGCTCAAGGCCGCGGGCAAGGCCCTCTACACCTGCATGCTGAACGAGCGGGGCGGCGTGATCGACGACCTCATCGTGTACTTCATCCGCGAGGGCGAGTACCGCATCGTCGTGAACGCGGGCACCGCCGACAAGGACCTCGCGTGGCTCTCCTCGCTCGCGAAGCA
>Ga0335069_10001231_pt1 | contig 41352 bp, 28 predicted proteins | sample Lox_Sample_11_FD_206714 | JGI IMG/M metagenome (GOLD analysis project Ga0335069, IMG submission 206714) | Soil microbial communities from Loxahatchee National Wildlife Refuge, Florida, United States - Lox_Sample_1.1 | ecosystem: Environmental > Terrestrial > Soil > Wetlands | place: USA...
ACTCGCTTCTTCCTTGCCACTCGCAGTTCCTTTCCCTGCCAAGTGTCGCAAAGAAAAGTGTCTCATTTTGTGGGGTCAGTCCAAGATTCGCTCAAATCGTATTCCGAATTGGGTGGACTCTGGGGCTCACGTCAAACTCATAGAAGCCAGATGGCCAGCATTGTCATAAGTGTAGCTCAATGTTCCCGCGTGCGGCGTCGCCTTCGACGTGAGCCGGTCCATCGAGTCATACGAATAAGTTGTCGTGCCGCTCGTCGTGATGGCTATGCGTCGGGCGAAGTCGTGACGGTGCTTAGGTGGGCCAAGAACTCACGGGCTCGCGTCAGGCACTGTTGGGCAAGCAAGCTCTTTTGCCTTTTCAATGACCGCTCCAATTTCTCTGCTATCTCTGAGGCTGTCCGCTCCGCCGTTTGCCTGTGTCCGCGAGCTAGAGAGCCCTTCGCATAAAGCAGTCGGTAATGGGCTTCTTGTTCTATATTGGTGAATCCTAGCCGCGCCGCTGCCCTCAGTCTTGATCGACAGGTCTGCTGTGGGCACCCATGAAGTATCGCCTGTGCCAATAAATGCTCACTGATCCTGCGTCGGACTTCAAGCTTTAATTCAGGGGTTCCTTCCAATTGTGCTAAATAGATCCTTTCCAACTTTCGAAGGTCTCGGGCAACTTCACTGTATGCAATCGTCGCGGCCTTAGCGAACTGGAAGTCAAGAGCACGGGCAAGCGATCGGCCGATCGACTTTAGACTCTTCCTGCGTCCGGAAATTCTAGTATTTTGCTTCGATCTCATCTGTCGAGTACCCCGATGAATTAGTATTTCCAGTAGTCGCAACGAACACTGCTCGTAGTTCGCGACGCTCTTGATGGCCATTTCCCGTCGTTCTTGATGCAAGCCAAATAACATTCCTCACACCTCGAGGAACCCCAAATATGGCCGGGCAAATCTGCAAGACCCGTTAGCAGACAGGCGATTCGATCGGTATCGCAGCTTACCTCGTCCCCGAACTCACGAACCGCTTGCGCCACGGCTGTAGGATGTTCGGCTGCAGTCTTCGCGGTTTGAGTTGCGATAAGCAGTACTATCGCTATTCCAACGTACTCGCCCGCCGCGCCGCCTGGCGCCCGGATTACCGCCGAGGCCTTGCCTGTCGGATCTGCCAAGTTAATCGGATCACTTGCAGCATAGAGATACCGATGTAAGGTTTGTGGATTTCTCGATGCCCCATTCAGTGGATCGTGGCTCATGAATCGGCCGGTAGCCGGATTGTAGTACCTGGCCCGCAAATAGTAAAGATCGAGATCCGAATCATGCTGCTCGCCGCGATGGATTTCTTAACCGTAAGCACGCTCACGTTTGGCGTCCTGTATTGCTTCTTCCTCATCGCTCATGACCGGCGGCGCGTTCCGAAAGCAACTCGGGAGGACTGTGTCTGCTGCTCGGAAAAGGAGAAAAGGAGCGATTCGGAACTCCTCCATAGTCCCGAATCGCAGTCACTGCGAGGCGTAGTGCCCGGGAAAGGCACCGTATGATACGCTTCGCAGCTTCGTTTGGACGATTAGTTTCGCTCCGGATTGAGTTTTGGCGAGGGACAGGTATGAAAAGGGGCTGGGCACTCCACGTGATCGATCGCTGGGATTTTGGACTACTTAGATTGTTCGATTTTCGACCCGCTTAGGTTGCTGAAAGCCCGGGGATAGCCGCGAACTGGTTTGAGACGTCGTTTGGAGCGATGGGTATGCCTTGAGAGCCCTGCATTGGCACAGCCAGCTCCTTGTCTACTGATCCTTGAACGAGTCGTCGGATTCGGCGCCGGGACGCGCTTTCCATGTCAGGCTGTAGTACTCGCTCCTGTCACGCGCCCACGGATCGAACGCGTTGACGACGTTGTCCAACTCCGGGGTCAGCTCCGGGATATTCCGCGTCAAAAGCCGCTTCATCGGAGAAACGGGCTGCAGGTGTCCGTTCGGCGTTCCCTTTTCTATCTGTGCCGGGCCGGGACCGTTGTTGTTGACCCAGTCGACCCCAAGTGAGGTATAGAATTCGCTGCGGAAGCAGGACGTGAAGAACCGGTCGCTAAAGAGCCGGCGCGACGCATTGAGGATGAACACGACAAACTGAGTCTCCGATATGGCGAAGCCGTGCGGGCGCCGGTACTCAGCAAGATATCCCACTGCCGTGTCGACGTCTTCGATGTTATCGATGAGCGTTCCGTTGGGATGGCCGAGGCAGTCGTCGATCCGCTTGCCGTTATCGTCCAACTGGGCATCCGTAATCACTTTCGACGAGTCGCACACGTGCTGGCCGTAAAGCTCGCGAAATATCTGGACTTCGGCCCGCTGATCGGCCTGATCCTTTGAGCCAGGCGTCACTCCGGGATCCATGAAATCGTCGAAGCTGGTCAGTTGGCGCAGGCCGTATTGACGGCGAAATTCATTGAAGCGCGGCACGCCGTGTTCCCGGTCGCGAATGATGTCGAGCGCCACCACGTCGATCTGCTGCGTCGGGCTATCGAGCCTGCCCAGTTTCAGATTTTGCAGAAACAGCGGCGAGTTATTGAGGGTGAGCAGTCCCAGCCGCTGACGGCCCAGCGAGAGTCCCCAATTGGCCAGCCCCATGGAATGCGTAAACGTGGTTGCCTTGCCCTGAAATGTCTCGACGACAGGAATGCGCTTGACGATCTTGTTGGGATCGCCACTCAGATCGCGGTATTCCAGCAGATCCGGAACCAGCGGATGGAGACGATAGACCGAAACAAATTCCTCGGGGAAGTTGAATGGGGAGCCGAAGTGATTCACTCCTCCGTTGGTGTACTTCGGATTGGCGATGTCATATCCATGAACTTTGCTGCCGAGCCCGAATATTCCCGGCCCCGATGCAAAAACCGAGTACCAGTCTGTCGCCTTGGCCGCATCCTTGGATCTTCCGAAATTCTTGACGACAATATCGCTCAGAGCCTTCGAGAGCAGCTTGTCGCTCGTGCCCAGCAGACCGTTCCAGTTGCCATTCATCCCGATGTAGAGCGGATCGTTGTAGAGCAATTGCGGCGTCCATTCCGTGGTGTGGATCTTGGCGATCTCGGCCGCAACCACCAGGCGCGCGATTTCAAATAACTGGTCGGGAGTTACATCCTTGTAGCGGATAACCTGCCTGGGCTTGGCGGGATCCCTCAGGCCGCAATCGGCATTCGGATTCTCTGCCGCAATGCGCCTGAACTCGGCGACAAAAGAGTTATGCTCGCGCGCGAACAGATTGTGCAGAAAACTGAGGCCGACGGTCCAGTTATCGGGAAAGCCCGCCGCCTCCTGTCCCGTCCACTCCGGATTGATGGGATCGGATGGCGCGAAGACGGGCAGGTATCCGGGTCCGGGCTGCCCTGCCGCGGGTTCGATCAACAGCCTGGCGGCATCGGTCGGGTCCCTCTTCACACGCTGGCGGGACGTATCGTCGTAACCGTAGAGCTGCGAGGCGTCCCACCAGGCCGTGTTGGTATTCCGCATCGTCTTCGGAGCCCGCGCTAGCTTTGTCTGCCCCCCCGCCGAAAATGTATTTGGGGGCGGTTGCTGCGCGACATATCCCTGATCAATCTTGTCGTCGGGCCGGCAGCCCAATTTTGCAATGTCCTCGGGTGTCAGGGGCTGCTCCACGTTATCGACGAGTTTCGTCGCGCAGCCCACGCTCATGTACTGCGCGGCATTGTGCCCTTCCTCAAGATGTGAAAACCAGTCGTGCGTCATGAACTGGATCCAATACGCGGCCAGCACATTGAAGAACGGCGCCTTCTGATAGTCGCAGTTAGCGTCCTTGGAGTCGTCCGGGAGACCGTAGCCCGAGTTGCATTTTTCCGGATGCGTCTGAGTGCGGGTAAAGAGCCTTCGGCTGATCACCTGTGGGTCAGGCTCAAGCAGCGACAGTCGATTGCCATGCCGGTTGCGGGTCAACTCATTCAGTCCGAGGTCCGGAAAGGTAGTCTCGAACTCAACGTTGCGCGCGAACAGCATGCCGGTTGAGCCCATCGCCGGGTTCCGGATGTCGTTGCAGATTCCATTCACTGTACGCCAGCGGATCAGGTCTCCCTTGCATTCCTGGACGCCGTCGCCGCCAACGTCCTTATAATGCGGATCGGTTCGCGCAAGACGCATCTCCGGCCATGCTTTGAGCGCCGGTCCGCTCGTTCCGTTGCTGCCCTGCACATACCGGGGATAAGTTCCGGAGTTATCGAAGAGATTGAACTTGATCAGTTCGACGCGTTGCAACTCGAGGTCGAGCAGTGCGCCGGTAACACCGCGATTGGCCGGAAGTTTCTTGGAGATAAATCCTTTGGGCAGCGATGACATATCGCCCGTGCCCCAATAGTTGGACCAATCCACCCAGGGCGTCCCTCGGAACTGGAGCGCCTGCTGGCCGCCGCGGCACAGGTCTGTCGCCTCGGAGAGCTTCCCTTCGAATCGCATGCTCCGGTCATCAGGAATCTTGAGCATGTGCAACTGATCCACGACCATTTGCGCGCAAGCCAGCAGGGCCTTCGTCTCCTGCTCAATGGGCGTCCCCGCCGGGAGAGCGCTCGCAGCGGGCGGGGTGGCAGTTTGCGCATGCGTGAGGCACGCTGCTGCGAACAGCAAGAGCCAGTACTTCGAAGACCGGATCATGGGTCACTCCCTCGCTACGGCAAAATGGTGGACGACATCGGTTCTCGAACCGGCGCAATTCAGCCGCGCCGGCCGCCATCGCCTATTCAGTGATGGGAAGCGCTGGGTCGTTTCGAGAAATCCAGGGCAAGGTACAAAGTGAGACACCGCCGATGGATTGCCATTCGACGCGGGCACACAAGAATCATCGCCCTGGGAAGATCGCTCCTTCGCCGCAGGGCGTGATGCAGGAAAGACGGAAAGATTAACACAGGCAGCTCTGGAGCCGCAATCGTCGGCAGCAAACCAATGTCACGACCATTTCCAAAATAGAGCTTGACGCGCTTTGGCGGACAGAGCTATCAATCCTCACAGTCGGATCTCTTCGGCGCCGCCCGTGCTTCTCCGGTCACAATTCTTCGCTTCGAGGCGGCATTCATCGAAACGCTGCTCGTTCCTGGGCCACTATCCAAGTGGATCCGCCTGCTCCTTTTCCAGTGAATGACTACCATTCCGAGGTGACTTGATGGCGACGAATACCGTCACGAACTGGTTCGGCAACATCGTTTCTCACCCTGCGGTGATCGTCGACGCAAACTCCGTTGACGACGTTGTCGCCGTCCTGAAGAACCCGACGAAATACCCCTCGCCGGTGCGCGGAGTCGGCTCCAACCATTCCACCGCGCCATGCGGCGTGGCCGAAGGCGGCACGCTGATCCGCATGAAGATGAACAGTATTCTCAGCATCGGGGCGGACAGCCTCACGGTGCAGGCGGATGCGACCCACCTCGCAATGGCCAAAGCGCTGGAAGCGAAGAATCTGCAGTTCTATGTCAACACGGAGATCGGCAGCCTGTCGGCAGGAAGCGCGGCCTGTGCCGGAACCAAGGACGCATCCTTCGATGGAGAGTTCGGCCAGGTGGGCTCTTATGTCACAGGCGTGAAGATGGTTCTTCCAAGCGGCGATTTACTCGAAGTTACCGAAGAAGCGCAGCCGGACCTTATGCAGCAGGTTCGCTCCAGTTATGGGCTTTTCGGCATTATTTACGAAGTTACTTACAAGATCAAGCCGCTTACGCCAATGCACGTGCACCATACGACGTTCAGCCTGAAGGATTTTATTGCCGCGCTGCCCGATCTGAAAGCGCTCAAGTATTCCATGATGTTTTATATCTTCCCCTTCGCCGACAAAATCACCGTGGAGTTTCGCAAGAACAATCCGGGTGCCACCGGTGAACCGCAACGCGCGGGCTGGGCTCTGCGCAACCACATTTGGGGAACTTCCGGCCCGAAGCTCGGGCACGACGTTCAGCAGAACATCTCCGATGCGAAGATTCGATATGGAATCATCGACTCGTTCAACGCAACCTGGCGCTTTCAACTCGAGAACTTTGTCACCGGCGACTACACCATCCCGCCGGATCAGATCATCGACTACCCGCCGGTTTCGAATGACAGCCGCTACACATTCAGCCTGTTCGCCTTTCCCGAAGACGAGTATCCGGCAACGCTCACCGACTTCTTCTCGTTCTGCAACGACTATTACTCGCAGAAAGGTTACCGCTCCGATCTTCTCTATGTTGGTTACCGCATCGCGCAGGATCAGAAGGCTCTTCTTTCCTACTCCTACGATGGCGCGGTGATGACCATCGACCCCGTTTCCACGGCGAATCCCGGCTGGGAGGATTTTCTCACCGCATACAACCAGTTCTGCAGCGACCGGAACGGGCTGCCGCTCCTCAATCAGACTCCGGGCCTGACTCCGGCCATCCTTCAAAAGGCTTATGGCAGCAAGCTCGCGATTCTCTCCGATACGCGAAAGCAGTACGATCCACAGGACCGCCTGCTGAATGCCTACTTCCGCGGTCTTCTGCCGTAAGCCGCGACTGGGGAAATCGCATGAGAAGTCTGCCGCGTCTGATGGTGCCTGTTCTGCTCGCCGCATTGGCGCTGCTCGCAAGTGCGCAGCCGCAGCCCTCCAGCCCATTTCCCACCATTCAGGCCTGCCCCGGCGCGTTTCCAACTGACTTGAACAACACCGCGAACTGCACCTACAAGCCGAAACAGCGGGCGCTCGACTTTGCCACCGGCTCCGCGACCGACCAGGCTGTGCTCGGGGCGGTGGTCTTTGGATTGGGCGCGCAGGTCATTCAATCTCCCACAGAGTGGAAGCGCACCTGGTACGGCTATGGCATGCGTGTCGGATCCCGATATTCGCAGGCTGTGGGCAAGGGGGCGGCGACCTACCTGGTCGGGCAGATCCTGAACGATGATCCCCGCTTTCTTGCTTATCGCGACGACCCGCGAGTCCTTATGCGCCGCCAGGCCGCGGTTTGCGCGCTCGAGTCCAAGGCGAACCTGCGCCCCGCCGCGTCTTGCCCGACGAACGTTCCTGTGAAATCCCTGGACGAGCTGCAGCACGATGGGTGGCGCCGGTTTGGGCACGCGTGGTTCGACGTGATTACCGTGCGGCATTCCCGGAGCGATGGAAACGGCATGCGCATTCCCGCGTTTTCGCGTTTTGCAGGCGAAATTGGCGGAGCCTATGCGGGGTACCCGTGGTATCCCGGAGCGGAAAACTCTGCGTTGCAGGTTGGCGAGCGCGCCGCGGGCGCATTCGGCACTGCGGCGCTATCGAGCTTTTATACGGAATACAAGCCCGAGATCGGCAACCTGCTGGGCGCTCTGTTTCGCCGCGGCCGGCAATCGAAGTCCAGTGCTGGGGGGAATCCATGAAATCGGTCAGAGCCTTGCTCGTTGCGGCGCCGCTCCTGGTTGCGCTCTCCGGCTGTCACGTGCCGCTGCAATCCTATCGGCTGGTACCTCCGCCGTGTGAACACCTCAGCGCCCAGCAATGCCCTCCCCTCAAAGTGGCGAGCGCGCTTGAGGTGCCGCTTCCCAACAGCGATCGGTTCGAGCCGGTTCAAGACACGCGCGACAGCGCAAAGGATTGCATGGGAGCGGACTCTCCGATCTGCATCGCGTTCATCGAAGTCGACGATATGGGCGAGTTGTGGAAGAAAGGCGAGGTCGACACGGCGTTGAGCCTCATCCGCAGAGCGAACGAAGCTGCGAGGGCGAGGAAGGCGACGGACCCGGGTGGGGAAGTGAACGATCCGATTGTGATCGTCTTCATTCACGGCTGGAAGAACAACGCGGCCTGGTCAAACGACAACGTGACGGGCTTCAAAAGCTCTCTGCAGGTAATTTACCAAAGGAACAAGGGAAAACGCCAAGTTATCGGCATCTATGTCGGCTGGCGCGGAGACCTGGTTCCGAGTTATCTTCCTGTGACGCGCCAGTTTTCCCTCTATAACCGCGAAGCTACGGCAACCCGCATTCCCGGCGCCAGTTTATCGAGCGCGCTTACACAAATTGCCATGCGGACCCACGAGAATCCCAATTCTCTTTCCATCTTCGTCGGACATTCCTTTGGCGCCCTGCTCCTTGAACGTACGCTGAGCGAGATGACTGCAAGCCAGCTGGCGGCCGAAAAGATCAGCGCCGAGGAAGCAGATGCCGCTGTGAAGAATGACGCGGAACCAAACGAAAAGACGGGAGGAGAATCGGACGGCAAATCAACTCTGGCTGCAGGTTCGAAAGAGAAGGATCCCGACCTCGCCGCAAGGCAACAGGCTGCCAAGCATGCCGTTGACGCGCGCGCCGATCTGGTCATCTTTGTGAACTCGGCGGCTTCGGCTACCGAGGCCAAACAAATGCTCGATTTCCTGACCATTAACCAAACCAGATATCAGCCGTTCGCGCCTGCCGACGCGACCAAGGCGCAGGATGACCCATCCTACGACCGCCCGATGTTCGTCTCGGTGACATCGACGGCAGACCTGGCGACGAAACTGGCATTGCCGATCGGTCACTTTCCGCCGGACATTGCCTTCAAGCAAAAGGGAAGCTTCCGCGATCTGAGCGCAGTCCCCGGTAGGGAATACGACCTTGCGTGCTTCGACCCGCACCGCCAGCATCCCACGCGCACGCTTACGACCAAAGAGGAAGGCGCCCAGGCGCAGAGCTCCTACTATCTGTCGAGCGCCCCGCACATGCCGGTGCTGCAGAGCCACCTGATGCTGAAGGCAGTCGGCGCCGACAAGATGCGGGTCTCCTCAACCGGAGAGATCCTTCAAGTCGCCCCGCAGGCCATCGCGGATTGCGACGCGAAGCTGTTCGATCCGAAACTGAATATCGTAAGCACCTTCAAGCTCTACGATACGCACCAGTGCTTCGCCATCCAGGAGCGTCCCAACCGCTGCAACGGCACTCCTTACTGGATGATGGAGATCGACCCCGATGTTGTGCCCGATCACAGCACAATCTTCTCGGGAAGATTCATCTCGTTCCTGATCGACTCATTCTTTACCACCCCGCAGGGACAACCCATGAACCGTCTGCATCCCCAGTTGATGCGACCCGCATTCAAGAGTGGTGAGAGCTCAGCAGCGAGCCCATAGCTCGATCCGAAGCGTAACCCGGCTGTCCGCCCCGTCACGGAAGGCGATGCTTCGCAAACGATATTTTTTGCTTTAACCTCGCGCCGATTGGCCGATTGAATGATTGACTTGCTCATTCGACCGTTGGCGCATCCCGGGAGGAGGCACATGAACGCACAAAACGCCATCAACGCTGGCCTTTTCGTCCAGTTCGTCTACAACAACTGGAACACCCAATCCCAATCCACTAACCTCGACGGCCGAACCGTCGTAACCTCTGCAGGTTTGCCGGTGATACCGGGCAAGACCTTCACGGTTCTCAAGACCATCTATGCCAACGACCTTGCCACGGACATAAATCCGCAGAGGCCATTGATCGAAGGTTACAAGACGATTGGAATCGTCGCTCAAAATACGGCGGATGCCAACGACGTCTTCGTTGCTGTGCGCGGCACGGAGGGAATCTGGGAATGGCTTCAGGATGCGAAGTTTCTCCCCCGCCCATTCCCCAAAGTCTCTGGCTCAGGGCTTACTGAAGACGGGTTCACCGACATGTACTTCTCCTTTTCATTGACGCCTAACCCCTCGAACACGTTCATGAGTGATGTCGCGGCCCTCCTTCCTCCGAAGGCCGCGGTGACCGTCACTGGGCACAGCCTTGGGGCTGCTCTTGCCACCTTGCTAGCGCTGGACATGTCTGTGAACACCAAGGTCTCGGTTGGGCTCTACACCCTCGCAAGCCCTCGCGTTGGCGATCTTGTCTTCCACAACCTCTTCAATCACGTCGTGCCAAACGCCTACCGCGTCGCCAACCGCCTGGACATTGTCACGCAAACACCTCCTCCCTTGCTCTATTTTCATGTGGGTGATGACACTGAACTGACCCCGAGCGGCACGATGAAGTTCGATATCCTTTGCGAGCACCATCTCACGTCCTACTTCAACATGCTCGCCACGATCATCAATCAGCAGGACGTCTATCCGATCGATGCCGCCTGTCTGAACCATTGACCCGCCACCTTGACTCAGCCGGAGGTCCAATTGATCGGCCCCGCCTTTTTTCAGCCGCAGCAAATGTTAGTCTTCGGCCAGAACTGGGCCCGTTGTGGGTTGAGGATTTTGCCGATGAAGAAAAAGCGTTTCTCTGTGGAGCAGATCGTCGGGGTGTTGAAGCAGGCTGAAGTCGGTGTCCCTGTTGCGGAGTTGATCCGCAAGACAGGGATCAGCGAGCAGATCTTCTACCGCTGGAAGAAGCAGTACGTAGGCCTGGAGTCGGACCAGGTCCGCGAGATGAAGTTGCTGCAGGATGAGAACGGCCGGCTCAAGCAATTGGTGGCCGAGCTCAGCCTGGACAAAACGATGCTTCAGGATGTGCTCAGAAAAAAGTGGTAAAGCCGTCGCGGCGCCAGCCGCTGGTCGATTACCTGCGCGACCACTACCGGGCCAGCGAACGGCATGCCTGTCAGGTCCTGCGGTTGGTGCGGGGCACATATCGCTATAGGAGCCATCAGAAGGCGTGGACGGAGCTGCGGGCCCGGATCCGGGAGATCGCTCAGAGCCGGGTTCGCTATGGATACCGGAAGATCCTGGTTCTTCTCCGACGCGAGGGTTGGAGTGTGGGCAAGCACCTGGTTTACCGGCTCCACAAGGAAGAGAGTCTGGCCTTGAAGAAGCGGCCACCGAAGCGTAGGAAGGCTGTGAAGCATCGCGAAGAACGATTTCTGGCTAAGGGACCGAACCATGCGTGGAGCATCGACTTCGTCGCCGATCAGTTGCAGGACGGGCGCCGTTTTCGCGCTCTGACAGCAGTCGACGTGTTCACCCGGGAGAGTGTGGCCATCGAAGTCGGCCAGAGCTTGAGAGGAGAAGATGTGGTGCGAACGCTGAACAGGCTGAAACACGGAGGGCAAACGCCGAGGTTCTTGTTTTGCGACAACGGCAGCGAATTCAGCGGTCAAGCCATGGATCTATGGGCCTACCAGAACGGCGTGAAGATCGACTTCTCACGGCCCGGTAAGCCGACAGACAACGCGTTCGTAGAGTCGTTCAACGGAACCTTCAGAGACGAGTGCCTCAACGTCCACTGGTTCGAGACGATGGCTGAGGCCAAACAGCTGATCGAAGCCTGGCGCCAGGAATACAATGGGAGTCGCCCACACAGGGCTCTCGAGGACCTGACGCCGAGCGAATTCGCCAGTCAGTACGCGGCTAGCCGCGTACTGACTGCAACTTAAACACGTCGAAGACTAACATGGCGATTGGTACAAAAAGACTGGGCCCCTCACCGTTGCGCTACACTAACAATCTCGCTGGCACAAAAGATCGGGCAGACCACCGGGAGGTTGACTTGAATCCGCGAGTTCATGGAGCGGAACGAATCCAGTAATCGATGGCTCTACAAGCAAAACGGGAATCGCTTCTCCCTTTGACCAAGTATTTCCAATACCAAAACCATCCCGAGGTTCAAATCCGGAAAGGCCCGGCCTTAATAAAATCACGGGCTTCACTTCGTGTCTAGTCCAACTATTTCCTATCGATGATCCCTCTATGGGGACAAATCCGCCAAGAGAAGGCTTCTCCAGCACAACCGGCATTGTCTCACTTTTCGTCCACGAGATTCCTAAACCAGTGCCAAGGTCAAACGAACACATTCTTCCCATCACGAGCAGAGTAATCGAAAGTCCGCTGAACTCGTTGTTCCCAAAGATCACTTTAGACCCTCCTTCACATTCGTCAGGTCAGTAGCTATTTCCCGAAACATCTTTGATCCCGGCCTTTAATCCAGCTTGCACTATTTGACCACTTGTTTCACGATCGCTGATTCGCTGGACAGGTAAGACGCATCTCCATCGTAGAAAGCAGTGATCGAATGCGATCCAGCGGAGAGCTTGGAGGTGACTAACCTGGCCACGTGCGTAGCTGCGTTGACCGTGCGGGTGCCGCTGGCGGTTGTTCCGTCCTTAAAGACCACGGTACCGCTCGGGCTGCCACCGAAGGCTCCGGTGACTGTAGCGGTGAGAGTGACTGCCTGCCCGCTGCTCGAAGGATTCGGAGTGCTAGTAAGTGCCACGGAGGTCCTCGCCTTATTCACCACCTGACTGACTACCGCCGAGCTGCTGGCATTGAATTTCACGCCGCCGCCATAAGCTGCGGTGATCGAGTGCGTGCCGACGGCCAGCTTCGAAACTGACAGGGTAGCTTTACCGGAGATTAAGGAGGCAGTTCCAAGCGTCGTCGCGCCGTCGCTGAAAATAACGCTGCCCGTGGGAGTCGCACCGGTCAACGAGATCACTCCCGCCTCGAGAGTAACTGTTTGATTGAACTGCGAGGGATTTGGCGTCGCAGTCAACGTCGTCTTCGTGTGCGCCTTCTCGACAGTTTGTGTCAGCATCAACGAGGTGCTTGTGACGGTGTCTGCGTCGCCGTCATAAATCGCAGTGATCGAGTGCACACCCACGGCGAGGCTCTTCGTACTGAAGGTAGCGGTTCCACTGCTCAGCGTACTTGTCCCCAGTACTATGGCTCCGTCTTTGAATGTTACTGCCCCAGAGGGCACTGTATTGGTGAGAGTGGTGACCGTTGCGGTGAACCTCGCCACAGCGCCCCACTCCGAGGTGCTGGCCGACGAAGTGACCGAGGTGCGGCTTGTGACCTTCTTAACAACCTGAGAAGCGAGCTTGGAGGTACTGCCGAGGAAGTCCGCGCCACCACTATAGACCGCGGCGATTGAGTGCGTGCCCACTGCCAAAGTCGAGGTCACAAACTCGGCCCTTTCGCTGACCAGCGCATCCGTGCTCAGTGTTGTTGCGCCCTCTTTGAAAGTCACTGATCCGGCCGCAGCCGGCGCCGTTGCCGGTTCCGGCTTAACCGTTGCAGGAAACGTAACCGATTGGCCATACATGGACGGGTTTACCGAAGCCGCTAACGAGGTCGACGTGTAGTATTTGCCGATCTTCGATGCGAATCCGTGGTCATACGTGCAATCTCCAGGACAAGCCGATTGGAATGCGCCGGTTGTGTGCGGAAAATCATTTGAAGAAGTCGTCCCAACCAGATAGATGTTGCCGTACTTGTCCAAAGCGATGCTGGATGCGCCATCGGGATTGCTACCGCCAAGGTACGTTGAGAAAGCAAGTCCTGACCCACTCTCATTGAGTTTGGCCACGTAGGCGTCCGCTGTTCCTACGCCATTCTTTTTCTGAATAGCGCCCTTCAGCGGGAAATCAGTTGCCACGGTGGATCCCGTCACGTAGGCGTTATGTGCGGAGTCCAGGACGATGGAGTGGAATCCTCCGGAGTCAGTGTTGCCATTACCTCCTCCCAGGTAAGTGGAGTAGACCAAGCGAGAGCCAGTGGCATTGAGCTTGGTCACCCAGGCAGAATCGAGTGTGCAGCTCCCAGGGCACAGCGATTGAAATGCGCCTTTGGTCGTGGGAAAGTCCTTTGAAGGGAGGAGGCTTCCGGTGAATTGGGAGTTCACATTTGCGCCTGTTGTCCCGGTGACAAAAGCATTTCCGGCGGAATCCACGGCGATGCCAAAACCTAAATCCGTGCTGCTGCCGCCAAGAAACGTTGAATAAACCAGCGAATCAGCGCCGGATTTCTTCGGATTGAGTTTGGTGACGAAGGCGTCCCAAAGGCTGTTGCAATTGCCGTCAGTGCCGCACCTGGTCTGAAAGGCACCCGAAGTCGTCGGGAAATCAGGCGAGTCGGTCCAGCCCGTTATGTACGCCATTCCCGCGGAGTCGATGGCCACGCCAAACGCCTGACTTCCGGGGTTGTAGCTTGCCCCTTGGCTTCCTCCGAGGAACGTGCAATAGACACAGGCGGTGCCGGCTGCGTTCAGAACGGCAAAGACTGGGCTGAGACCTGCGCCACTTCTCGGGTTAGTGGATTGGTACGCGCCCTTGGTCGTCGGAAACGTTTGATCCGTGGCGCCGGTAACGTAGGCTTCGCCCAATAAATTGACGGCGATGCCTGTAGAGCCCATGTTTCCATCACCGCCGAGATAAGTGGAGTAAACAAGTTCTGAACCCTTCGAGTTCAGTTTCGTTACAACTCCGGTATTGCAGCCACCTACGCCTCCGGGACAACTGGTGATGAAGGCCCCCTTGGTGACGGGATAATCGAAAGACTGCGTCTGTCCTGCGATGTAGGCATTGCCGGACGAGTCCACGGCAATGTCAGAGCCGCGATCGGACGCACTGCCGCCGATATAAGTGGAATACACCAGGGCTGTTCCATCGCGATTGAACTTGGTGACGAACGCATCTTCGAAAGAATTCTGGTAACTCGGGCAGTCTCCGCCCGAGCCCTCGTGTGATCTCTGGTATACCCCTGCCGTGACGGGAAAATCAGCCGAGCAGGTTAGTCCCGTGACATAGGCGGCACCGGTAGAGTCCACAGCAACAGCGAATGGATTGTCGGGGAAACTTCCTCCAAGGTAAGTGGAATAGACGAGCACCGGATCTATGACGACTGGCCGGGAACGGTCGTATGACGAGAGCTCGAACGAAGCGATATTGGGTTCACGCAATACGAAACGGCTGCCAACGAATCGCTTTTTCTTTCCGCCGTTCCGCTCGGTGTTCGGCGTTAATTGGTAAGCTACGGGCCGCCGGAAGCGGACGGAGACACCACCAGTGCGAACCGCGAGATCACCGGTCGAGTCAATCTCGGCTGCCGCACCATCGAATTGAATGGCGATAGAATTCGGATCGGCTCCAGGGGTCAAGACGAAGTCATATTCCAATTGCCCCTGGTTTCCGTAATAAACGAGATCGACTCCAGGGTAAACATCGCGGTACTCGACTTTGCCGTAAGTGGGCACATTTGTATGCCATTTAGAAGGATCTCTGCCGATGAAATAGTTGGTTTTGCCCGCGAGTTCATCCCGGCCATGAACGGGGAGGTGCTTCTTCGCTCCCAAAAGCCGCATCCACAGCACGGCTCCGGCGTCGTGCTTCTCGTCAGGTCTCAGGCTCAATACCGCTTCCCCGGATGTGAGGAACAGAGTGTATGCGCTGCCGCGCGACAGAAAATTCACGTGCGGGTCAGTCTGCCCCTGATTGGCTTCAAAGGAAAGCGGCAAGGAGAAATCTACGGCAGCTCCTGGCGATGTGGCAGGATCAACGGCTGAATCGCGCTGTGAGCCGTGCCGATTCGCGGCGCCAGCGGTCACGACGAAATTGACGATGGAGAGGATCGACGCTAAGCCAAGACAGCGGCGCATGAGAGCCTCCGAGAGATACACGACTTCCCACTCTTCACAATCGCGATTTAATGAAAGGGGGAGCCTAGCCAGCTCGTTGGGTCGCGTCGAGGCAGCAACGGGGCCATGCCGGGAGGGATGCTACTTAACCGGAATTTCCATTTTGCTTGCTCAACCGCTAAGCAGTATACCCCCGAGTGCCCGGCCCGCCAACTTTTTCGCATTTCTTTCCAACGGCGAGGACCCTTTCGCCCCCGTAGGTCCTCTGGCCAGGCCAAAAAACCCATGATTTGCCTGATTTGAAACTGTCCCTCGCCAAAATGCAATCCCGGGCCAAAGCTGATCGCCTGTCAAAACCTGCCGGGCGTATTATACGTCGGTGGTCCTTCGAAACCCAAGGCGAGAGCTTGTGTTTCAACTGCTTGATTCAGCGGTAGTTCGGGGTTTTGGCGAGGCACAGGTTCAAAAGAAGACTGGGTAGGAAGACGAACAACCGTGCTCTTGTGGCCGATGCCGTGCAGTCGGCAACGTGCGCTTATCTCGCCGCGATTACACTAGCGGGTCTGATCGTCAACGCAGCTTTCCATATTCACTGGATCGATTCGGTGGCTGGTCTGGCTGTTGTGCCAATTGTTGTCATCGAAGGGAGACGAGCGCTTCGCGGGAATCCGTGCTCGTGCTGCTAGCATTCAGCACCCGCGCATCAGAGAAACCTCCGAAAGTCAGTCTTCTTCGGTCTGGGTGATCAGGTAACGTTCGTATCCTATTTCCTTGATCTGGTGGACTTGAGACTCCAGCCAATCAACGTGTCCTTCTTCATCCCTGAGCAGTTTCATAAACAGATCACGTGACCCGTTGTCGCCGTTTTCCACGCACACCCGAATCGACTCGTTGTACGAAGCCACCGCCCCGTGTTCGAGTTTCAGATCTGACTCGATCATCTCCTTGACGGACTTGCCAACGGTAAGCGACATGGGCTCCATCTTCGGACTCCCATCCAGGAAGATGATCCGCTCCATAAGTAGCTCTGCATGCTTCATCTCGTCGATAGATTGTTTCTTGATGTATTTGGAGTACTTCTTGTAGCCCCAGTTTTCAGACATCTCGGCGTGGAGAAAATACTGATTGATGGCTGTCAGCTCGTCACGCAACGCTTCGTTCAAATGTTCGAGGACTGTCGGGTTGCCTTTCATAATGTCGATCATTGTAACCAATTTGCCCAACCAGGGAACATGTACTCTTCCGAAACCAGCCCATCGTGGAGCAGATTCAAGTTCCCGGGTTTCGAGCCTTTGGATTCGGTATCACATCTCGCGAATCAAAACTTAAATTTTGCAGCCAATTGAACGAGCCGAGGCGGAGTGGCGTTCACGATCTGCCCAAAGGTGCTGTCGCTGATGTTGCCGTCGACCGCAGCCGGTCCGAAGAATTGTGCGTGGTTGAACGTGTTAAACACCTCGGCGCGAAATTCGAGAGACTTCGCTTCCGTCAGCCGCACGTTCTTCTGCAGGGCCGTATCGAAGTTGTTGATTCCAGGACCAGCAAAGTAACGCCGCCGGGTATTGCCCATCGTGCCCAGCAGCGGAAGGTTGAAGAGCGCGGAGTTGAAGGCGGGCTTGCCGCTGCGCGGATTGAAGTTGAGGCTGAGTTTCCCCGCGGCAACGTCTGGAGTATCGAGTCCGTTATTGTTGATGCCATTTGGAATTGAGCCCAGCAGCGAGGTGTCGTTGTTGTTGTAAAGGGTCACCGGCATACCCGTGCCGAAGCGCGCCACGCCGGAGAGCGTCCACCCTTGAGTCCAGCGGTTTCCGCGCCGTGTCAGGCGGTCGAAGGGCAGGATGTAGTTGTAATTCAGGACGAAGTTGTGACGCATGTCGAAGGCCGAGAGCGCGCGGCTCAGGCCAGGACCGGCGGGGTTCACCTCTTCGGCGAGGCTCGATGAGTCGTCGAGGGATTTGCTGTAGGTGTAGCTGGCGAGAAACTCCAGCGATTTGCCCTCGTGATGCAGGCTAGCCTCGACAGCGTTGTAGCTCGAGTTGCTGATCGTCTTTTGATACGAGATGGCGCCGAAGTGCGCGCTGAAAGGGCCGCGGACCACGACCGATTCGCCGTCGGCGGTGGTGAAGGTGCCGGTCTCATTGAAGGGGCCGCAGGTTGCGGTTCCTGCCATCACCTGGCTCGCCTTGCTGACGCTCAGGCACGCTGCAGGATTGCCCGGATTGGCCGAGGTCAGCACGAGGAGGTGGTGTCCCTGTGAGCCGACATACCCCACATTCAGAACTGTGCCTGGCGCAAGCTCGTGCTCCAGCGAGAGCGTGAAGCTCTCCGCATACGGCGAGACGTTGTTCAGGCCGAAGGCGGGCACGCCGGTGATTGGGTAATACTTCTGCCAATTGACGGATGTGTCGGGATGGCGTGGCGAGGCTCTGTAAGCGGCAATGGGCGAGGGAAAGGGCTGGCCCATGCTCTGGCCGGTTGCTGCCACCAGGAACGGAGTGGTGAACAGGGGCGACAGGCTGCTGTTGTAGTCGTAGCCATAGGGCGGGTTGGCGCTCATGATGCTGGCGGAGAGTCCTTCAATCGCTGTATAGAACTGTCCGTAGCTTAGGCGGATGCTGGTCTTCCCTGGGCCGCCGAAGAGTGCAGCCAGTGGGCCCGGCGCAAAGCCCGGTGACCAGGCAAGCCCGACGCGCGGCGAGAAGTTGGCATATCTCGTAGGCGCAAGGGTGCGTGGAACCCCAGGGTCTCCGGGAAAGATGATACCGACCGGAGCTGCGGGAAAGATGATCGACTGACGCCCAGGGCTGAGAGCCTCAATTTGGTTGAACTTTTCATACCATGGCGGAAGCATGTCCCAGCGCATGCCGTAGTTCAGGGTTAGATTCGGCCGCACCTTCCAGCTATCCTGGCCATAAACGCCGATGTATTTGTTGCGGAGGTAAAAGCTCCGCGAATCGCCCTGCCGGAAGTAGCTGGCGATACCCAGAACGAAGTCAGCGAAATCGGAGCCGGTCTCTGAACCCGTGAACTGGAACGAGCCGTTGAAGAGCGCGTCGGGGTTCACGTTCACCTGGTCGATGTGGAGTCCAGCGCCAAATTTCAGTGAGTGCGAGCCGATCACCCGAGTAAAGTCGTCGCTTGCATGCCAAGTATTGTTGGCTTGCGTCAGGCCAGTCGTGTCCACGCCAATGGTGAAACTGTTGAAGGCCACATTCTCGATGCCCTCAATCTCTGGAGCCAGAGGCACGATGCCCAGCGTGCCCGCTCCTTCAACGAATCCCTGTGAGGAAAGCGTCGGGCCGACTCCGCCAACAGGCTGACCGGCGACATTGGCAAAACGCATGTAGCTTGCGTGAATCTGATTGACGGTATCCGGCCCAAACATCTTCGTTGCGCCGAGACTCAGAAGCTGGGCGCGGCCGGTCGAGACCGCATTGAAGCCGGGGACATTGGCGCCACCCTGCTCGGTAGGGTAAGGATCGTCGCTGTTGAAGTCGTCCAGGGAGTAGTAGGCGGAGAGCGTTCCGAGGCGTGAAGCAGTATCGATCCTCACTGCTCCCTTGTCGTCGCGCAAGCGCATGTCATATGCCGATGTAGAGAAGATGCTTGCTCCCTGGTTCGGTTGCGGAATGTACTTCAGTAGCGTCTTGGCCGGCGCAGACCAGGCGCTCGTGGGAATCTGCGCATCGGGAAAAACGCATGTGCTCGAACTTGTGCAGCCGGCGGAGTAATACGGCTCGCCTGCGGTCACTGTGTATCCCAGCTCCTGCGTTAGCAGGTTGGCCCAGTACGATCCGGTCACTTGTCCCGCCAGGATGCCGGAGGTTCCCGAAAAGTCTCCTCCACGCTCTGCGCCGGAGGGTACGGAAATCAAGCCCGTATCCAATCCTTGCGTCAAGCGCGTGCCCTGATAGTCGGCGAAGAAGAAGGTCTTTCCTTTGAGAATCGGGCCGCCGAAGGTGCCGCCGAATTGATTGCGGTCAAACTTGGCGCGCGAGGTCTCGAAGTAGTTTTTCGCGTCGAGCCCTGTATTACGTAAGAATTCAAATGCGCTTCCGTGAAACTGATTGGTTCCCGACTTCGTTGTCACCACTACTTGCCCGCCGCTGAAGTTCCCGTATTCCGCGTCAAAGTTGTTGGTGATCACCTTCAAATCCTCGATGGAATCGAGGTTGGGAACGATGGCTGTGCCCATATTCACGTCTTCGCCGACCACGCTGCCATCGACCATGTACCCATTGGAGGTCTCCCTCTGCCCGTTCACTGAGAGATTCCCCGCGTTCAGATTGCCGGAAGGCAGTGTGCTCGTGACGCCGGCCATCACCACCGCGTTTGACTGAGCCGAGCTCGTGGGTATCACGCCTGGCTCGAAGGCCAGAGTATCGGTAAAGCTGCGCCCGTTAAGCGGAACGGCCTCGACTGCACGTGCGTCCAGCGAGCCTCCGGCAGCCGTAGAGGAAGTGTCGATCCCTACCCCATCCGCATTCACTTCAACAGTCTCGTGAGCTGCGGCTACACCGAGCGTGAGGTGCAAAGGCGGTGTATCTGGACCAACAGTCATGTTGACCTTAGCCGTCGAAAATCCAGTCGCTGTGGCCGTGAAGGTGTAGTCTCCCGGTGCCAACTGGTCAAAGCGGAAGGCGCCCTCGCCATCGGAAACCGTCTGCGCTTGACCGTCGTTAGAACACGATCGGGCCAATACCGAGGCGCTGGGGATCGCGGCTCCCGAGGTGTCAGCGACCGTGCCCGACAGGTGTGCAGCTTGTTGGGCGAGACTCAAAGCTGTGAAGCATGCGCACAGAAGAGCAGTAAGGCCAAACCTAGCAGTCGAGTTGAGGGGAAGCCGGGACATGAAATTGCTGCTCCTATATACGACCGATTCAGTCCTATTTAATCTCGGACCGATCCGGTCGGGCTGTGATATAGATCACCAACCATAAACGTCACGGAAGGACTTAACGGGCCGGCCCTTGGCGCGCGGGAGTATTGTCTGGCTCTGTCTTAGCCTCCGGCGGAAGAGAATTGAGAAAGGAGACGATCTGCCATCGCTCGGGTTCGGGCAGTTTGGACCACACCGGCATGCCGCGTCGGACGACGCCGTTGCTCAGAATCCAAAACAGAGCGACCGGCGCTGCACCACGCACTTGATCGACCCGCAGATCGGGGCCTTTTGTCCCGCCTTTGCCGCAGTCAACATCTACCAGCACCGCAAACGCCTGGCCGCGATGGCGGCGTAGTGTCCGCACAAGGTGCCTGGAGCACGACTCTTCGATAGAAACCGTCAACCCCAACGCCGCTTCGGATGAAAACCAACACCCGAAGCGAAATCAACCCCGCGGCGAACTGAAAAACAGCCGCCTGTGCAGAGGTTCCCTAGCAAGTTCGAGTCATTAGCGGCATTGACTCATTTAGTTACCGTAAGAACTCCAGGGATCAGAACGAAGCGATAGTTCTGCGCTTTCAGAGTGCCGAGTTCCACGATGATCGGATACTTGCCTGGCTTGGACTTTGCGGTCGCGGTGGTTGAGAGCGCTGGCGCGCCGGAAACAACGCGCGCCGAATCGTGATTGACAAGACCATCCAGCGTATAAGCCAGCTTCGGTGGCGTGGCTCCTTCTCTCATGGTCAAATTCTTGGCCTTCAGTGTGAGAATGGCCTTGTTCACGATGAGGACGGCTGGCGCAGCCTCAAAGATATAGTTGTGTGCCTTGAGTGTGCCAGGTTTGGTTTGAATTTGGTACGTCCCTGGCGGCGAAGCCGACGTCGCCTTCGTTGATAACACCGGTGAGCCGGAAACTACACGGGATGTATCTCCATTGACGAATCCCTTCAATTTGTAAGCTGACAGATGCGGCGGCGCCTGGCCATATCGCATGGATTCGTTCGTGGGCTCAATGCTCAAGGCAGCTGGATTCACATGCACGGATCCACCCGCAGTTCCGGTTGGAATGAATTTGTAGTTGGCTGCCTTTAGAGTCCCAGCGTTCACCTGTATTGGATAAACACCGACTGGCGTGGTCAGTTCGACGGTTGACGAAAGGACAGGCGTGCCGGAAACGATATCGGCCTTGTCGCCGTTTACGAACCCTGATAGCAAATAGCCCGTGAGCGGCTGGAGCGGCTCGCCATACTTCACAGAGGCATTCTTCGCCGTTACGGTCAGCGGCGCGGGAGTAACATCCAGCGCGGCGCTTTCGACGCGAAGATTGTAGTTGGCGACTGCTGCGCCACTAACCACTCCATTGACCGGATAGGTTCCGACGGGAGACGTATTCGTAGCGGCGGTTTGAAGACTCACATTAACCGTATCGCCATTGAGAAGCCCGGTTACCGCGTAAGTAAAGGTCGGGTTCGCCGCGCCATAAGCTCGCGACAAAGTAGCCGGATTGACCTTTACCGTCAGAAATGTCAGACCGGGAGATACGCAGCCCACTGAGCCCTGAGCGGCTGTCCCTAGGATTGCCGAAGTATTTGTCGCCGTGTTCGCCTGTCCCCAGCCGCTCAGAGGATCGACAAACCTCTTTTCCGTTAGGCTCAATACCCCACCTGGCCCAGTCGGGCTTTTCTGCAGATTCCCAACATCCGGTTTACCGGATTTGTGCTTCGGCTTGAGCCCCGCATGAAACCTGTTGGAATCGGTGTAAAGCGGCCAATTAATCTGGCCGGTCGCCGTACTGGGAAGATAGTAGTCATCCCCTGAATAGCTTGCGGTAACGGTGTAGGTTCCCGGATAGAGCGCATCGCTCGTCGAGCCGTCGCATTCTGTAGACTCATTCGCGGAAGTGAGCTGAACAGTGCATGACGAATAGGAGTCCGGCCCGGTGTAGGTTAGAGTTCCGGTCAGAGCTGGGCCACCGGGGGAAGTTCCATAGAGGTCCAGAACGGAGTACGCGAAACCAGAGAGGAGGTAGGATGGGCCCAGACCCGATCCTTGATACCAAGTGATATCGACACCGTCCATCTCTGTGGGTATATTTGTCGCCGGAGCAGGGTACGTTGTGCTGTTCACCTCGCCCGAAAGCGCAAATTTCGTAATAAACGCGTTCGCTCCGCCCGAGGAGGCGTTGTTTGAGGTCTGCAGTGCGCCTGTGGTGGTTGGAAAATCCTTAGTGCGGGCCAGGCCTGTGAGGTATACATTCCCTGAACCATCCAACGCCAAGGCACTCCCTCCATCGCCTGGGTAGGCCGTTCCGCCGAGCAGTGTGGCATAGTTTAGAGCCGTCGCAGTAGAGTTCAGTTTGACGACAAACGCTCCCGAATACCCTGGAACGGGTAACGAGTCCACAGTCGACTGAAATCCACCGAAATATCCCGCGCCTTGCGAACTGCTCGTTCCCGCCACGTAGGCAATACCTGCACTGTCCACAGCCAGGCCAGTTGCAACCGTGCCAATTCCTTGCAGGTATGTTGAGTAAATAAGGGATGAACCATCCGCACTCAGCTTGCTGACAAAGCCTGTCGGCCAATTGGAATAAAGGCTCCCAAAGTTGCCGCCTTCAACGGTCGCGTCGGTGACTGGGAAATTCGGTGAACCAGCCGTCCCTGCGACATACGCTGAGCCACTGCTGTCCACGGCAATGGCATTCGCGCTGGCGCCACCGCCGTTGCCCAGAAATGTGGAATACACCTCAGCTGTCCCCGTAGGATTCAATTTGGTGACAAAAGCGTTTGTCGACGCACCGAAGCTGGTTTGCAGAGAGCCGCTCGTCACGGGAAAATCGGGTGAACCTGTGGTCCCACCTATATAGACATTATTGGAAGAATCGAGCGCAATGGCATTTCCAACATCGCCATTCCCAGTAGCTCCTCTCCCTCCGATCAGCGTGGAATACACCAAAGCGGTACCATTTGGATTCAGCTTGGCTACGAAGGCGTTGGTCTTTGGATATCCGTTGTTCTGCGCCTGAAAAGCCCCTTCGGTCACCGGAAAATCGTTGGACGGTGTTGTGCCTGTTACGTATGCGCTGCCGCTTGAATCTACGGCGATCGCAGCCGCCTTATCGCCATGGCCCCAGCCTGGGGCCGGGCCCGATCCGCCAAGATAAGTCGAGTAAACCAATGCATCGCCGGCCGGGTTCAGCTTGGCAATGAACCCCGAAGACCCGCCGCTCGCTGCATGATTGGTCAATTGGAAGCCTCCGCAGGTTACCGGAAAGTCGCTGGAGTTCGTCACCCCCGCGACATACGCTGCTCCCGAAGAATCAACCGCAATTCCGTAGCCGATTTCGCCATTTGAGCCGCCGAGATAGGTGGAATAGATGATTGCAGTTCCAGCGGCATTCAGCTTGGTCACAAAGACCGTAGGTCCGGCGCCTGCCGCGGTTGAGTTGTTCTGCGATTGTATGGCTCCGTCTGACACTGGAAAGTCAAGAGAATAGGTCCAGCCCACTACATAGGCGCTTCCTGAAGAATCCACGGAGATGCCATTCCCTACGTCGCTCAAACCGCTGCCGCCGAGGTAGGTGGAATAGATCAGCACCGGGTCGATGATGAGCGGGCGGGTGTGGTCGTAGCTGCCGATTGAGAATCCGATGGTGTCGCGGGCAAGGAAGAGGAAGCCACCCTCGACTGCTCGGCGATGGCCATTTTGGTTCTGATAGATGATGGGCTTATGAAAGACGGCCTGGCCATTGGCGCTCTTCAGAGTCAGGTCGCCGTTCTCTGCAATTCTTAGATCCCTTTCCCCGGTGAAGCTGAGACGTATAGCAGAGGGGCTGCGGTTCGGAGCAACGACAAAATCGTATTCGAGTTGGCGCTGATTGCCGTAGTAGACGAGGTCAATGCCCGGATAGACATCAGCGAAGCGCACTCTGGAATAGGTGGGCAGATGGGTATGCCATTTCGATGGATCATTGCCGAAGAAGTAGTTCACTTTGCCAGGAAGCTCGTTCTCGCCGGTCGCGTGTCGGGAGGACGATGCACCGGAAAGCCTCATGCGGATGACATCGGTGCTGGGTGAGGAGATGGGCGCGCAGGAACGCGGTCCAGCGGGCTGCGCGGAGTTTGCTGGCTCACAAGCAGATGCGCTCTTCAGCGCAAGGACGGCTTCGGAGTTTGTGAGGAAGAGCGAGTAGCCGTCGCCGTGGGCGAGGAAGCGAACGCTGGGATCGATCCGGCCACCGTTGGCTTCGAAAGCCAACTGCAGTGTGCCATAACTCAAGAGAACGCCGGATTTACGAACCGATTCGGTAGAATGAGGAACAGCTTTCTGCTGAGCGTCGGCCAGTGTCGTATTCAATAGGATGGGCACAAGCGCCAATTTACAAACTGTAGGCAGCAACCGGAACCGGCAAGTGAACATCGGCATAGCTCCCTCCTTGCTTCAGGAGACGATGGAGCACGTAGTGCGGGTTATGGTATCGGGTCCATCTGTGGCTGGTCAAGCAGATCGCCGCCTACGAACTGCTGATCGTCGATGAGCTGGGCTATGTCCCGCTGTCGAAGACCGGCGCCGAGTTACTCTTCGAGACCTTAAGCCAGCGTTACGAACGCGCCTCGACGTTCATCACCAGCAACCTGCCTTTCGACGAATGGACCGAGATCTTCGGCTCCGAGCGGCTCACCGGCGCCTTGCTCGACCGCATCACCCACCACGTCCACATCCTGGAGATGAACGCCGACAGCTACCGCCTCAAACAAAGCCGCCGAAAGCAAGCCTGATCGGTCCACCCCAAACGCGCCTCGGGGGAGAAAGGCCTCTTCCGCTATGCTCCAGAGCCCTTCTCCCCCGAAAGAACAACTGCACGCCATCCCCATCCTGATAAGTGGCTCCCTTTTACTCCGCCCTTGACAAAACGCACTGCGTCGACCAGTCATGGAACCTCCGCCGGGCGGCTCGTGCGGAATCCGGCGCAAACACGTCGTCAATCGCTATTCGCGAGGAATCACCGCGAATCTGATCACCAGCGTTCGGAATTTCCGGCGCACGATTGACTTCGTTCCCTTGTTCGGGTGCGTTTTTAGCGAGGTGAGTATGGCTTGCGCGATCACCGAGGTGTGCTCCTCGTCGCTGGCGCGATGGCCCTTTCCCGAGATCTGTCCAAATCGAGCTTTGATCAACACAAAATGAGGAAGTTAGAGTCGGAGACGCTTCCGCAGGGCAGAAGAGGCGAGCCGACGAATCTGCGAGGAATCGACACCTACGGGCGGCGGGTCGACGATAGCCTCGCTGGCTGGCTGCGTGGTCATCGTTCGGGTTCTCTTGTCTGCTGTGTGCATGGAGATCAGGTCAAGCTACTGCGACAGGTTCACGGTTATGGTGTAACTGCCGCCGCGCGCGACGTCCGATGAGTTGTTCACCAGGTCCGCAGTCTGACAATCGGCTACTGCCTCGAAATTCACAATCAGGGCTCCCGGGCCGGGAAGACGCATTGAACCCACACTGACAGTCACTTCGGATGGCGTGGTATCGCCAGGCGAAAGTCCGTCGCCGATCTTGAATTCTTGCTGGCCTACGAGGACGCCGGATTGGAGCCACTCCACGGAGACGTTCGCGGCAAAAGTCGAGGCGTGTGCTTCACTCGCCGTGCCAGTGTTCTTCCCCCTCGTCAAGAGCCCGCTGACAGAGAAGTTCAACCCGCCGGCTGGGATTGAAACGTTAATTGCTCCCCCGGAGTCCGAGTCGAGGAGCGGCGCCGCGGGTGGGATGGTGTCGCCGTTTGCGCCGGTCGCTGCTGTACCGGATGCGGAGCAACCCACGTTGCCCGAATAGGTTAACCCTCCGGTGACGAGCTGCCCGGTTGCCGGCCCGTCGATCTGAGTGTTGATCGAATAGCTGGTCGGCATGAAATTCCCATTGCGTTGATACATCCCGCTCTTTGAAAACGTATAAGGCGGTGGTGGTTGCGTGTCACCGTTGACGTATTCCTCGGCGAGTGTTGGAAAGATAGGGTCGCCCGTGTCGTCGTCCAGTCCTGATATCTCGACTCCAAGCTCGATGGTCGCGGAAAACCCTCCTTGTACTGTGACAATCGCCGTGTCCTTCACGTTCTTGTCAAGGTCGCTGGTCGCCGTCACCTTACAGGTGCCCGGGACGGTCGCCGTGTAGAGGCCCGTTTGATCGATAGCGCCGCAGTCGGCCGACCACGTCACAGTGACGCCCTCGGGCGCAACTACAGTGAACTGCTGCTTCTGTCCCTCCGACAGGATCGACGTTTTGGGGTCAATCGAAATCCCGCACCGTCCGAAAAGCAGGGACTTGCGCGCGTTGTTGTTGCCCGTGTAGAGCGGGGAGTAGGCGTAGTAGCAGAGGATCTCGACGTCGGTGAGCGCGCTCTCAACAAAGCTCACTGTCTGGTCTTCGATCTTCTGGGTCACGATCGAGTAGCTGGTCGCTCCGTACTGCGTTGATCCGACACGGTCGAGATCAAAACGCTCCGTATGGGACGAGTCCGAGGTGGTGAAGCCGTCGCCGTTCAGGTCGTAGCGACTGAAGTCGGCATTGGTGTTCGTGGGCGGATCGTGGGTGATATTGCCCGCGCCATCGACGAAGTAGAGGAAGCGCAGGAAAATGGCAATATCCTTATCGGTGAACGCCAGGTCGCCATCGGCGTCGAGCAGGGCCAGGCGAATGGGGGCAGTCGTCGGCGTGGGTTCGACGGCCTGATCCAGGGAAAGCACAGACGCGTAAGCGTCGATGCCGTTGTGCCGGGTGTTGGCGAGAATAGCTTGGCGGGTTGCTTCAATGGGTTGGGTTAGATGCAGATCCGGGGAAAGAAGCCACAGGTAGGCAGCCAGAGCCGCCACCTGGGGCGCGGAAAAACTCGTTCCTTGCACGCCGCCGGCGCCGCTATCGAGGATCTGTTCACCAACCGCCAGCGTATCGGGGCTGAGGCTCGAAAATAACGACGTAGAGAGCAGCTCTGGCGGCACATAGGCGGTCAAGGTCGAGCCAATGGGTTCATTCATCAAGCTGCCGACCGTAATCACGTTGTTCTCGATCGCATCCGATCCGGTCAACCCCGCGGCAACCACATCGTTGTCGAGCGCAGTCACATCGCCGGAGGTTGCGGTCAGGGAGAAATAGGGATTTCCATCCCCATCCACGGCTACCTGGGGATTCCAGAGCTGAGCTTCAGATACGAAGCCGAACAGAGGGTCCAGCCCCTCCGAGATAGCCGCCTCGGATTCGTAGGCCGATTGCGCAACGCCTGGGAAGATGTTAGCCCCCGCAGAGTCCGCCTCGTTTCCCGCCGCATTCACCATCAGGAAATTCGGCCAGTTGTCCTGTGTCCGCTGCTTCCAGGTCAGGGCAGCCTCGGCGCGATCTACGGGTAACGTGAGTCCTCCGTCAGGGGCCGGGCAGGTCTCCGGCTCGCAGTTAGGAAATCCCATCGACCGGCTAACAATGAATCGCGCATGATTGTTCATCTCGTCAGCAAGCGCCTGTGACTCCTCGTCGAGCGTGAGTCCGAAGATCTGAATCGGAACCACATTCAGGCAGGGTAAAAATGGATTTGCCGCCTCGATCACAGCACCGGACACGTAGCCGTGGACTGCACCGTCCGTTCCCGCATCCGGATAGGGGATGCCCGACCCGGCGGGCGGGGCGAAGTGAACCAGGGTCTGGAGGAATTCGGGAATCGAGGCGCCAAAAAAGTCGGGAAGGAGAATCGTCGCTGTAGCAGTCCGGCACTTGCCTTTCGCGTTGACCAACCCCTGTTGGCCGGCTCGCGAAGTACCGGCATTGATCGCCGCTGGAAAGCGGCTCGGCATAAGGAACCGGAACAGTTCGAGAAACGTTGCATCGGTCACGAGGCTTCCGTCCGTTGTGAATGTCTGCGGCTGCGGCTGAATGGCCGGTCGAGCCGAGGAGATGCCCGGCTGCGATTTCAGCGTGTCGGCCAGCTTGCGGAGGACATCTGGAGAAGCTTGTTTGGGAACGGAGATGGTGATAGCCGGGTCACCGGCGCGCATGGAGACAATCTGGCCCCCAACTTTGGCCAGAGCGGCGTTCACCTGCTCCACCGTCGCCCCCGGCGTGAGGCGCACGTCCATTCGCGTCAGGATCACAGAGCCCTGAATCTGCGACGAGTCGACGCCGACAGGCGGCAGGTCAACGATGGCTTTGCTGGCCGGCTCCGTGGGCTGTCCGGCCAGCCGCAGTCCGACCGTCCAAATAAAGTCGTCGAAGTCGAGCTTGGCCGTCGAGTCGTTCTCGATGGTAAAAGTGTCGTCCGCCGGAGCCGCCGAGTTGGCGCGAACGTAGGCGAAGTGCAGGGTACCCTTGATGATCTTGATGGCGCTTTGCCGCGTCCTCAGCGTGGCTGTGACGTTCTCGAGTGGAGTCTTCAACGGGTTGGCCAGCCAGGCGTGGAAGGTGATGCGCCCCTTCTTGGCTTCAGCTTCGGGAGTTGCCTCAGGGTGCCAGTTGAATCGGGTGTAGTGGAAGACGGTCGGGACGGCCACCTTGGGCATCTTCGGCCCGAGCCCGATCGGATCGCGGGGGCGCGCATCGTCGTCCTGGGCGCGCGAAGGGAGAACCAAGGCAAAGAAGGCCAGCAGACCAGCCGCGAGCAATCTCCGGTTGCGCCTGCGCCGGAGGCGCGGTTTGGGGGAGGGACCAATGCGTCGCTGAAGTCCGGACCGGTTTGCGGCCGGAAGCGTATCGCTCGCCGTGGGCTGGAGCGGTCCAATGGAAGCGTCCTGTTGTCTCGTCATGGCATCCCCCGGGTGCGCAGAAGGGGCGCGCACCGAACGACGGATTCGAGCTTGTTTTCCGGGAAGAAATGTCGCCGCCTCGATGGTTCCTGCTCCACATGAGGTAGCAGCGCAGGCGATTGAGATCCGGTCCCGCTGCAAGAACCCGTCATAGGTTATTCGCGAGAACTCACCGGGAATCTGATCACCGGCGCGCAGGAATTCTCTAGGCTGATTGACTTCGCCCCCCGGTTCGGGTACGTTTTAGCTACTTTTCGCCAGGAGAATGGAGTTGTGGCTGATCGGCCCGGCGCTGAACTGACTGATTTGTTGCGCGACTGGAGCAACGGGGACGACGATGCCCGAGATGCGGCGGCCGAGATCGTCTACCGCGAACTGCGCCGCTTGGCGAGCCTCTACATGCGGCGGGAGCGTTCCGACCATACCTTGCAGCCGACCGCTTTGGTCCACGAAGCGTATTTGCGGCTTGTGGACCAGCGCGCGGGGTGGAAAAGCCGCGCCCATTTCTTTTCCACCGCGGCGTTCATGATGCGCCGCATTCTGGTCGACCATGCCAAGCAGCATCTCGCGGCAAAACGTGGCTCCGGGATCATGAAGGCCAGCCTGGACGAAGGCCTGAAGCTCGCCGGTGATACGCCCGTCGATCTGATCGCGCTCAACGACGCGCTCAACGGCTTGAGTCGAATCGACCCGCAACGGAGCCAGATTGTGGAGTTGCGGTTCTTCGGGGGGCTGAGCAACGAGGAAAGCGCTGAAGTGCTCGGCATTTCCCCGGCGACGGTGCAAAGACAATGGGCGGGTGCCCGTGCCTGGCTCTATCACGAGATAAGCGCGCAGGGCGCGAGGTAACGGTGTTCACGTGGACGCGGGTACGGGACGTGGTCGACGCGGCTCTCGAATTGGCTCCCGAGAAACGCTCCGAGTTTCTCGGCCACGCCTGTCCTGAACCATCCCTGCGAAAGTATGTCGACTCGCTCATCCTTTCCTACGACAATGCCGGCGGATTCCTGGAATCGGCCCCGCAGCTAAGCAAAGATCTATGGGACGGCTCTTTCGAGAAGGAGTCCTGGATCGGTCGCCGGCTGGGCTCCTACGAGATCCTGGAGGAAATCGGCGAAGGTGGCATGGGCTCTGTCTTCCGCGCTGTGCGTGCCGACGACGAATACCGCAAGGACGTTGCAATCAAAGTGGTGCGGCCGGGCTTTGAGACGGCATTTGCGCTCTCGCGTTTTCGCGCCGAGCGTCAGATTCTCGCCGATCTCGAGCATCCCAACATCGCCCGCCTCATCGATGGGGGCGCCACACCGGAAGGCTTGCCCTACTTCGTGATGGAACTGGTCGAAGGAATGCCGATCGACCAGTACTGCGACACTCATCGGCTGTCGATTCGCGAGCGCCTCCGGCTCTTCCTGAGCGTCTGCTCCGCTGTGGCCTACGCGCATGGGAAGCTGGTGGTGCACCGCGATCTAAAGCCCGCGAACATTCTCATTACCGAGGCTGGGACGCCGAAGCTGCTGGATTTCGGAATTGCGAAGATTCTCACCGAAGAGCCCGACCGGAATGGCAAGGAGCTTTCGGTTGCCGTGTTGCGCATTCTCACGCCCGAATTCGCCAGCCCGGAACAGATCGCGGGGGTCCAGGTCGGCACATCCACCGATGTGTACTCGCTCGGCGTCGTCCTTTACTTGCTTCTCGCGGGCCGGCGTCCGTACGAGATTGATTCGCGGCAACTGGGCCAGATTGTCGAAATCGTCGGTCGCGCCGAGCCTGCCAGACCCAGCACGATACTTAGCCGAGCGACGGAGCCCTCAAGCGGAGCAGGAACCAACCCGGACTCTGAAGCGGGATCGATTGCTGCAGCGCGCAGCATAAGTCCCGCGAAGCTCCGCCGGCAATTGACAGGCGATCTCGACAACGTGGTGCTGATGGCGTTGCGCAAGGACCCCGCACGGCGATACGCCTCCGTCGAGCAGTTTTCCGAGGATATCCGCCGGCATCTTGAAGGCCTCCCGGTAATCGCTCACAAGGAGACGCTGAGATATCGCGCGTCGAAGTTTGTCCTGCGCAACCGGGTCGCGGTGCTGGCCGGAGTGCTGCTGGTGCTCTCGCTCGCCACGGGCCTGGTCGTTTCGCTCTATGAGGCACGACTTGCGCGAGAACAACGTGCCAGGGCCGATCGGCGTTTTCAGGATGTGCGCGAACTTGCCAATTCCCTCATGTTCGAGATCCACGATGCGATCGCCAGTCTTCCCGGTTCCACTCCGGCGCGAAAATTGTTGCTGGATCGCGCGCTGCGATATCAGGACGGCCTCGCGAAGGAGGCCAGAGGTGATAGCTCTCTCGAACTGGAACTGGCTACGGCCTATGACAAGATCGGCGACGTACAAGGCCAGCCGCTTGAGGCCAATCTTGGCGATGCGGCGGCCGCAGTTACCAGCTATGAGAAGGCTCTTGCGCTCCGCGAGTCAGTTGCAGCGGAAAACCCACGAGACGCACGCATTCTCACCGATCTGGTTACGAGCTATATTCGGCTGAGCGATCTGCTCTCTCAACTCGGCGAGCAAAAGCGCGCTCTGGAGATGGCACGAAAGGAAGTACCCGCAGCGGTAAATCTCGAGCACCTCGATCGCTCGAATGAACGAAACCGCAGGATTCTTGCATTGTGCCAGATTGACCAGGGCTACAAGGAAGCGAGGTTCGGCGGCGACGCCGTGCTTGGCCGCCAGACGCTGGAGCGCGGACTTGGCGCTCTCGAAAGCGAGCTGGCGAACCGTCCGAACGATCCGTCGCTGCGTCAGCTCGCCATCAGCTACGGAAGGCTCGCGGAGCTTCAAAGCCGCGAGTCGGGCCACAACGCCGAAGCCCTGGGTTCGTTCCGCAAAGCCATCGCCGCACTGCAACCAGAGATGAAGAGCGACCCGCAGAACGCAGCTTTGCGGCGCATGGCGGCTTACTACCTGCACGCCGTCGCGGAGAGGCTCGATTTCCTGAAGCAACCCGAGCAGGCGCTGGCCGAAGAGCGCGAAGCATTGGCCGCGCTTCAGGCACTCGCGAAAGCCGATCCGGCGAATGCGCAGTTGAGGGAGGACCTCGGGGCCGTCCGCGGGCACATCGGCGCAATCCTGATTGAAGGCGGCCACGCAGAGAACGGGATGACTGAGGTCCGTGATTCTCTTGCCGCACTGGCGGGATTGCCGGGCACTGAGGATCCCAGGACCATTCCTGGATACACAAGGATCGAGGATCAGTTCTGGCTGGGTAAGGCTCTTACCGCAAAGGCCTCGGCGAACGGTCTCTCCGCGGCATTCAAGGCCGAATTGTGCCGGGAAGCGGAATCCGCGCTCCACCTCTCTCAACCCGGCTTCGATCTGCTCTGTCGGAATGGTCCATCTGCCGAATGCAATGGTCGAGCCGACGAAATCCGTCTGGAGTTGTCAAAGTGTTCTGACAATACTGTCCTGACAAGTCCTGTACGCCAAGACCAAGCAACCAAGTCGCGATGATAATCAAAGGTCATGCCTGGTTGCATTTCGTCTTTTCTGACTACTCCACCCAGTGTTTCTCTGCGGATTCGCAATTAGGACGCCCAGCAGGCTTAAGAAGCGAACGATTCAGAACTGTCTTCGAAATCGTAACGCACAAATCTCAAAGAAAACTGCAATCTTCTACTTCATCCAAAGACCCAAATGGCCTTCTCTGCGCCACCCTCCGTTGCTTGATCTCATCAGACTGAGTCGCCTGGCCCCGAACCAGGGAATTGGCGAATCGCCCGATTCTGCGAAATCAATGCCTTACAAGATCAATGGAATCAGCGGGCTTATTGAACCCTGTAGATTCCGCTACATCTTGGAGGCTTTGCCAGCTACAATTTCGACACCTAGATCCCTTTGATTCCATGCCCGAGTAACGGTCTGAGCAACATGCAATTGCCGCTGCCTTTGTAGGATCCACTTCTCTCTGCGTGAGGATCGGATGATTCATCGAAGCCGTTCGTCAGCTCAAATCCGCCGCAATTCTCCAAGATTGCGAATGATTGCCTTTCTGGTGTCGCTCGCATTGACTATTTGGGCTCCCCGGATATTCGGGCAAATAAACCTCGGCTCCATCCCGATTGGTGAGCACGCGACGATCCCGGTAACGATCACTTTTAACAGCTCGGACACGATAGGCCAGATTGCAGTCGTCACGCAAGGATCATCGGGCCTCGATTTCCGAGATGAAGGAGGCGGATCCTGTAAGGTCGGTGTGACATATTCCGCGAAGTCGACCTGCACAGTAAATGTGCGGTTCAAGCCCCAGTACTCGGGCACTCGGAACGGAGCGATCATCGTTACTGACAATCGCCCAACCCATCATGAAATTGCGACAATCTATCTTGAGGGGGCCGGCCAGGGTCCGCAGGCGATCTTTTCACCCGGCGAACTTCGTTATCTCGATGCCGAATACTATTATGTCACCGGGGTCGTCCCTGATGCTGCCGGGAACTTCTTCGTCGCCGATTCCGGCACTTTTATGTGGATGGGCACGATTCCTGGGTCCGTTTTCAAGGAAAGTCTTGCCAATGGGAAACTAGTTCGCACTAAGATCGGCTCCGGGTGGAAAGTGCCCTGGGGAGTGGCCATCGATGGCCGCGGGAGCATTTATGTCAGCGATGTTTGGAACGCTGCGGTCTACAAAGAAACGCCAACGCTGGATGGCGAGTTCGACCAAACCTCAGTTGCTTCAGGTTTTGAAACACCTGTTGGTATTGCAGTCGACGGTGTGGGAAATGTATATGTGGCCGATTTCGGCTACCAATTTGATCATGGCACTGTCTACAAGGAAACTCTCGAAAAAGGGAAGTACGTTCGGACTGTCATAGGAGATGGTTGGATCAGGCCGTACGGAATTGCTGTTGATGGAGTCGGCAACGTCTACGTTGCGGATTTCGGAACTTACTCCAAGTGGGGCGGCGTATACAAGGAAACTCTGCATGGGGAAAGATACGTAAAGACGGAGGTCGGAAGCGGCTGGTTTAACCCCAACGCAATCGCAGTCGACGGCGCCGGAAACCTGTATGTCGCCGATATTGGACAGTTTGCTGTCCTCCGAGAATCACTGGTGAACGGTGAATACGTGCAATCCGTGGTTAAGGAGACGATCACAAACAACGGAGTCTACTGGCCTTATGGTGTCGGTCTGGACGGAAACCGTACAGTCTATGTCGCCGATGCGTATACCGACATGGTAAGCAGGTGGAGCTATACAGACCCCCCTTCATTCGCATTTGAAAACACGCGAATCGATACGAGAAGCGAAGACAGTCCCAAAACCGCGACAGTCCTTAACGTTGGCGACATGCCTCTCTCTATCTCCGAAGTGGAGTATCCACAGAACTTTCACGACGACCGATCGGGGGCCCAGGATTGCACTTCGGGGATGTTGCTGGATCCCGGAGGTGATTGCACCTTGAAGATCGATTTCGTTCCCAGGGCAAACCTCGGAAGCGATTCCTCCATCACCCTCGATCAGTCTGTTTCGATTACAAGCAATTCTCTCAACCATGCCGATTCGGTTCGAAAGATCAGCGTCAGGGGCGTAGAGGTTAAAAGCTTTCCTCGAGCGGAAGCGCCCGTCATCACGCCCCATGGCGGCACATTTTCCGGAACCATTCACGTTCGGATTACTGACTCGACTCCGCGCGCGACCATCTACTTCACTCTCGACGGTTCGACGCCAACGCAGAAGTCGATACGATACTATTCCTGGGAGACGCTCAGTCTTACTGCCACGACGACTTTAAGAGCGATCGCGATCGCACCGGAACACGCTCAGAGCATCGTGAGTTCTGTCACGTTCAAAAAAAGTGACTTTGAGCTGCCCCGTTCGATTAGTCCGCATGAGTGAGAGCGCCGGGTTTTGAGTTTAGCTGCAGATTATCCCCGCAGCCGCCGTCGGGGCTGTGTAAATGTGGGAAGCATCTTTTGCTTTCCACATTTGCGTAGTGCATCGCGAACTCCTGAGGTGTCAGATAGCCCAACGCGCTGTGTGGGCGCACCTGGTTGTAATCGATCCGCCAGCTTTCAATCGTCTCGCGTGCGTCGTCCAGAGTGAGGAACCAGTGCTCGCTCAAGCACTCCTCGGGGAACTTGGCGGGTGGCCCGGTCAAATTCATCACGCTCCGTGATCGCATGACTTTCAGTGCCCCATCCAAGCCGCGCTTTTTGCGGCTTGGGTGGCAGAGCACGGTCCCTCTCCTTGTTTGAGCCTCACCCACTCTGGCAGCTGATTCCCCCTTCGGAAAGAAGTCCACCGCGATTCGATCTCGGCCGTTGCGAGCTGACCGGTGGCATAGTGCCTGTAACTCGACCATGCCCAGTCCTCCGGCTTCTCGACCAGCCCGCGCACCACCGGATTGCGATGGATGTAGCGGATCACCTCGGAGCGAGCTTCCTCGCCGCGAACGTTGCTGTCGTAGTAGCGGTTCTGCCAGAACTTCTCGCGCGCTCCTCGCAGCTTGCGCGATGCAATCTGCTTGACGGCTTTCAAAAACCGCGCCAGCAGAATCCGCGGTGGCTCATTGACGAGAAGATGTTACATTCTCGGGCATAAGGACGTGGGGGTAAACGCGCGCCCGATGCCGTGTCTGCGTCTCTTCCAGCACGGCCTCAACCGTCTCCCTGGCGCCCGGAGCTTCAAGCAGCGGCAGGCGGTGAAAACAAACGAAAGGGATGAAGTGCAGCGACTCCGCTTTCTGAAATCGTTTCAGACCGCTGGGCATGGCGGCATCCTTTTCCGGTCACGATCTTAACCCAACGCCCGCTCGTCGCAAACTACGCGATGAACGGGGCACAGATTCGTCGAACTCACCCTACATCTTCACGGCTCTTGACCGGGTCACCTGCGTTAAACAGGCGCCCACAAGCAGTCATCTTACTCCCCGATGTGACTTATGCCGGCTTCCGTACGCGACCGGCGTCGCTCGCCAAAGCAGTTGCGCCACAATCGCACTCGGGATCTCAGAACAAAAAGCCGACCTCGAGGACACCGCGGGGTTGATTTTGTTTGGTACCGTCGGAGCCAAACGCGTCGCCTGGCGTGATCGATATGGCCCGGACAAGGGACACGTCTCCGCGCACAAAGAACCGCTGACGCTGATAGGTGGGCGTTCCCGTTATCGACCATGCGGCGCTTCCGGGCCCATACAAAAGATTGACAGACCGATCAGCAGTACTGCCACAGCTGGCGATGTATTCTCCCCGCCCAGCCAACGAAAATCCGTGGCCAAGTGTGCGGCTGAGAAGCACCGCTCCGGCCTGGGTTGAAGCTCCATTCGTAACTCCGATCGCTGGATCTGTGGGCACATCGCTGTACTGGTAATAAGGCTGGACGATCCAGTTACCCTTCGTGTAGGTGTACTCAACCGCGTACATCACGCTGTTGTTTTGTACCGGCGTTGCGGCGGTCTGGTAGGCGGTGTGACCCAGGTTTCCCATTCCGACAAATGCCAGGCTGTGCGGTCCCTGTGTGTAAGTGAGCGATCCGCTCAACCATGAATAGCGGTTGGAGTAGTAGCCGTCGTTCCAACTCAGGGAGGCGGCGAATTTCCCGAGTGTCTGATTGACCTGAACGCCGCGATTGATCGCATTTTCCTGGTTCCACAGCAGTCCCCGCTGGATGTTCATGTTTTCGAAATCGAACGTGTATTCAGCCCCCATCAGTGTCGGCAACTCGCCAATCTGAATGGACGTGTTCTTCGCGGGAGCAAGCTTTAGATATGCAACGGGTACAGGGCTGTACAGGTTGTCGACCTGCTTGCCGGTCGGCAGGAACGGCAGCCCTAAAGGCTGGATGTTGTACGCGCCGGCCTGAACGTAGAACTGCCACCATCCGTCGGCCTTCTGAACGAACACCTGCCCATTGCTGAGCGCCGCCTGCCCAGTAGCGTCACCGGAAACATGATTGCCCTGGACAAGGCCAAATCCACTGAGGATTCCGTCCAAACTAAGCTTCCCGAGCGGACCAGCGTCAAACGTGATCGGCGGCCCGGCCTGAAGCGGCCCGGTAATTGATGGAGTGCTGAGCGGGCTGGGAGCGCTTGGCGCAGGAGCCTGAGGCGCCTGCTGAGATGCACCTGAATTTTGTGCGGCTGAACCGGCAGAATCCTGTTGGCACGGGGCTGAGATTGCGAGACCTAAAACTGCTAATCCGATAACTACCGTTTTCAAGATTAATTCTCCATGGCAAAGAAGGAGCCGCCGGAAATAGGCTCTCAGCTTTGATTGCTGGGTTTAAAGCGTCATTTCGCGTTAGCGTCAGGGACGGGTGCCTTGTTCTGCGGTTTGCTTCCTCGACAGAACCACGCTTAATCGCGTCTTCGGATCTTTGGCTTGCGGGAGTCGCGAAAGAAGTTGTAAAGGAAGAAGAGCATGAAGCCAACACCGAGAGCGAAAATTCCGGTCAGAATTGGAAGGGCCATTGGTCGTTGTGCGGGCGCATGATTTCGCTCGCATCCTCAGCAACCAACGTAGCGATATGTGCCTTACCAGGACATAAACGACTCATAAGCAGTTCGTAACATGATTTCCAGCTCACAATGTGAGTTATGTCACCTGAATCGGACAAGGCCCTCATGAACTCAGTTCTTAAGGCGCTTTCGGCGATCCGCGACAACGATCACGCGGACATCGGTTGCGATCTGGACGATCTGGAGGACAGGATCGGTACTCTGAAGGTGATCCCAAGGGCGAAACTTCGGACGCGCGGCTAGGATTTGCGTAATCTGATTCCGATGAGCGAAATCCATAATCTGTTCCGCAACATTGTCCCCCTCAAGAATCCGGGTTTCGATGTGGAGATTGCGGGCAAAGTTCAGGTGCTTTTCCATCGCGTCTCTGGCTTTTCTCGAATCGATTGACCGCTTTTGCGGGGAAACCCACACCGCGAAGCAATCGGCCTCCAGGTAGTCGGCCATGCGGCGCCCGCGTCTTATCAACATGGCTGTCGAAGGTCCGGAGGTGAGGAAGATCAGAATCCTGTCGCGGCGCCGTTGCGATGCTGCCAGTGAATGGTCCTCATTGCGCGCGTCTTCGGGCTCAGCCGCATCTCGTGACTCCAGCTCGTGCGCGGCCTGCCGGAGAGCAAGTTCTCGAAGTGCGGCAAGGGTCGATTCCTTGAAAAAGTTCTCGAGTGCCCTCTGTGCCTTCTCAGGAGTGTAGATCACTCCCCGTTTGAGGCGATTGAGCAATGCGCCTGTGGTGGCGTCGACCATGATGACTTCCGACGCACTCTTGATGAACCAATCCGGTACTGTTTCGCGTACTCGAATGCCGGTGATGCGAACCATGTGGTCATTCAGGCTCTCAAGATGCTGGATGTTCATGTTCGTCATGACGTCGATCCCGGCGTCTAATAGAACTTGAACGTCCTCCCATCTTTTGGTTCGGCTCGACCCCGGAACGTTGGTGTGCGCCAGTTCATCAACCACGCAGATCGCCGGCTGTCGCGCCAAGATTGCATCGGTGTCCATCTCCTGGAATACAGCACCGCCGACCGTGTTGGACCTGGTGGGGACCATTTCGAGACCAGCCGTCTTCGCCATGGTGTCTTTGCGGCCATGTGGCTCAAAGTATCCAATGACGATGTCCTTGCCCTGCCGCGCCAATTGCTGTGCATCTTCGAGCATGCGATAGGTCTTGCCCACGCCCGCCGCGTAGCCAAGGTAGAGGTGCAGCCTTCCGCGCCGGCTGCGGGGAGGCTCGCGAAAATCGGCGTCACCTGTGGGGATAAACGATGACATCGATTCCCTCCGCGGCACGGATAAGACGGACTGCCAGGTTCCCCTGCAGTCGTGTCCAGAAGTCGGGTGGCGTAGAACTGCGACCCACGAAAATCTGAGTGATTCCCCGTTGCATTGAAAATTCAAGGATCGATGCGACCATATCGATGTCGGTCAACGTGTGCACTTCGGCACCAAACTCGCGAGCTTGCTGCAGATTCTTTTCGAGGCGTACTTGTTGCTCCTTTGAAAGCGGCTTACCCCTGAAGTGAAGGACGAAGAACTCTCCCTGAAATCGATCTGCGTTCCGGCGGCCGCTCTCGAGAATCTCGGACGCATCCGACTCTGCCGTTACACAGACTAGAATGCGTTCCTGAACACCCCAAGTCTGATCGGTACCCTGCGAACGCAGGTAACCCTCCAGTTGGCGGTCCACAACAGAAGCGGCAACCAGCAGGGCGAGTTCTCTCAGCCGCGACAGCTTGTGCTTTTCAGCAAGACGCGCTGAGGTATCTTCAATCCCTCCCAGGACGCTCTCTTCAGAAGGAGCATCGACAACTGTGATTTCATCGGCGCTATTGTTGAGGAATTCGCGCGGAATAACGAACGCGGCACGTTTCCCGGTGATCCGTTCGACCTCGTCCCCGAGAATTTCCAGATACTGAATATTGACTGTCGTCAATACGGAAATGCCCGCGTTGAGCAGTTGCTCCACGTCCTGCCATCGATGAGGGTTCTTGCACTCCGGCGGGTTGTCGTACGCCAAGCCATCGATTAATACGACCTCAGGGCGGCGATTCATTACCTGAGGGAGATCGATCGCTTCGCCGCAATCGGACACGATTGTGGGGATTACTTCCAGTTGATCGACAATCTCCTGGACGTCTGGCGGGTAGTTCGGCTGCAGCGCGCACGCGACCACGTCTTCGCCGCGCTTGTGACGACGGCGACCCTCGTCCAGCATCTGATATGACTTACCGACTCCGCTGGCGTATCCGAGAAACACCTTCAGCTTTCCACGCTGTTTGCGGCGTTCCTCCGATTCGATCTCCGCCAGCAATTCATCGGCAGTACGGCGGCGCGAGTCCTCTTGCATTTGTCCGTATTGTATCCAGCGCCCCGATGGATAAGCGCCTTCTATGGGCGATGAGCCACAATCATCCACCAGGTCTCGTTGCCGGGGTCGCTTTCGATGAAGTGGTCTGTTCGGCTGTCGATTACAAAATTCGCTTGCCTCAAATCCGTGGCGACCTGCCCGGACGATATCTCGTGCTCCTGCTGGGCGCCGGCCTGATCCTGCAGGCCTTTTGGGGAGCGGTCGACAATGACGAGCCTGCCGCCCGGGACCAAGGCTTGGCGGACATGGTCCAGGATGCTTCGGGCGGCAGTGAACTCATGATAGGTATTCGAGATCAGCACCGCGTTCACACTGCCGGGGCGAAGGCGCGGATCGTCAGCTTCGCCGAGATGCACCGTAAGATTGTGTTTGCCCTTCCTGACGGCTCTCATCCAAAGGAAGGTCAGGGAGAGGCGGCGAATGTCTTCGGCGATCACCTTGCCATGCGGGCCGACTGGATCGGAAAGTTTGAGCGAGAAGTACCCGGATCCGCACCCAAGATCGACGACGGAATCCCCGTCTTTTTCATTGAGGGCCTGGATCACCTCGGACGGACGCTGCCACTGATCGCGCTGAGCCTCGATCACATCGAGCTGCTTGAGTGTGATGAAAGCCTGGTACCCAACGTTTGCTCCGAGTAGCACCGCCAGCGCACACACCAAAAACAGGGCGAGCCTCACCCAGGACTTCAGCCGGAAAGGAACCCTTTCCTGGGTAGGACTCATGGCCGCCCTCTACTTTCGCGGTGGAAATTTCTGATCGAGCGCGACGTTCAGTAGAAGCACATTCACTCCCGGCTCGCCGATAAACCCCAGCGCTGGCTTGTCCGTTGCCTCGGCAATCAGCGATCGGACCTGGTCGGGAGAGGCGCCTCGGGCCTTTGCCACGCGCGCCGCCTGCAGATCGGCGTTTGCCGGACTGATGTGTGGATCGAGACCGGACGCCGACCCCGTGACCGCATCCGCGGGGATTTGCGCATTCGGCGTGAACACCAGTGGAGTCTTGTTGTCGTTAAAGGCCTTGATCAGCTTCACGTCGTCCAGATTGCCTTGAGCGTCTTTGAACTGATCCAGGGGCGAGGAAGAGGTGTACGGAATATCGTTATCGATACAGTAGTGGACGATCCGGTCCTCGATGCCATCGAAATCCACGATCTCTTTGCCCTTGTCATCGGTCTTGGTTGTTCCGTGCAGCAATTTGGCGCTGGTGGGACCGAGGTTAGACCCGCTGCTGCTCGTAGCGTCGTATCCGTTGCCAGCAGACGAAGGGCGCGGATGGAAGTATTCGGGTTTGGTGAACGACTGTCCGATGAGGCTTGATCCGACGACCTTACCGTTCTGTGTCACCAGGCTTCCGTCTGCTTTACCCGGAAACAGCGCCTTCGAAATGCCGGTCATCGCGGCTGGATACACGAGCCCGGTCAATATTGTCAGCGCGATCATCAAGCGCAATCCTGGTCCAAGTTCCTTAATCATGTCTTTGCTCCTGTTATGCAAGGTGAAGCGCTGCGAGGAGTTTGTCGATCAGCCAAATCCCCGGGAACGG
>Ga0335069_10001232_pt1 | contig 41327 bp, 47 predicted proteins | sample Lox_Sample_11_FD_206714 | JGI IMG/M metagenome (GOLD analysis project Ga0335069, IMG submission 206714) | Soil microbial communities from Loxahatchee National Wildlife Refuge, Florida, United States - Lox_Sample_1.1 | ecosystem: Environmental > Terrestrial > Soil > Wetlands | place: USA...
TAAACGGCTCCTCGATGGATTATGTCGCCCTTATCCATTTTAAACTTTGGTTCCATGACAGCTCCTTTTCTGTGGCATCGAAGCCACGGTTAAATATAAACAAAAATGCTTGATAGCGACGGCTCGCTATCAAGCGCGGCTCTCTTCGGGCCTGCTCTGACTCCAAGCGCGTTGGTCGAATAGTCAGAGTGAAAACAGGTCAAAAAGGCATGACCAATTTCCGTTCAAAGTCCCATTAAAACCGAGTTAAATATTTTCGGTTTAGGTGCCTTTTACGGTGCAATCGCTGCGCCAAAACCGAAAATGCGCTGGCCCCTAATTGCACTTAGCGGCCTGGTTTCGTGCGCGTGAATCGAATAGCCCGCGTGCGTTGATACGTGCGAGTCTAGAGCTACTCTATCGGCTACTCTAGGTCGTGCCTCGAGTCGCCGGGTGCCTCGGTAGGTGCAAAAATCGCGCCAAAAATCAAGTAATTCTCAATACTTAGTTTGTTTAGGTTGAGGCAATTTGGGGGAGTGACGAAAAACGGCGCCAGGGCCGCAAAATGCGTCACTTTCCACGGCGCAAAAATCGTCACTTTCAACAATTTCGCCGATTTAGCGGTTTGGCCCGGTCGGTGCAATGGTGCCGAACGTCCCGGCGGCATGGTGCCAAAGGTACAAAAACTAACCTGCACGATCGAATCGTGCGAAGAGGAGAATCCCATGGATACGAATACAAAAACGGTCATTGACTACTCGAAAATGACCCCCGAGCAACTTGTCGCGGAACTTAAGCGTCGCGATGAAAAAGGCACACGCAAAGGCACGCCAGTCGGCGAGGGCCTTAGCGTTCAGATAGGTGAAAAAGGTGGCATTAGCCTTTACGGTCTTCAGCGTATGCCCGTTACGCTGTATTTTAATCAATGGCAAAAACTCGCTGCATCAATCGGCGCGATTGTTGAGTTTGGCAACGCTCATCGCGACCAATTGAAACTCGAGAAGCCGGCCGTCGTTTCGAAGCCCGCCTAAATAAACAACTCAAGTTTACTGCACCTAAACCCGATGTTAAACCCATCGGGTTTTTTGTTATCTAAGTGCGCGAAAATTGTCACTTCTGCCAAAAAGTTCAACACCATTTTAAAACTCGTATTCGCCTCGCCATTAAGTTTTTGATCTAACCCCTAACTTCGTCTCGTTTCGGCGCGCCGCGTCTCGCTATTGGTCGCTAATGCGTTTTAAACCGCCATTGCAGTTGCGTTTCGAATCGCCGGTGCATTAGTTTGGGAACATGAGCGGCGGCGCACTACCTAAACCCAAACTCCAAGACTTCGACATCGAAAGGTTCATCGCGTATATCACTCAGGGCGATCGTATTGCAGATGCGAGGGCCAAGTGTAATATAAGCCCGACTCAATTGGTATATCTGTTAGCTGACTACCCTGAGTTTTCGGTTCGATTCCAACAAGCCCGCGCGCACGGTTTAGATGAGATGGCAGAGAATATCATGAGCATTGCTGAGAGCGAGATTGACGTTCGGCGCGCGGATGTGCGTATCAAGGCAACGCAATGGTATCTCTCCAAACGTCGCGCCGCGATTTATGGGGATCGCCTCGAGTTGGAGGTGCGAAACACCGTGGATATCGGCGGCGCGTTGAGCGAAGCGCTGAGTCGAGCTATTCCACAACGTATTGAAACTATTGAACTAAATCCAATACAGCTAACAGGTTCTAAACCTGTAGAAGTCGATGACGCGCCGAGTGAACAGGTAGAATCCTTTGACAGGCTTTTAGAGTAGGACTATAGGGCCGCGCGCGGGATATAATTTCCCAAAAGACCGGGGTAGGGGTGGCGCGGGGGAGCCGCGCGCGCGAACCGAGCAATTCAGCGGTACCTTGAAAAGCTGCCAATGCTACTTCTGCGATTCCGCTACGCAATTAGCGAAGAGGCGCGCAAGGGTGAAAGTTCATTTCGGCTCAAAATTTTAAAATTTTTTCACGGCATTAATAACCCGCCGCGTTGTAAATTTTACAAACCGGTCGAATATATAGATCGAAAAAATTTTCTAGCGTTCTCGCATCCAAGCTGCCACCTTCGGAGATATGAAAACTTTTCTACTTGCTTTGATCTTCGCGGGTTTTCCTCTGGTCAGCAGCGCAATGCCGATCGACGCTCAAGCGCCGCCGAGCCTGGTTCTCGTGACCAACCCAAGCGACAATCCTGTCAACGTGACTGGTATAGTGACAGTGAATTCTCTGCCAAACAACACCGGCCAATTTCCAATGGCACAGTCAGTGAGTGTGGCGATTGCGAGTGATCAATCGACTATCCCGATTTCCAATACGGACCTTCCACCGGGAGCCGCAACCGATGCAACTCTGTCTGCGATCAATGCGACGATTTCAAGCTTTCAGTCGGCTAACCACACGGACTTAGTTCAAGTTGACACGGATCTTTTGGCAAACAATGCGATCGCAGCGGCGTTTCAGTCAGCAAATCACACTGACCTTTCCCAAGTGGATACTGATATTTTGGCCTTTAAGTCTGCGAATCATACTGATCTAAACCAAATTAATACGACTCTTGGAAGTCCTTTCCAAGCGGGAGGTTCAATTGGCAATGCGAGTTTTGGTATTTCGGGCACTCTCCCTGGCTTTGCTTCTACTCCTACTGTCAATCTTGGCACTATCGGTGCTGCTGCAACTGACGCAGAACTTGTTGCAATTAATGGAACATTGGGTTCACCAATGCAGAATTCGGGTGGATCGGTCACTGCGAATGCGGGGACGAACCTAAATACCTCAGCCTTAAATCTCGAGACAACTCAGAGCAGCTTTAAGTCAGCAAATCACACGGACTTAAACCAAATCAATACGACGCTTGGAACTCCGATGCAAAACTCCGGCGGCTCAGTCACGGTCAACGCCGGGACCAATCTCAATACGAGCGCGCTAAATCTTGAGACAACCCAGAGCGCTTTTAAGACTGCAAACCATAATGATTTTACGACTTTGTTTGGCGTATTGCCGGCGTCTCTTGGTCAAAAAGCGATGGCCAATTCTTTTCCCATAGCTGTGGCAAGCGATCAATTGGCCGTTCTTACCAAGTATAATCCTGGCACGATGGAACTCTTTGGAACATTGACTAGTTCGCAACGAGTTTTGCATATCAATCAACCCTTTTTCACGGGAACGTTAAGTAACTTAGTGACTCTTACCGTTGCGGGAACGGGTGCGGGATCCATCGCAAATGGGGAAGCAACGTTTTCAACCGGCACGACGACCGCTTCCAGTTCGAAAGGCGTATCTCTCACAAGTACACGGTATCAATCGGGCCAAGAGATATTTGCGATGTTCACCGCGGCGTTCACTTCGCCGGTAGCGGGTACCACGCAGAGAATTGGACTCTATGACGCCAACAACGGTTTTTTCATTGGATATAGCGGGACCACGTTTGGAGTGTCCCTAAGGACCGGTGCCGCTGATACTACGGTTAACGCTGGAAGCTGGAACATCGATAATCTGACGGGAGCCGCCGGATCAAGGTTCACGAGTGCAGGTTCTCCCGTTGCCATTGATTTGACCAAACTCAATGTGTATCGCATTCGATTTGGTTGGCTTGGAGCTGCACCAATCTACTACGAAGTCTTGTCTCCCGATGGCGACTGGGTCACATTTCACGTTAATCGATATCCGAATAGCTCATCTCTTCCAAGCATTCAAAATCCAAACCTTCCGGTTACAGTTGAAGTTTCAAATGGTGCGACCACGAGCAACATTTCAATTGCGACGGCTTGCTGGGGAGCTGGTGGCGCTGGCGGCGAACTGGTTTGGAGTCCAAAGCACGTGGCGGGCGCAGCTACGACCGTGGTTAAATACAGTCCGGGCGTTCTTCATTCCGTGTGTCAAAATTCTCAAGCTGGAACGACAACGGTCTATGACAATACGGCCGGCAGCGGCACGATCATTGCCGCTATCAATACGGCGAGCTCGCCGTCTTGTCTGGTTTACGATGCTTATTTTTCAACGGGGCTTACGGTTGTGACGACGAATGCGAGCAACGACATTACCGTTAACTATCAGTGAGGAAACAAATGTCAGTAAAGATTTCGACTTTCACGACCACGACAGATGGGACGACAGGGCTTGGAACGATTTCGGTGAAAATTCCAGGTACGTTTTCTGGCTTTGATTCAACTTCTGCTTCGTGGCAGGGAAGGCAGCTTTTGAAAGCAGGAGTTTGGCTAGAAAATCGTGCTGTTGGCGACATGATAAATGCTGCCTACATTAACGACACCGATGGCGTCATACCCGTGCCAGCTAGGGGAGCCTTTCCAAACTATCCGGTGATAAAAAATCTTCACGACGATTCCATGTCTAGCGCCAATCAAGGAATAACTTTTCCCCCGGAAAGCGAGGTTTTTAAGGTCGAGTTTCCAAGCAACATGAATGCGAAGGTGGCAGCGGGCCTTTATCTAGTTATCACCGCAAAAAAGGCAATTCCTGCTGTGGACACCGTGGTCGTTAATTTAGCAATGGATGATGCAACTTAGATGGCAAGAATCGTCTCCCCTTATTCCCCACAAGACGAACAGCGGCTCATGGTAGAACTCTGGGATCCAAGGCTTAAAGACGACTTACGTAAATTTGTAATGTTCGCTTTCCCTTGGGGCAAGCGTGGAACTCCCCTTGAGAATTTCAAGGAGCCGCGGAAGTGGCAAATCGAAGAGCTCGAGCGAATGACCGAGCACATTGCAAAGCAAAAGAATAAGATCGCACTTGGCATTCATCCAGAGATGTACAAGTCTGCCACGGCGTCAGGCCGCGGGGTGGGCAAGTCTGCTCTCACCGCTTGGCTAAATTGGTGGTTTCTCACCACCCGGCTTGGTGGAACGGCGATCACGACTGCCAACACCGAGGCGCAGCTTAAGTCTAGAACTTGGGCTGAAATGGGAAAGTGGCATACGCTCGCGATCAATTCCCATTGGTTTGAGAGGACTGCGCTCTCGCTCAATCCCGCGGATTGGTTTAAGGAAGCTTTAGCAAAACTTAAAATCGATACGGGATATTACTATGGCCAAGCACAAATCTGGAATGAAGAATCTCCCGACAGTTTCGCAGGCGTCCACAACCAAGCTGGCGTCCTTCTCGTCATGGATGAGGGATCAGGCATTCCGGAGCCGATTTGGACGGTTAGCGAAGGTTTTTTTACCGAGCCGATTCTCGACAGATACCACTTTGCCTTTTCCAATCCCAGACGAAACACGGGAAGCTTTTTCGAGTGCTTTCATCGATACCGTAACTACTGGTACCGGCGTAATCTCGATTCAAGAACGGTCGAAGGGACTGACCATACGCTGCTTAACCAGATCGTAGAAAAATATGGGGAGGATTCCGATGAGGCCAGAATCGAAGTCAAGGGAGAATTTCCAAGGCAGGGAGATCGGCAGTTTATCAGTCGAGAACTTGCAGAAAATGCCCGTGTTCGTGAATTGGACCGATACGACGATCATGCAGCCCTTTGCATGGGGGTCGATCCCGCACGTTATGGTGATGATTCAACGGTTATCTGCTTTCGACGAGGACGGGACGCCCGTAGCATTCCGGCAATAAAGCTCAAAGGTGCCGACAACATGGTCGTCGCAAACAAATGTGCTGAGCTCATTACAAAGTACAATCCAGACGCAGTTTTCATCGATGGGGGTGCGGGTGCCGGCATCATCGATCGGCTCAAGGAGATGGGCTACAAGGTGCATGAGGTTTTGTTTGGTGGCGCGAGCGAAAGCCAAGAGTTTGCTGATCATAGGACTGAACTCTGGTCAAGGCTTCGCGAATGGCTCTCTGGCGGCATGATTCCGGCAGATCAGGAGCTCGTTGACGATTTGACCGGGCCTCAGTACAAATTCCAGGGGATTTCTGACAGATTGAAACTCGAATCTAAGGAAGAAATGAAAAAACGCGGGCTCTCAAGTCCCGATAACGCGGATGCTTTGGCGGTGACGTTCCATGCCAAAGTCGCGCGCAAAGACTTGTTTGCAAGTAGAAGACGCGGTGACGGCCGCTCCTTTGGTCGGGAAAGAATCGCTCGCGATGTGGACTATGATGTTTTTGGTTGATCAGTTAAGCTAAAGTAGAGGAGCATTGCATTCAATATGGCAGCGATAACACCGGCGGCTCAAGGCGTGGCAGCATTCATGGGGATTCAACAGATCGCAAAACCCCCAGCACTTGAACAAGGTGGGCCCGCTCCCGGAGATGATCCAGCAGTCAAGCAAGCGATGATGCAAGCGGCGGAAGAGCAACGCCGGTCGCGCGGACTTGCCGCAAACATTCTAACCAGCGGTCAAGGATTGCTCGATACGCCCAACACCGCTCAACGCGTTTTATTGGGGTCTTAAATGGCAGGAATTTTTGGTGGACAGCAAAGAAGTCAAATGCCAGCGTATGCGATTCCAGTCACTCAAACGTTTAACGATTTGAACAAGCCTGGAACCGGTGCTCCGGGCACTCCGCCGGATCCGAATCAAACGCAAAACCCAGCATCAAAACTTGGGAAGGCAGCTCAGATGCTCCAAAATCCTCCGCCTACTCTGCAAAACCCGGGACAGTCAAGCAAGGGCCTGGCGACCCGAATGCTGGGGTACTAGATGGAATTATCTCCGGTCACGACGCTTTCAAACGGGCCAGTTTCAAAAGCCAAAAACCTTGCCGACGTTGCTCAAGAAGTGCTCTTCGAATTTAGGCAAGTGTCAGGCGATCGCGGAAACTGGGAAGCGCATTGGACGGAAATTGCCGAGCGCATTTGGCCAAACCACAGCTTTCTTTTCATGGGATTTGGCATTCAGAAAACCGAAGGTGAAAAACGCACGTTTCGGCTCTTTGATTCGACCGCAGCGCTCGCTTTAAACCGGTTCGGTGCGATTCTTGATTCGCTTCTCACGCCTCGCAATCAGAAATGGCACAGGCTTAAGCCGGCCGACAAGATGCTTGAGAAAAATCATGAAGTCATGATGTGGTTTGAAGTGGTCAACGATCTACTTTTTAAGTATCGGTACGCACCACAGGCCAACTTTTCAAGTCAAAATCAGCTCGTTTACAAGTCTCTTGGGGCTTATGGCACAGGCGCCATGTTCATCGATTCCTTGGCCAATGAACCAGGACTTCGCTACAAAAATACTTTCCTAGGTGAGATGTACTTCTTTGAAAATCATCAAGGGATTGTCGATCGTGCGATTCGCCACTTCATGATGCGAGCTCGTCCCGCAGCACAACTCTGGGGAGATACGCTGCCCGATGAGATCAAGCAAGCGGCCATAAACTTCCCCAATAGACCCTATTATTTTCTTCATTGTGTCAAACCCCGCGGCGAGCCTGCTATCTTTAGAAAAGATTATAAGGGAATGCCGTATGCGTCTTACTACGTTTCGGTCACGGGAGCTGCTGGTCTTAGTGAGGGTGGCTATCGTACTTTCCCTTACGCTGTTCCTCGGTACGAACAGATGCCCCATGAAGTTTACGGTAGATCACCTGCGATGGACGTCCTCCCGGCGATCAAGACGCTTAACGAGCAAAAGAAGGCGATGCTCAAACAGGCGCACCGGGTTATCGATCCAATCCTCTTGGTTCATGACGATGGCATCATTGACACGTTCTCGCTAAAGCCAGGCGCGATGAATGCCGGCGGCATTAGTGCCGATGGAAGGCCGCTTGTTCAACCTTTGCCGACTGGAAACGTTCAGCTTGGAAAGGAGATGATGGATGAGGAGCGAAACCTCATTAACGACGCTTTCCTTGTCTCCTTGTTCCAAATTCTCGTTCAAACTCCCGAGATGACGGCAACCGAGGCGCTTGAGCGTGCGCGTGAGAAGGGGATTCTCTTAAATCCCACTCTTGGCCGCCAACAATCTGAATATCTTGGCCCGATGATCGATCGTGAGATCGACGTCCTCATGTCACAAAACTTGCTGCCACCGATGCCAAAGATTTTAAAGCAGGCGCAAGGTGAATACATCGCGGAATACGATTCGCCACTCTCGCGCGCACAGCGGGCTGAGGAAGCCTCTGGCCTCATGCGAACGATTGAGTCAGCCCTTCAAATCGTGCAAGTGACTCAAAATCCGGAACCGCTTGACTTTTTCAACTGGGATGTTGTTATCCCAGAAGTCGCAAGTATCAATGGAACCCCCCTAGCTTGGATGCGAACGCTTGATCAAGTGAAGATCATTCGCAACCAGCGATCCCAAGATGCGCAGATAAACCAAGCGATCACGGCAGCACCGGGTGCAGCCGCGATGATCAAGGCAGGAGCCGCAGCTCAAAAAGCGGGCGGCGGAAACGGTTAGCAGATAGCTAGGGGTTTGATTGGATTTGAACATTAAAGAAAGACTTGATGGATTCTTCCGCCGGCGAAAGCTTGCGTATATCAAGGTTTTCAATAAAGAGAACGTTTACACCGAGGAAGTTCTCGAAGATTTGGCAAAATTTTGCCGGGCCAACGATTCAGCATTTCATCCTGACTCGAGAGTGCACGCCGTCCTCGAGGGCCGCAGAGAAGTTTTTTTACGCATTCAATCCCACATAAATTTAACCACCGATCAGCTCTACAAGCTCTACGGTAAAGGAGATTAGCCATGTCAGTTGAAACGCCTCCCGGAACGCCTCCGCCAGCAGGAACTCCACCACCGGCAGGAACACCTCCGCCGGGTACGCCACCACCGGGTGACACTTGGGTGAGCAAATTCGACGATGAAACCAAAGGTTACATCGCGAATAAGGGTTTCAAGGAGCCGGGCGACCTTCTCCTCTCGTATCGCAATTTAGAAAAGCTCGTGGGTGCAGACCCTAATCACATCATCAAACTTCCGACGAAAGACGATGCGCCGGAATGGAATGGCGTGTGGGAACGCCTTGGCGTCCCGAAGGAAGCCAAAGAGTACACGACGGCATTTCCCAAAGAGATGGACCCAAAGATTGCTGAAAACACTCGTGCACTTTTCAAGGCTGCGGGGCTGACGAACAAACAAGCCGACGCGATTTTCAAAGGGTTCACTGAACAGCAAACGGTAGCCACTCAAGCAGCAGTCGAGGCGTACAACGCCAAGATCACGCAGGAAGATCTTTCTCTCAAGAAAGAATGGGGAGCGGCTTACCAGCAAAATATCGGCACGGCTCAAAAGGCCGCAAAGACTCTCGGATTTACGGCTGAAACGATTCAGGCCATTGAAAATTCGATTGGATTTGCCAAGACGATGCAGCTCTTCCAAGGTCTTGGATTGAAACTCGTCGAGGATTCCTTCCATCGCGATACGATGCCTGGCAGCGGGGGTTTTGGTGGAAAGCTCACTCCGGATCAGGCAAAGGCTAAGATCACGCAACTAAAGCAAGATTCGGATTTCGTGAAGCGTTACACGGCCGGCGATCGAAACGCGCAGGCCGAGCTCCAAAGCCTTCATGAAATGGCCTATGTGGATGTGATGGACGCAAACTAGACTTGAATCGTCAACCTAGAAGGTGACACCATGGAAACTAATGAGATTCGGCTTGAGTGCCTGCGGTTAGCGATATCAAAGAGCCCGGAACACGGGGAAGCCCTTAAAAGGGCAAAAGAGTACGTTGACTTTGTAGAAAATACTCAAGACGATACGAAGCAACCCAAGGCGCCGGAGACGGCGCCGAAAGTTGACAAAAAATCGGGCAACCTTTCTTCGCTCATGAAGTAGGTCCGATTGACCGAGAGGGGAAAGTCCCTCTCTCTGGCCCAGAGTGCTCGGGTATGAAATGGCCCCAGGTCACGCTTGGATAAGCCTTTCGGAATTGTGTTCAAACACTTTTTTGGAGGTTAGGCCAAGTGTCTATCAACATTCCAACATTCTATTCGCAACAGTACGCGACGAATATCGAACTGTTGCTCCAACAGATGGGATCGAGATTCCGCGGTGCGGTCATGTCGAAATCCTACGTTGGTAAAGCTGCCCAGGTCGTTGACCAGATCGGCCAGGTTGCAGCTCAAAAAGTTATCGGTCGGTTTTCTCCGATGGGTCGCATCGACGCTCCCACGGATGCACGTTGGGTTTACCCGGTTGATTATGATCTTCCTCAGCTTGTCGACTCGTTCGATTTGCTCAAGATGATCGTCGATCCGAAGAGCTCCTTGGTGCAAAACGCCGTCTATGCAATGGGCCGTGCGCAAGATGACGAAATCATCGCTGCATTTCACGGGACGGCAAAGACGGGTTCTGACGGTTCGACTTCGACAACTTTGCCCTCGACTCAAGTCGTTGGCGTTGCGCAAGGTGCAGCGTCCGCGGTTGGCTTGACGGTTGCAAAGCTCCGCGAAGCAAAGCGCATCTTGATGGCAAACGAAGTGGATTTCGAAAGAGATCCGATCTACATCGGGGTGAAAGCTACTCAACACGACAATCTCTTGGCTGAGACGCAAGTCATCAACCTCGACTACAACGAAAAACCCGTTTTGGTCGAAGGCAAGATCACTCGCTTCCTTGGCATGGAGTTTATCCACAGCGAACGCTTGCTTTCGGGCACGGACGACGCTGCGGGTACGAGTGTCGCGGTTCCGGTGTGGGCGAAGTCGGGTATGCATCTTGGCTTGTGGGAAGACATTAAAACGTCGACCTCGATTCGAAATGATATCCAAGGCGAGCCGTTCCAGGCTTACTGCAAAGAGTCGATTGGCGCGACTCGCACGCAGGAAAAGAAAGTCGTCAAAATTTGGTGCCGGTAATAGGCAGAAAGGATTAGAAAATGTCTACAGCTAACACGAAATCCACTGCCATCACCAACGCGGACGCAAGTCCACGCGTAGCCAACAATAGCTTCTTCGCCGATGGCGAAGGTAGGTATTCCGTTGGTTATTGCGCGAAGCTTGCCGGCGACGGTAACAACAGTGTGTATCGTTTCTTCCGGGTTCCATCGAACGCGCGCATTCATAGCTTGTCGATGCTCTCCGATGCACTTGCGGGTGCGACGGCAGCAGACGTCGGTATCTATGATACGGCGGCAAATGGTGGAGCAGCAGTTGCTCAGCACGCTTATGCACAGGGCGTTGATATTCACCTCGGGTATACGACTCCGTCTAGCGTGTTTCAAAAGACCGCTGCAAATCTGGAAAAGCGCGTTTGGGAAGATGCCGGCCTTTCGGTCGACCCATTCAAAGAGTTTGATCTGTGTGTGACTCTCACCACCGCTGGCGGTGCTGCGGGTAACATCGGATTGATGCTCTCGTATACGCTCTAACTTTAAACGGGAGGCTTAACGGCCTCCCGCTTTTCCTTTGAGGAAATCAAGACATGGCAACAAGACTTTATAGCTTGAACCCAGGCGATGTTCTCGAGAACATGACGGAAGCAGTTGGTCCGGCTACAACCACAAAGGCGATTGAGCTGAACGTGGATCTCTCCAATCTGATCGTGACCGATGGGGCAACCACGCGAACGGTTACGAAGACCGAAGTCCTAATCGCGCTCGAGCTCTTCCAAGAGTACATTGTCCGAAGCAACTGGCCTCCGGCTTAAAGGAGTGACGAATGAACTCTTATCGAGTTGATATTCTCTCCAATGCGGGAGCTGGCAACGGGAGCCCGTTTGAATGGCGCGGCGGCCGCGGAGTGATGGTTACAGAGGCAACTTTCACTGGTGGCAGCGTGAAACTTCAAATGCAGGGACCGCAAGGCAACTGGATTGACGTTCCGAATGCTGAGGCGTTCAATAACGACATTCTCAAGTTTGAACTTCCGCAAAGCCAAGTGCGCGCGGTAGTCTCGGCGGCAGGAGTAGCAGCAGCTTATTGCTCGCTGGTTAAAACCGGATTTTAATGGCGGGGAAAGATGGCAAGCGATTTAGATATTTGCAATGCGGCACTGACCAAGGTTGGTGCCAATCAAATCACGAGCCGTACTGAAAATTCCGCCGGCGCGAAAGCAGTCAACGCGGTTTACGATCGAAAGCGAAAAGCTCTCCTTCGGAAACACCCTTGGAGCTTCGCGATCAAGCGCGCAAGCCTTGCACAAGATGCAAACCCCCCGCTTTTTAATCGCACGTACCAATACCAACTTCCGAGTGATTGGTTAAGGCTCCTGGCGCCGGATCCAGAGGTCAACTTCAACGATTGCGATTGGGAGATCGAAGGGCGATACATCATCACCAACTATCTGCCCCCACTTCAGATTCGCTACATTTGGGACGTCACGGACGTAAATCTCATGGACGCTCTCTTCCAAGAGGCTTTGGCGACTGACATTGCGCTTGAGATTTGTGAAAAACTCACGCAATCGAACACCAAAAAGGCGGACTTGAAAGACGATTTGAAGGAAATCATCCAGGAAGCAAGACGGACGAATGCCATTGAAGTTGTGGCGCAAACTCCACCGGAAGACACCTTCATTACAGTGAGGCGATAACCATGCCAAAGGTTTCCCCACTTCAGAGTAACTTTAACACAGGGGAAGTCTCCCCACTCCTCTATGGCAGAACGGACGCCGAACGGTATAAGGCTGCTCTTGGCACGATGCTCAATTATGTGGCCACTCTTCAAGGGGCCGCGATTCGCCGTTCAGGTACGAAATTTGTCGACACGGTCAAAACGAGTGCCAATCAAACCCGCTTGATCCCATTTCAATTTTCGCTCACGCAAAGCTATATGCTTGAGTTTGGCGCCGGCTACGTTCGCTTTTTTGCCAACGGCGCCATGATTTTGGCCGATCAAACCCTTCGCCAATATCAAGCAATCTACGATGAGGCTTTCCAGAATCGTTATGCGGTTCGCCCGATTAGTACGACCACTGATTTCAAGGAATATGCATCCGGTACTTTTCCGATAGCTGGCACTACGATCAACGCCGGCAATCCAATGGAGCTTCAATCGCCGTACTTGCAAGCCGATCTTTTCCAGTTGAAGTTCGCTCAGAGTGCAGACGTTCTCTACATTACGCATCCGAACTATCCACTTTACAAACTTCAACGGTTTGCAAACGATTATTGGACCTTGCAGATGGTTCGAACGGTTGATGGACCGTATTTGAATCCCGATAGCACGCTGATTTCTGGATTCATTCCTTCGGCAGTTGGAACCCAATACGGGATCATCACCCTTAAGACGACGATTGAGAATACGATCACAGGAGCCGCAAACAATGGCAGCGGACTCATTCGGATCACTTCAACCAATCATCAACATCGGCCAGGCGACAAGATCGTCATTCTCGGAGTCAATGGCACCACGGAAGCAAACAACACGGTTGGAAATCCCTACTGGGTCATCGACAACGTTTCCGATGCAAACCACTTCGATTTGAGGGGATCCGCTTTTGTTCATGCCTACACTTCGGGAGGCTTGGCAAACCCTTATTTGTTCACGCCGGCCGATCTTGGTCGCTCAATTCGCATTCAAGATGGAACTAAGTGGGTTTGGGGTTTTATCACGACGGTCACTAACGGAGCCCACGTTCAATTCAAAATCATGTCGAGCCAAGTGTTTTCTAACACGACGCTCAAGACCGTTTTTCGTCTTGGTATCTACAAGGATGCAACCGGGATCACCACCGGGTTGACTGGCACGGGCCCGGGAGCCGCGGCGTTCTTTCAAGATAGGCTTTGGTTATCTGGCACTCCCGATTATCCGCAGCGTTTGGATGGAAGCGTTTCGAGCGATTATGAGAATTTCCAACCGTCAAACCGCGCAGATGGTACGGTTGCCGATTCCGATTCGTGCTCCTTTACGCTCAATGCTCAAGACGTAAATGCGATCCGGTGGTTAGCTTCTGAAGAAAAGGGCTTGCTTGCTGGCAGCTATTCTAGAGAGTGGGCTGTTCGCTCAGGCCAAAACGGAGATGCAATCACTCCGACCAATGTCAATGCAAGCTCCATGACCAATTGGGGATCTGCGGACGCGATGCCAGCACAAAATGGCAGGTCAACACTTTTCATTCAGCGCCAGGGCCGAAAGCTCCGCGAGCTCACGTACTTTTTCCAAGTCGACGGCTTCCGGGCAACTGACATGACGGAGCTCTCCGAGCACATTTCAATTCCAACTCTGACAACTCTTGCGGCCCAAAAGGAAACACAGCCGCTCATTTGGGCTTTGCGCTCCGATGGCGTTCTCGCGTGCATGACCTATGATCGCGATGATACGAGCGTCAAAGTTGGATGGCACCGTCACATTCTTGGCGGCGTCTCTGATACTGCGGGAAGCGCTCCGATCGTTGAATCAATTGCGGTTATCCCGTCAATCGACCTCTCTTTTGACCAACTTTGGATGATCGTTAAGCGATATATCAATGGCCAAACCGTTCGCACGATTGAGATTTTGGATCGATTCTTCAACGATACGATGGATCAAGACGAGGCTTATTTTCTGGACTGTGGCGACACTTTTGACAATCCGGTTGCAATTTCAGGCGTCACGCAAGCAAGCCCCGCAGTTGTCACGGCAAATGGACATGGACTGGCAAACGGAAACCAAGTCCGGCTGACCGACATCATTGGTCCAACGGATCTCAATGATAAATTTTATAAGGTGCAAAACGTAACAACGAACACCTTTGAGATAGTTGACGTCAATGACGGGACAACCCCGATCGACACGACTGGAATGCCAGCCTACATCTCCGGCGGAAACGTCCGGAAGATGGTCACTACGATTTCCGGCATTGATTGGCTCGAGGGCGAGACGATCAGTGTCCTTGGTGACGGAGCTACCCATCCCGACGTTACGGTCAGTGGTGGGGCGATTACGCTGCAATACCCGATATCCAAAGCGTCATTTGGATACGCTTACAACTCAGATGGCCAGATGCTTCGATCCGATTCGGGTGCTGCGGATGGAACTGCGATCGGCAAGACTCGCCGGGTTCACCGGGTCGGATTCATGCTGCATCGCACAGGTGCGCTAAAAGTGGGCAAGAGCCTCAACGAAGCCGATTTACAGCCCTTCGTTTTTCGCGAGCAAGGCGATGAGATGGGCCGAGCGACTCCCCTCTTCTCGGGGATTTTTTCAGAAGTGGTGGACTTCGACTACGACTTCGATAACTTGATCTCTTGGCGTCAGTCAGATCCCCTCCCTGGCATGATTCAATCCGTTAGCTGGATGATGGTGGAGCAAGACCGATGATCGAAATCGTAACTTTCAAGCGCGAACACTTAAAGCAAATGACCGAGCAACCAGCGATGGCCCATCTCCACAACTTCCTAACGGAAGTTCACTACCAAATTATGGAAGATAGCCCATTCTCGCGAACGATTCTCTATGATGGGCGAGTCATCTTTTGCGGCGGGGTTGCTGAGGAATGGATGGGCCGTGGCACTTGCTGGGCGATCATCGATCAAGACTGCAAAAAAGAATTCGTAAGGGTTCACAAGATCGCACGAAAATTTCTTCACGAGTGCCCGGTTAACCGGATTGAGGCCGCGGTGCAGATTGGCTTTGAAGCTGGACATCGCTGGATCAAAGCTCTTGGCTTTCAATTGGAAGCTGCGGTCTTGAAAGCATACCTCCCCGGCGGCGCAGATGTGTCGCTTTATGCTTTGGTGAAAGGAACGGTGACGTAAATGGCAGGAGCTGTAGCAGCTGGCGGTGGAGTTTCCGCAGTCGGCAACATCATCCAGGGCCAAGTTTCCAAAGGAATGGCCAATAGCCAGGCCGATATAGCGGATCAAAACGCAAATGAGGCAATGGCCAAGGCCGCAGTCGATGAACAGCGCCAACGGATTCGTTCGAGAATGGTCATTGGATCTGATCGAGCTGGGTATGGCGCCGCCGGCGTTTCGTCAGCCGAGGGCAGCGCTCTTGAAGTGCTCTCATCGAGTGCCGCGCAAGGCGAGTTTGATGCTCAGATGATTCGACACAACGGCGCGATTCAGGCGCTCAACTATCGAAACGAGTCCGCAATGCTCAGGTATCAAGGAAGACAGGCCGAAATCGGAAGTTTCTTTGGTGGAGCAAGTAGCCTTCTTTTGTCGGGTGCAAAGGGTCAACAGATGGGAACGAGTGACACGAGTGGTGGCGGATACGGAAGTGCTGGCGGATCTTATTCCGATTTTTCAAATGTTAGCTAGTGGAGAGTGAGCTGTGCCAAAAATTCAACCATACCTCTCTGAGGAACAAGACACAGGCTTTAGACAAGCTCCGGGAGGAAATCCGCTTCAGCAAAACCCAGTTGCTCTTGGGCTTGAACGCTTTGGCAATTCGGTTGAGGACCTTGGGGTTGCGATCAATACGCGCCAAACTCAAGATGAGATTTCTGATCTCTCACTAAAACTCTCACAGAAATTCTCTGATCAAAACGAGAAACTTGCCGATCAAGTGCAAAAGGGCACGCTCAATACTGACCAGTATGCCAGGGAAATGGCCGATGACTTCCAAGAAATTGGCGACGACGTTCAAACCCACGGCGGAAAAAGGTATTTCGCGAAACAATCGGCTATGATGCAGCGGCATCTCATGACGAAGATGGTTTCCGGCCAAGCCGAACTCGCCGGGGCCAAAGCCAAGGCAAACTATGTCGAAACAAGCAACGTTCGCGCAAACAATCTCATGCGCAATCCAGAAGATTTGCCGGTTGAACTCTCTTCCCTCGACACAGACGTAAACGAGCTTGTCGCAGGCGGCTTGGATTATTCGACCGCTCTTCAACTCCGCACTCAAACTCAATCGCATTTCACGAAGTCTGCCATTCAAGGCGTAATGCGATCAAACGACCAATTCGAAGGCCCTGGCGCCGGCGTCAACCGTGCAAAAGCTCTTCTTGATTCTGGCACTGCATTTGGCCAATCGATTGACCAGTTAATCTCCGCTGATACGAAAAAAGAACTCTATAGCGAAATCGATGCGACTAGGAACAAGAACCGAGTTGCAAAGAATTTGGCAGATCAGGCCGCGGCCAACGCTGCGGCCGACAAGCAAGACAAGATTTTGCTTGATCAAACCATTCCTCAAGCGGCGGCCGGCACGTTGACGCTCCAAGGAATTCAACAACAGATTCCCGATGATCCGAAACTCCAAGAGCATTGGCTTGATAAGTCCTATGAATGGGCGAAGAGGAAAAACGACGAAGGCGATCCCCGTGTAGAGATGGACATTCGCAACCGGATTTTCATGCCGCCTGATCAGCCGGGCTCGATCAGCTCGCTCGCACAACTCGAGAATGCAACCCGCGGAACCTATATCCCGGCACACCGCTACCAGCAGATGGTTTCTCTGCTCGAAAAAGATACGGTTAAGGGCCGAGCCCTCTATAACGGCCGTGCAGATTTCCACAAGCTTGCACTCTCTTTGATCCACACGGATCCGGTTTCTGGAACTGTAGATCCAAAGGGTCCGATTCTCTATCGCCAGGCAATGCAGCAAGCTGAAGCCGCGGAAGCCGATTTCGAAAAGAACGGGAAAAATCCACTCGATCTTTACGATGCCACTAGCAAGGACTATCTTGGAAACAAGATCCAAGCCTTGCGCAGACCTTTTACTGAGGTTTTGCAAGAGCAAGCGGATTCGATGCGAAAGCAAGTTCAAGAAAATCCCGATGAGTGGGTGAACGTCATTCGAGTCAAGGATAACGTCACAGGCAAAGTGAAGCGCAGCCAGCTCAAAGGCCACGAAGATGAATATCAAGTGGTGAAGTAAGATGGCCGCAATCGACTTCGTACCAGATCAGCAGCAACAGCCCGCAGAGCCGATTGAGTTTTTGGCCGATGCTCCTGATATGTCCAAGGCCAAGGAATACATCGAGAAGAACGTCAAAGATCATTTCGATGCCTTGAAAAAAGAACCTGAACCCGCGGAGGGCCAAGGGGAAAGACCCATCCAAATCCCCGAGGTAAATCACGCCAAAGGATTTTTGCAGGCGATCCAAGCGGGATACCAATCCTCAGTGATGGGCTTGGTAAACCGCGAAAAGAAGCCCGACGTCGCTATGCCAGCGGAAGACGCTGACGAAAGTGATCAGATTTTGGCTCAAGCGACTCAAACCGTGTTGGATCTCCCGTTAAACGTCGAAGGGTTGGTTATGGGAGGACTTGCAACGGCGCACCCTCTTGGAGCCGCGGCCGGCGCGTTTGCGCTGCCTGAAGCTTTACGATCGATTCTCATGGACCAATACGAAAACGGCCAAGTAAAAGATCCGCAAGATTTCATGAATCGCACGATGGCGATTGCTTGGGAAGCGATCAAAGGCGCAACCACCGGTGTCGCGACTGAGTTTGCCGGCGGCAAGGTTGGCGGAAAATTGGCGGAAATAGGGCTTCGTTCGAGCATGACTCAGGCCGCTCGAATGGCAACGGAACTCGGAATAATGACCACAGTTTCTAAGGGGATGGCAGGTCAGCTTCCCCATGCAAAGGATTTCGTCAACGCTGCAATCGTCCTTGGCGGACTCCACGGAGTCACCCACATTGCGCCAAAGCTTCGCCAAATCTACACGAAAACAGGACAAAAGCCCGAAGACGTCGTGCAGCGGGCTCAAGTGGATTCGCAGTATAAGGCAGAAGTTGTGGGATCAAATCCAGATCTTCCAATTGAAACCCAACCGAAGGAAGAGCCAATCAAGCCACCAACTCCGGAGCCGCCAAAACCTCCGGAAGAGATGACCGAACTTGATAAGGCGCGAGCAAAAACCGACGAGCGGGTGGCAAAGCACGAGGACAAGCCTAAAGAGGCTTTTTCCCCGAGGAAGTTTGCCGAGTCGATGTATGAGAAGATCGTCGACTACGCTTTTCCCATTCGCGCGATCATGCGCGAGCTCGGGATTGATGGCTTGCCCGCCAACAAGGATATTTACAAACTGATTCGCCTTCACGCGGCTTATGGCGATAAGGTCTTAGACTTCGTTCTTTATGAAACGCGGGATTTCAAGACTGGTCTTGTAAACGGGGAAGGTTTTGAACCCATTCTCAACGACATGGAAAAAGCAGGGCTCAATCGCCAGGATTTGACCCGCTATGCAGTTCAAAAGCGCACGCTCGAGCTTGACGCCAAAGGGATTGAAACGGGCCTTAAAACCAAAGCGGATTTCGAAGCGGCCAAGACTATTGTCAAGGAACTTGGACCTCAGTATGAGCCCTATTTCCGTCGCATCGTGGATTTCCGCAACCGGATGCGGGACTATGCCGTTGGTGCGGGATTGATTTCCCAGGATGCAGCAGAGCGTATGGATGCTGAGCACGCCGACTATGTTCCCTTTTACCGAATGCAAGACGAGGACGAAGTCACGGGAAAAACTCCTGCCCGCGGCAAGCGGCAGCAACCTTTTAAGAAAATCTTTGGTTCTGACAAGAAGATTCTAGACCCAATCTTTTCGACTTATCTCGACATTGAAGTCATCACTCGGGCAGCCGAACTCAACCACGTAAAAACTCAATTGATCGATACGTTGATGGGAACCGATGGCGGGGAAGAGTTTGTGCGAAAAGTGCAACCTCAGATGCGAAGCTTTGAAATTGAAGCAGACGAGATGGCGCGCGAGTTTAAAAAGCAGGGCCTCGATCCGGAGCTCGCAACCGACATGATGGTTTTTCGGCCTGATCGGATGCATTTGGCTGAAAGCGAAGATCAAATTTACCGCGAAGGCAAACGCGAAGTATACGAATTTGACCCGGGCGTGAAGAAGGTTTTGGACATCCTCAACGGCAATCGGGAAGCGGTTGGCCTTTACGCAACTCTCATGCGGCCATTTGCAAGTGTTCTTCGAAAGGGAATCACGACGGATCCGGTGTTCTCTTTAAAGCACACTTGGCGTCAACAGCTCACCGCCGCAACGTTTTCTGAGACGGCGCAAATACCCTTTCTCTCGAGCATCAAATCCATTAAGGATTTGGCACAGATGAATGAGCCAGCAAGACAAGCGCTCTTTGATGGGGCTCTTACGACTTCGCTTGAAAAATTTGATAAGAGCTACATTGCTACCCGTATTTTTGACCTCGATGACGACGTCAATCCGATCAAGAAAACATGGAACAATCTCAAGGAAAAATCGCAAATTTTGGAAGCAGGGCTTCGTTTTGGTGACAACCTAGCACGTTTGGCCGAATACACTCGTAAGATGGAAGGGAAAACCCCGACCGTTGAAAACCCCATGAGGGCTGAGCGCGCGGAAGCGGCATTTGCCGCGCGAGAAGTGGTCGTCGATTATCTCAAGCAAGGGTCTGCAATGGCAGCCTTTCGAGCGGTCACGCCGTTCACGAGCATTCACATTGGCGGTATCGATCAATTCGTTCGCAAGTTCAAAGACAACCCAAAAAGTGTGAGTGCCGCGATGATTGGCCTCTACACCGTGCCAAAGCTCATGCTTTGGTGGGCAAACAAAGACGCCACTTGGTACAAGGAAGAAAACGACTTTATCAAGTCCACTTGTTTCATCACGAAAATTCCTTGGTGGACGGATGCAAAACCCGATGACCTCATAGGTCGGCCCGCAGACGAAGTTCGCAAGTCGCCAGAGGGAAGAGATCAGGTCAATAACGGTTGGGTCGTTAGATTGCCGCTTCCCTTCGTGCAAGGTATTTTCTTTGGCGGACTTCCAGAGGCGATCTTAAATCGCGTCTACCAAAAAGATCCGAATGCACTTAGGGATTTCGACAAGGCGATCATGGGCGCCGTCGTTCCACAGCTCATGCCGGCCGCAGCGATCACTCCGTTTGAAATCGCCACAAATCATAACTTGGCCTCCGGGCATTCGCTCATTCCAGCAAGCCAGGAAAAACTCTTGCCGGCCGAACAGCGAGGACCTTACACGACTGATACCGCGAGGCTTCTTGGTCGGTACATTGGTGAGCTCCCTTTTATCGGGAAAACCCAAGTTGCATCCCCCATCGTTCTTGACCAAATGATCCGAAATCAGTTTGGAAACTCGACTTCGATGATCACAAGCGCTTTAGATGCTGGACTTAAAGCGACTGGCGCGACCAAGGATTTTGCGGAAAAGCCCGCTAAGGATTTTGACCAACTTCCCTACGTGAACGAATTGCTTCGGCACTACCCGTCGCTCAACTCGAAATCCATCCAGGATTTCGAAGACCGCTACCGGGAAGTGGACACGGTTTGGAACACAATAAACCAGCTCAAAAAAGAAGGCGATATCAACGGCGTAAATCGCATCTTGCGCCAATATCCGAACGATTTAGAGCGGTTAAAAGGGGTCCACACGATGCTCGTCCAGGGCTATGGCATGATCCACAAGATTCAAGACAACCGGGTTTTGACGCCGGAGCAAAAGAGGATTTTCATTCAACGCAAAGCGTACGATATGATCCAGGCCGCGGAGCTCGGAAACCAAGCTCTGGACCAAGGGAAAGGCGCTCAATGAGGGGGCAAATGATGTTGTACTTTAATGGGAACCTAAGCCATCATCTTGGGAAAGGCGGGGGCAAATGTCACTGAGCACACTTCCAAACCGGATTGGTTATACGGGCGATGGCGTCACGACGGCGTTTTCCTTTCCGTATAAATTCCAAGCCAACGGCGATCTTGTCGTGCTTTCGGTGGATCCCGTAACCGAAATCGAAACTGAACTCGTGGAAGATACCGACTACACCGTAGCTGGCGCTGGCGTCGATGCCGGCGGAACTGTTACATTGACTGTGGCATTGACGACCGGGCTCAAACTCGTCATCTATCGCGATACGCCAGAAATTCAAACTTACAGTCCACAATTCAACGGCCCGCTTCCAGTTCCAACTCTTGGCGATTCTCTCGATAAGCTTGGAATGATGATCCAGCGGCTCATGGACATGGCTTCCAGGTCGCTTCGGTTGCCCGATGGAAAAACGGATAGTTTTGATCCGCGATTGCCAAAGCTTTTGGCTTCAAATCCAGGTCGAGCACTTCTCATCAACGATACCGGTGACGGATTGCAGCTTGGACCCGACGCATCGGATATCGCCGATGCGGAGGCCAATGCCGCCGCAGCCCTAGCATCGCAAGTGGCGGCTGCTGCTTCTGCAACGGCTGCGGCTGCTTCCGCGGCAGCTGCCGCGGCTTCGGCAGCGTGGGATCAAACCAATTTCACGTTCAATGCAAATCAGGCCGCTACCAATCTCACTGGCGAAACTTTTGACGGCGTGAGTTTTTCGTCGGTGGAAGTTCACTATGAGGCGCAGCGCACGGGTTGCTTCGTAAACGGAGTATTTTTCCTCCAATACCTCAGTGGGATATGGAGGTTGATTTTAAGTGAGGAAGACTATGATCCAAGCCTTTCCGTTCCACACGGACTTACGTTTTCTCTCTCACAAGCGGGAAGCGTTGGCCAATTGAAATTGGCAGCAGATAACAGCGTTGCTGGAACTGGAACTCTCAAAATAAGGAAGATGCAATATGCGGCTTAACTTTTTACTTTTACTTTTGTTTCCGACGTTTGCCTTTGCCAAGAATTTCCCATTACCGATCTCAGCTTCGGCACTGAGACTTGGATCTCCGGGATTGCCCGCGACCAATTCCGTTTTGGACATGAGAAGTACCACTCAGGCGATGATCTTGCCTCGAATGACTTCAATCCAAAAGAATGCGATTGCTACCCCGATAAACGGGATGATGGTCTACGATACCGATTTGACGGCTTACAGCTTCTACAACGGGACTGCATGGGAAAATCAGGTAAACGATTCGGCCATTACGACTGCAAAAATCGCTACCAATGCGGTCACGGCAGCCAAACTTTCAGCACCCAACATCGGAATTAGCACCGATAGCGGCGCTTTTACTACGAGCTCAAACAGTTTCGTCGACGTAACGAATCTCTCGGTTACGATCACGGCAAGCGGCGTTCGCCCGATTGAAATCGGACTCATGCCAAAACCGAGCTCGAGCACTTCGGATTTGGCATACATTGGTTTTGCCTTCGCAAGCGGTTCTGCTCCCGGAAGGTACATGATTCTTAAAGATGGTACTCAAATCGGGATCGGATACTTTGGAGATCAAGCGACGGCGGACGCAAACTTCTTGATCCCGCCGGGATCGGTTCACTTCGTGGATCAATCTCCAAGCGCTGGATCGCACACTTACAAAATGCAAGTCGCGAGCAACGGTGGATCGGGAACGGTTAAAATCGTCAACTGTTCGCTGCTAGTTAGGGAGATGTAAAATGAAAAACAAAGGGGGAATTTCCATGAGACTTTTAGTGTGGCTAGCAGTAATGTTGACGCCGATCGCAGCGTTTGCGGTCATCAAGTACAACAAGATTCAAATCGTAACCGCCGGATCCATGGGCGCAAGCCTTAATTCGACGCCGGTTGACATTACCAACTACGATAACGTGAACATCCAAGCGGTTTGGACTGGCATCACGGGATCAAGCGGATCTGGAACCTTCAAGCTCCAAGCATCAAATGACCTCGCTGGCTGTGCGAGCGTTACGACTTGGACTGATCAAAGCGGCACTTCTCAAGCGATATCCGCCGATGGGGATTTCATGTGGAATCTCATTGGCCAAGGATACCGATGTATAAGACTTGTTTATACGCGTGCCGCCGGCACCGGGACTCTTAACGTGGTCTTGAGCGGCAAAGGATTGTAATCATGAAAGCAATATCCACACTTCTCACCTTTGTTTTCGCGTTTTATACGGCATGGGCTTTCGCCGCGTCGGGCAGCATTTCGCTCAACGGCGGTCCTCCGCTTCCCTCAAATGGCTTCGGATCTGCAGGCCAATGCCTTGAAACGGATGGGGTTTCGACGACCTCTTGGGGTTCTTGTGGCGGCAGCGGTACGACGGCAAGCGGAATCAACGGGCAAGTCCAATTGTCTGACGGAGCTGGCAACCTTACTGACATAAGCGGCTTTAGCTACCTTTCAAACGTTCTTACCGCCGCTGGACTCAAGGTTTCTTCTCTTGGAGCAGGGACGCTGTTGTCTGATTCTTCTGGCAATATCACTTCTGGAACGGCTGCCATCGCCCATGGTGGAACCGGTGCGACGTCAAAGGCCGGCGCGTTTGATGCGCTTTCACCAATGTCCGCATCCGGCGATATCATTTATGGCGGAACTTCTGGAACGGGCACTAGATTGCCAAAAGGAACGGATGGTCAAATCATGGCGCTCGTCTCAGGCTTGCCCGCCTGGATAAACAACAGCGGTGGAGTAACGAATCCAGTCGGAGACGTAATCTACAAGGCGCCGGGTCAAGCCTTTACTTGTGGAGTTTACACCAATGCCGTGCCATTTACGAGCTCCGATGCCGTATCTGGATCGGACACTTCCATGCTTGGAACTGCAAATAAGTTTACGGCGCAGCACACGGGAATTCATCTCTATACGATTTCGGTTAGCTCTTCGAGCTTCGCGGGTTCGGATCATTGGTTGGAAATTGGTTTTTCCGTGAATGGTGGAGGAGTCCAGCTTCTTGCCAACAATTTTCAAGGAGCATCTGCAACTCGGAGAAACCAAATTGCTGGTTCAGCTTTTCTTTTTTTAACGGCCGGCGATACCGTCACTTCCCTTTGCAACCCAAATACGGCGGGCAATGGCTTGGATGAGTACCGGATCGGATTGGCCGAAATCTTTACGCATTAAGGAGTAGCGTCATGACAAATGGAACCTTGGTTTTTTGGGTGCAAAGTGCTGCTGGTCCCGACGGACAAAACGTAACCACTCATGGAATGGTGGTTGGAACCGTCAACGACACGTATACCTTAGTAACTCCCTTGGGAAGCGCTGTCTCTCCGGTTTTGATGATTGCAACAGCGGCGTTAACCGCTGAATAAGAAGGAAATTTCCCATGGATCGGGATCAAAAAGACCTGCTTTGGTGGTTCATGAAGCGCACAGAGGGCGATTTTAAGGCCATCAATGAGAAGATCGACGCACTTGCTACCAATATCACGGGACTTAAGATTTTTGAGGCCAAAGTCCTGACCGTGGTAGCCATTCTCGTCTTGATTCTCTCGCCGGCCGTAACGCTCTTGACTTTGTGGTTGAAGGCACATTGAATCCAGTAAACAAACCATTTCCCAGGGAGGGATCATGAGACAGTTCAAGATATTTTTATTTTTTCTTTTTGCGTTTTTAGGGGTGGCTGCGTTCGCACAAACTCCAGCGCCGGCCAATCCAGACCTCGATTTTTTCTCGCAAGTCAGCCAAGCAGTTTCCCAATTCGGTGGCATGAGCTGGATGCTAAAGATAGCTTCCATCTGCTTGCTAATCGTTGCCTCGATGAAAGTTTCCTTTTTGGCCCCGCTGTGGGAAAAATTGGGCGCTTTGCAAACCTGGGTGGCACCGGTATTGGGCTTGATTGCAGGCGTTTTGTCGCTTGGAACGGGTTTGAGTTTCCCTTCGGCGATCGCTTACATCTTCGCCGGCGCTGGCGCAGTCCTCTTGCATCAACTCTTGGATAGCGTAAAAGCAATCCCCGGGCTTGGAGCCATCTACGTTTCGATCATTAGCTTTATTGAAGCGATTCCGGTAATCGGTAGCGGAGCTCCTCCGGCAAAGTAGACGGAGTCCAAGTTGCCGATGGACTCCTGGCAGGCATCGGAGCCACGGCATTAGCGATGGGGGAAGCGGCATTGATCGTCGACTTCCCTTTCTTAGGCGTCCCGCCACTTTCTTGGATCTGGGAATTTTTCGCATCTCGTCTAGAGCAAAAAGTCGTGGCAGAGTTGCAAAAGGGCTCTACCACGGTCATCATCACGTTGACGGATGACCGGCAAAACGATGCTGCGAAAGCCGCTGCCAGTCAGCTTGAAAAGGAGCCAACGGATGAGAATTTTCAAGATTTCAAAAAGAAGTATGGTGATCTCATTCGCACTCGCGTTTCTACTCCCACTTAACGGCTGCAACCAAGTTCCAATTAAAAACAACGAATTTTGCGCCGATGCCGGCCAGTTTGGAGCATCATGCTTTCATTCTTTGAGCGACGATGAGCGAGACATTCCAAAAGCTACCTGGGATATTCCAACCGTGGATCCCTCGCACCGCTTTGGAATGGTTTGCACGAGCACTGACGCATTTACAAATTGGCAAAAAGCCATTGAAATTCTCTGCCAAAATCACCAAACTGAATGCGATTTCGAAACGAAACAGGCGATCCAAATTTTTTTATCCAAAGTCAAACGTACTAAGAGAAAGGTCATGAGTCATGAAACTAGTCACTAGAGATGAAGCGCTCCAACGCTACGGGGCAATCGATTACGCATCAAAGCGTTGGCCGCATCAAGCCCAATGGATGCGAATGCTCGAGATTCAGCCCAATATGTTCCCCGAGTGGATGGTGATGGACACGAAAATGCCGGTTAAACACATTGCCTGCAACGTCGATATGTACCCAGCTCTCGACAACGCTCTTCGCGCGATTGCAAAAAAAGGCTTGGCAAAATTCCTTAAGACCTATGACGGCTGCTTCAACATTCGCCCGGTCCGCGGTTCAAACAACTTCTCTTGGCATTCTTATGGCTTGGCAATCGATTTGAACGCCGAAACAAACCCGATGGGTCAAACAAAGGGCGATTTCCGCGATCACATGGACGTCGTTCAGTGCTTCAAAGACGAAAGCTTTGTCTGGGGTGGAGATTTCAACGGTCGCAAAGACAATATGCATTTCCAATTCGCCATTGGCTAAGCCGTCTAAGCGAAAGCACTTACCCTATAACCCTTCCGATATCCTCGATTTGAGGCGGAAGGGTTGGGCCATCGCTGACATTGCACTTCGGTTGCAAATATCAACTGGCACCGTCAATCGCCATTGCGAGAAAGCCTTGCTATTTAAGGTGAGACTTACTCCGAGGACCCCTCAAGAATACCGCGAGATTGCGGCGGCAGCGGCCGATCGCCAAATCCGGTCAAAGGCCTAGTAGCAATCCGTTCGAAAAATGCTCATGCTTCCAAGTGTGAGCACTAAACTTGAGCGGTACGGGATATTGAACGACATTCATTTCCCCTATGAAGACCAGCAGCGCTACAAGATGGCTCTTAAGATCTTTCGCTCCTTTGATGCGCCCATTGACCACCTTTATCTGCTTGGCGACATTGGCGAATTTGAAGCGGTTTCTTCTTGGGCAAAACATCCTGGCGAACAAATGCCATTCCTGCGAGAACTCGAGTACGTTAACCGAAAGCTTGATGAAATCCATTCGCTTTTTCCGGCGACGCCGGTGACGTTGATTGAGGGAAACCATTGCTATAGGCTTTTTAGATTCATCCGCGATGTGGCGCCACAGATGTGGGGGCTTATCGATACACCGCAAGTTTTGAAATTCCACGAAAGACCGCGGTGGAAATTCGTTCCTTATGGCCCAATCCAACTCGTTCAATGTGGAAAATCTAAACTCTACTTGAGGCATGAACCCATTGGCCGCGGGCAAGCCCATGCGAAGCAAACGGCAGAGAATGCGTACGTTGATGTTGCTTATGGTCACACTCACACTTGGCAGTCTTTTTCTCATAGGAAGTTTGGACCCACTCCAATTTTAACCAAAGCGTATTCTCTTGGGTGGCTTGGAGATAAGTCGAAGCCCGTTTTCGACTATCGCGGATCCAAAGACAATTGGGTCGAAGGGTGTACGATCGTGGAATGCGAGACGCAATCTGGCGATTATAGCTTGGAATTTGTGGACCTTCGGCGGATCCCCGCTTTTTTCCGTGGCAAACAGGTTGACCCAAAGTAGAATCATTCCCATACTTCGAAGCTAGATGTGCTGTTTATTTTCAATTCGTAACAAACCCCGCCGGGGAAGGAAGAAGAAAATGTCCAAAGATCAAATCGTTTCCGATGCAAAGTCTGCGTTCATTTCTGGCCAAGATCAAATCTTGGGCCAAGTTTTGAGCGACGTTTACGACAAAGCGGCCTCCGAGCAAAAAGCTTCGGACGGCACTCTCACGCAAGCCGATCTCGATGCCGCTGTAAAAGCTGCAACCGATCCGCTGAATCAGCAAATTTCGGATCTCCAAGCAAAGGATGATTCTGACATCGCGGCGCTGAAAGATGCTCAAGACAAGTTGGCAGCTCTCCAAACTTCGTTTGATGTTTTGTCTTCCAAGGAAGCCGGCGAAGCAATCCAAGTTTCACAGTTTCAAGGGATGAAAGATCAGTTAATCGCAGCGCAAAGCTCACTCGCGGCTTTGCTTGCTTCGATCTCGCCTCCAACTCCCTAATAGTCTTAAAAGGAAAAAGCCCGCTGCGAAGCGGGCTTTTTTATTCGTGCATCGTCACGAATAGTGACGTTTCAAACTACCGATTCCCACAACTGTTTCCTTTCGGTCGGATGCTTAGTAGTTCTCGATCGACTCGGCCTTCCCCAATGTCCGCCGCCAGTCAGTGAGACCAGTCGCCAGCCTGACGCCTTAAGAGAAGTGCCAGGTTCCGACTCAAGAATGTAGGTGATGATTCGCGAATAGCCCATTGCGAAGGCGATTTGGCGAGCTCGCGCATAGAGAAACGAGCACACATTTTTCATTCCATTAGAGCAAAGTCTTGTCACTTCGAGCGTCATTCCGTTATCCAACATTCTCGCAATTGGTCGACCACAAGCCATAACACCGACACATTCGTCGCCGCTGAAAGCCGCAATGCCAAACTTCCAGCCTTGCGGCGGCCTATGATGACGGTGAAATGCTGAAATAAATTCGCAGCATTGTTTATATGAAAGCGGCCTTGCAACCAACAAACTTTCCCCCTGCAACTTCTAGTAAAATTTTGCACTAACTTCTAGTAAATCTGAATCGTCACCGCAGGTGAAGTTTCATCGAATCAGTGATGATTCAACTTTTCCCAATAGCCATCTTTTTGCGCCGCTCGATTTCTCGATTGACATACCAAGCTGCTTTCTCCAAATCTTGAATCCCATTCTTGAGATCCGCACGCCAAAGGTACTTGATCGCGTTGCCCACGCAAAAGTTTTGGTGTTCCGTAACTTGGATGCATTCTATCCCACTTGGATGTTCAGTATAGTGCGACGGGTAGTTGACCGGGTCGTGTTTCTTGGCTGCCATTATTTCCCGCCTTTTTTGGGTTCTCGGTATCCATTCGCGTAAGCGGCCTTCGCTTGCTTTTCGGCTTGCGCTTTGGTCGGATATACTTTTCCGTGATTTCCCCACTTGTATCCACCTTTTACTTTTTTGACTGGCATCTTTTTATCCTCCGAGCAATTCGCTCATTTGGTTTGCGATCTCGCCAGCGGCTTTGATTCGTCTCGAATCAAGAAGCTGGGCATAGATCTTGGTTGTTTGTGTTGACTTGTGGTTCAACAATTCGCCGATCAAACCAAGGTCTGCGCCGTTTGACAAGCCCACCGTTGCAAAAGTTCGCCGGCAATCACGCATCCAAAGATCCGGACAGATGGCTTCTTGGCGAATCCGATCCCAAAGGCCATTGGGCATTGAGCATCCCATGAGTGAACCGTCCAAAGGCTTGCCAAGTTCCTTGATTTGCGCCATCAACATGGGTGGGAAGATCACTTGCTCGAACTCCCCCGTAATTTCCGTGCCTTTACCCTTGAAGGAAAGAATGCCGTAGCCATCTTGTTCTCTTAAATCACTCCACTGAGCGCGTTCAAGCGATCGCGGCCTAGCGCCGGTGAGCAAGAGCGCCAAGATAAACGTCGTTTTCCGCGGCCACCGGCTAGAATATTTGGCAATCAACGCGCCGATGCGTCGGAGCTCATCTGGGGTGGCATAGCGTTTTCGCTTCTTTTCGCGGAAGGCTTTGACGCGTTTGCACGGGTTATCGGCAATCCATTCCCGCTCCCAGGCGTGCTGAAACATACGGCTTAAAACCTCCAAGGCGCGATTTGCCTGAGTTGGGGTGCCTACGAGCCCAATATGCCAATCTCGCACAATGGCAGCCCTCATATCGTTTATATTGAATGATCCAAGTTCCGGTTCGATGAACACCTTGAAGCATCGTTCGACTTCGTACGACCAGCCGCTTTTTAAAAACCGATCGTTTGACCAATGCTCCGACCAGACGCGTTTAAAAAGCGCTGAAACGGTCATTGCTGCATTTTTAGGCACCGGACCGGTCAAAATACCCTCGAGCGTTCGAATCGTCGTGGCGACGGCTTTACGGCGGTTTAAATCGAATTGCATTTTTTCCATTGAAACTCCTTCGGTTTTTCGTTTTTTCGGTTACAGGTTCGCAGCTTTTACCGCAGAAGTTTCAATCCTCCCACAAAATTTTTCCGCCGATGTGCGTTTCGAAATCTTTTCGCGCTTGCTCGATCGTCGGAAAGCGATAGGTATACGGAAGAACTTTACCTTCTCGAACGCGTCCAAGACCCATGCTTGGACAACAAAGTTTCAATCTGCGGCCAAACTGAGATTCATTTGGCGCCCAACCGCTCATGCGTTCATTGAAGTATCGATAGAAAGAATCTCGCGCGGTCGATTTTAAGGCTTCAACCGGCCAACCTTCTATGCCCGAATGAGAAAGAGATTTGGATTGAAGAACCTCGAGCCACCACTGTTCAATCGGTCCGAGGCTACTAAGTTTTTGATCGGTCAAGGCTTCCGTCGCTGGCGCTGCGTTCACATCGGAAATTGGAGCGTTCATCAAGTAATCGAGCAAGAGCTCGTAACCTCCGTCTTTCATTCCGTCTAGAATCGATTGGAAAAACGGGCGATCTTGTTTCCTACCATTGCCAACGTCGAACACGGCAAATCGGCGTTCATCGCCAGATGCCGGCACGATCCAATCTTCGTTTCCGATGATCACCACTCGAAGCAGGTTCGCTACGGTGTAGGGCTCTTTTCCTTTGTGTTCGATGACATGGGTTTTGCCAGTGATGAGATCTTTGAGAACGCCTTCGGCTTGCTTGTCGCCTGACCAGAAGGCTTCCTCAAGGGTAAACAAAAGTAGATGCTGCAAATGCCCATTGAAGTGACTAAGCAAAAAACGGCGATTGGATGTGAGCAAGAAATGGATACCAAGTAAATGGCCGATGCACTCAACAATGAAGCTTTTGCCAACGCCTTTACCACCGCGCATCACCAATGCCACTAAGGGCTTTTCCCACGGCCGCTGAACGAGATGCGCAAAGTATCCCACAAGCCAATTGAAATGTTCAACGTCACCTCGACAAACGTTGAGACGAATATGCTCTAGAAAGTTCTGAACGGCTGCCAATGCTTCGCGAGAGCCAGTTTTCTTTGGTTTGACCGTAAATCCACGCCACAAATTGTAAAGCCCGCGATGATCTTTCCCCGGTGCAAAACAAATTCCGGTGTAAGATCTTCGCTCTTTGGATTTCATCCAGAGTTGGGTGATCGGCTGAGGCTTTTCGCCGATCATCATCGTTTCAGCCGCGTGCCGTTTATGGAAGCTCGGCTCGCTTAAGTGATCGAGTGTAAATTTTCCTTCTTCGTCGGTGATCTCTTGGAGGATATGGTGGCCGCCGCCGGCGGTGACAAAAGCGTACTCGTCATTGAGCCGCTCGAAAGGGTGCTTGGTTTTCTTTTCTACTTCAACAGCCGGTTCATTGAAGGCCACTTCCGGAGCGTCGATTCCCGGTGGATTCGCACTGTAGTTAAATGCGGAAGCCACCACATGACGAATCTCTTCCGTTTCGAGAGCGGGTTCGCAGACGAAATACTGGCGCATAACCTCCACGCATTTTTCGAAGGATAGCCCAAAGTCCTTGATCTTGCATGAAGCACGATAGGCAGCATCGTTCCGTCCACCTTGCGCCGCCACCTCCAAACTATCCAGATATTCGACGGCTCTATTCCAAGCCATATCTTGGTTAACGTCCACCAAAGCAAGGTGCGATTTCGCAACTTTCTGCGCACGCGGGCTCGCGGGCTGAACCATCCAATCCAGCGCTTCCGCCATTGGATTCTCATTGATCCATTCGTACTTTTTCCCGTCAATCTCGCTCCCGGCGGCAACGACGTAACCGCCTAAACCGCGGCGATCGATGCCAACTCCAAGACAGTTCACGCCGTTTTTAATGGGAACGGAAGACCAGTAAAAGAGATGCAAGCCTCCAGTCGGGGTTTTGGCTGAAAGCGTTGGTGGGAAATCTTTGCCTAAGATGGCTAGTTGATCCATCGCAACGCGGCCATCCCGACCGTCCTTGACGTCAATGTCGATAACGCAGAGATAAGCGTCTCGATCGAGCAGTTTTCCGCAATGGATTCCAATGTTGCAACTCGTAGTCGGACCACCAAACCAACGGGCCATCTCATCGGCCGAGAGCGGATGCTGCCATTGCTTTATCGCGGGGATTTTGGAGTTTGGAGCAACAGGAAAGATTTGAAATCCAGCATTGTGGAGGGCAAATGGAGTGTCGAGTTTCATAGACTTGCCTTCCGCGAACGCTCTAAATCGATTTTGTAGAAATAAAAACCCTTGCGGGGTTGTTTGCCCTCGCATCGAGTGAAGATCGCGATTTTTGGACTCGCAGCTGCCGCTTGCGCCGGAGATTTGTCCGTGGCGTAAGCAACGATGATGTTTGGAAAAACGAAGTGGTATTCGGGAACGTTGCGCTTTGACATGATAAAGTAGTCATCGCCAATTCTGAAAGGCTTGTCTTGTGGATATTCGGTCATTTGCGATACCTTTTCCCACGCCAACCGCCGGCTGCAATCGGGAGAGTCCGAGCCCAGTCAGGATTTGCGCACATGATTTGTGACATTTCTTCAACTGACCCGAAGCTTTTTGGCACTTCGCAGATCACTTCATCATGAACGTGCGCAACAACGGGGTATCCTTTAGCTTCCAATCGAAGCATCGCATCGGCAAGTAAATCTCGCGCCACGGCTTGCGTCACGTTTTCTGCCAAAGACCCGCCATAGGTGTGGGTTCTAACCCATTTGCGTGAAATGTCTTCGGATTTGTAGACGATTGAAGGCCTGATCTCTCCCCAAGGCGTTTTCTTCTCATCAAGCGATGGATAGGGATAGCAAATGACGCCTCCGCCAGGGAGTTTACACCAAAGGAAAGATCCGTTTACAAGATAAGTAATTCCGCGCACTTGCTGCGGGATCTTTGGATTTTGGATTGCGGCGATAGCAGCGTTTTCAAGCGAATACCAAAAACGCACGATATCGGGGTTGGCTTCGCGCCAAGCAAGTTTTGTGAGGTCTGACGCGATGAACTCTTCCATCGGAAGATCGTAGCGCTTGCCATTTTCCTGCCAGTTCTTTATCGCTTTTTCCCGGTGCTCCGCGGATGCCTGTGCGAGCAGAGTTGGATACGCAGGAGCCATGCTAACTCCGTAGCCTTTTGCCATTGTGGAAAACGCTCCGACGCCACCTTGATATCCGAGAGCAAGCACGGCGACTTTTCCGACTTGCCTTTGCCAATCGACGATGGCGTTGATCGGCACAGTAAAAATGAAACTTGCAGCCTGCTCGTAAATTTTTCCATGGGTTCTAAAGACCTCTAGAGTTGATTCTTGGCCTGCGAGCCACGCCAGGACTCGAGCTTCAATCGCGCTAAAATCACAAGCAATAAGATCGCGGCCCAAAGGAGCACATATAAATGCGCGAATGCATTCCGCCAAAACTTCAAGCGGTTTTCCATAGAGAAGGTCGATCTCATGGGCCTTTACGCGTCCACAGCTGAGAGAATCGAGAAGCCGATCGATATGTTCTTGCTTGATTCCCGGGCGTTTGAGGTTGTGGAGTTGCACCCTTCGGCCAGCCCATCTGCGAGTGCTAGCTCCGGTATATTGAAAAGTTCCTCGAACTCGGTGATCCCTGCCTGCGGAAACGAGCATTGGCTCAAGTTTTGAAGTGGCAGCTTTTCCGGCTTCCTGCCGAATTTCCAAGACTCTTCTACAATCTGAGGGGATTCCTTCACGGTCAAGCAATTCAGTGACGTCATTTTTAGCAAGTCCTTCAACTGAAACACCCATCCTCCAAGAGAGAAAATCCTTGATCTGTTGCACCGCCGTTGGCGTTGCCACTTGATTCATTGAAACTTTTTGGATCTCTGCGGTCAACCGGGCTTTTTCATCGTCGATTATTTCAAGAGCACGCTTGATTGCCGGAACGTCAACTCCAATCCCGCGGTCGTTGATGACTTGATCTAGTTGGTAAACTTTTTGCTCGTAAGGGGAAAGTGGCATCATTCGATGGCCGATTACTCGCTCGACCACGACGTCTTGCGCGCAATAAGCTCCAAGCCGTCCGAGTTTTTCCTTGTCCTCATCCCACCAAATCACCTTGCCAGTGGGCGAAACGTCCCGCGGTTGGCACATTTGGAGCATGAGTCTGCTTCCAGCCATGTCTTTTCGTTGGTCGACTCCAAGGGCAGCGCTCGCGCCGTCTAGAGAGCCGGGGAGTGCCATGGCATAGGCCATGGCAGAAGTGCAGCGGACTTGGTGAATGGAGATTTTAGGCCACCCATATCTTCGGTGCATGACACAATTGTTGATGACTCGCTCGAAGGCTGCGTTATGGGCCCAGACTTCTCGGCCGGCCTCAATGTGATCTCGCACATCGGAAGGACAAGCCTGGCCTGCCCACCACGTGCGAACAGGGCCTTCGTCAAAGGTGTAACAAGCAACAATGACGTCGGTGTCGGGATGGGTGGCATAAACATGGAGCCCTACCTTTTTGAGATCGACGGTCGATTTTGTTTCGAAATCCAAGTGCAAGATGGACACTTATTCCCCCTAAAAACAAAAAGCGTGTGGGCGTGACTCCACTGGATGCCCCTGCAATCCGTTCACGGCGTACTATCCGGAGAGTTGCTATCAGTTTGCTCCCGGCCAGGCGTGTGCTCTAGAGGGCTACGGCACCTCAACTTCCACACATGACGCTTTTTAGAGAGCCCCGCCAGTCGGGTGTTTTCACGTTGTTGATCTTTCAGTCAACCAACGGGGCTCTCTAAAAAGCCGGTTGTTGCCACACGCGCAACCGGCAACGCGCCATCTGCCAGGGATACCTTGGCCGTGGCAAATTCACTTATGAGAACAAAGCACCGGCGTCAGCAGCACCCCCCGTGCCGCCGCCACCGGTTTCAACAGGAGCAAATGCATCGGTGACACGCACGACATTGCCGAGCGGATCGCCGTCTCGCACGAGCTGAACGTGGCCAAGACCAGCGCTCACTCCGCGATTTCCTTTTTGATCGTAAGCGTAAAAGTTGATCGACGCGCGAACGAAGCAGCCGGCATAAATTTTTGCCGGATCCAAGATTTCCTGCACGTTTTGGTCAACCACCGTTGGCTTGCGTTCAGATTTCAAGTTCATGAAGATGCCACCTGGCTCATGGCCATCGGGCAACTTCCCGTCTTTTTCCCGCTCTTCGTGCTTGCGGAAAGGATTTTTAAGCGGTTTTGGCCACTTTGATGGATCGGTTCCCCATTTCTTCTCGATCGCAGCTTGTGCTGCTTTTTGCATAGCGGTTAAATCGGTGCCCTTCGGAAAAAGTGCTACCAATGAAAACTCTTCTTTGCCATTGAGCTTGTTTAACTCGGCTTTAAAGAGTTTGGGATATGAGAGCCGGAATACCGGCGTTGTTACTGTGGTGGACATTGTCCCTCCCTTTGGTTTTAGCGTTTATTCGCTTACTTCTTCGTACGTCATTTCAAAAATATCAGGCTTACAAGGATAGAATTCTCCTTTTACACCTTTGATAATCCAATCGCCTTCCATCGCCGTGTGATCGCCTTCAAGTGTGATGATAAAAAGCTGTGCCTTTGGAGTTTGCCCAAATCTATCTGATTTACCAGAGACACCGCCACGACAACTGCCGCCAAGCCATTCACGGCATTCATGCCAACTCTCTTTTGTGAGCTGCCTCGCTTCGATGACGACTGGTTTCTTTCTAAACTTAGCCACCGATGACCTCGAAAACATTCTTCGCTTGTTCAAGTGAGCTAACTGGCGGGCGACCGTCAGCTTCCTCGACGAGAGTCGTGCCGCTTGATTCGCTGATCATGTACTTCGCGAGCTTCGTTTTTTGCTCCTTGGTACAAAACTTTTCGACTTGTGCAGGTGATTTAAGCTCGGGCTCGGTCACAAGTTGGTGGACAGAAATGCCAAAGTTTTTATTCAAAAGCTCTGGAGTAACTTCGCCCATCCAGCGCCTCATCGCGCGCTTGGCGACCAACTTCCATCCCGGCGGGCATTTGCCCTTGTTCGCTTCATTGTAGGCAAACTCCCTGACACTCTTGATCCAGGACTCGATTTGTGGGAGGGCGTGGAGAGTGTCAGAAAGTTTCTGCGGATCATAAGAAAGCGCCGGCGTGAACACTTCCTTAGCCGTCTCGAGCGCTTTTTTGGAAAGTTCCGGGCATTGGGCGGAAGCCGGGCAAAACCTGCAATGATCTCCGCTTTTGAGACTGGCATCGGGTTTTTCCGTGGCCTTGGCCGCATCGACAAGATCCGCTGCGAAGTCCAAAAGCTCCAATGCCGGTATCGACCAAGAGCGAATCGGCCCGTCCACATGAAAGCAGCGCGGTTGCACGATCGTGATTTTTACCTCAGAAACCCGTAAATTAGGCAGGCTAAGAAGAGCACCCAGAGCATAATATTGAAGTTGCTCGTTTTCGACGACGTCAACCGGGACGCCTTGACCATGCTTATAGTCGACGACTTCAAGCTCTTTGATTCCTGGCTTCCAAATAACCGCGTCAGCCGTCCCGTAAAGCATCGGATAAAGCTTGCTAAGATCAAAGCGGTGCTCGACGAGAAGCTGGTTTTCTTTTCCAGCTTGGCAAAGCTCCTTAATGTAAGTGACGTAAACATCAACAGCCTCCATCATTTCGTACTCAGTGGAATTTTTGGCGTTTGGGCCCTTGCCAGTCAGCCAATCAGCCGCCATCTCATGCGCGCGAGTACCTTCGTCCGCGTAAACGCTTGAAACTTGTGGTGGCGCTTTTTTGATTTCACGAATGGATCCAGGACAAGCTCTCCAACGGTGATAGGAGCTTGCGCCAAGGTGCGAGTGAACTGGTAAATTGCTCATCTTCGACCTCCACGTGGAGCACGAGTTGCCGGAACTTTGCCTTCGTTCTTGAGCTTTTTTAACGTGTTGGCATTCTCTTGGCTCTTAACGTGCCGGGACCATGCGCGTTTTTGCGCGCAAGCCCGGCGGCTTGATCGCAGTTTTTTCTTTGAGATGGGCATACAATTCATCCCACCATTTGCTTGCAGATTTCGACAAGTTCGCCATATTTCTCTGGCTTCACTTCGCCCATTCGCTTTGCACCCAGTTTTTCCAAGGCTTCGCGCGCGGCTTCAAATCCTTTTGCCTCATTGAGAGCGGAGAGAGCCTTGATCGCATCATCTTTGGTTGCACTTGGACTGCTGCTCGCTGCAAACGGCGGTTGATCAACCGGCATTTCCAGCTGCGTGCTCGTCTGCGCCGGCGGCGTTAGTGGTATTTCCGTCGACTGTGGTGCAGCTTGAGCGCCTTCTTGAGCAGCAGCGTTCTCAGCTTCGGGTTTAGGTTTTGGCTTTCGTCCAGGCTTGCCGCGTTCTCTCTTCGGCTCGAAACTATTTTTCGTCGGTTGGGTTTGAACTTCTTCCGGGAGCGGGAGTTTGGCTTCCTTTTCCCTCTCGTGGACTTTCGCGAGCGCCGCATCGACTTTCTCCTGCGTGGTGGTCACTTTGCCGGTTTGCGGATTGAGCTGGTCACGCACGTTGATTCGCAAAAACTGTGCTGCCATCTCCATGCATTTCAAACGTAAATCTTCGGCGGAATTCGCCTGAATGGTAACTGTAAACATCTTTGATTTCCCCCTCTAAGATGTGTTCGGTGGCGTGGACTATTCCAGTAACTTATCGAAATTGAGGCTACTCAAAACTTCTCGTTCCATGCAAGCGGCTTTTTCTTCGTTGTCGCAAAGCAGCTTGGCAATGGCAGTGGATTTTTCCAAAAGCATTTCATTTACGTGCTCATCAATGCTGCCCGGCAAGCACGCGAAGCGCACGAAAACAGGCTTTTTTTGCCCAATTCGGTGAGCTCTTTTTGCAGCTTGCACGTTGTGCTCTGGACTCCACTCTTGATCGACAAACAGGACTTGATTGGCGGCAGTCAATGTAATGCTCGTGCCGGCCGAGATGATGTTTCCAAGGAGGATGCGAGTTTTCGCGTTTTGCTGAAAGCTATCAATGTGACGCTGGGCCTTTTCCTTTGGCGTGCCGCCGTAAACGGTGACTGGATTGAAGTCGGCAAGCTCGCGTTGAAGCGTTGCGATCGTATCTCTATATATTCCAAAGATTACGATTTTATCGTAGGCATTGCTCGAAAGCTCATCGCGTACGAGCTCGATGATCGGTTCCAATTTCGCGATCGAGTTGTACATCCGAAGCGTCGTGATGGATTTTGCGAGCATTTGCAGCGCTTGGAGCCCCTTAAAGGTCAGTTTTCCATCGATCACCGTTCGCGTGGTGTTGGTTTGCTGCTCGATGAGCCGGGCAAGCTCCTTCGTTTCGTCGGTTGGAAAAACGTATTTCACGAACGAGGAATAGAGTCCAAGATCAATGCTCTTTGGCGGCTCAACGATGAGCTTGCTAAAGACGAGTGGCGGCAGATTCAAATGTTCGCTTGCCTTTCTCCTTAACATGATTGGCTTGATGATCTTCGCGAGCTCCGGCAGTAGGTTATTTTTTGCTCCCGTGATTTGCGTTCGATGAGGATGCGGCTGATAGCTCGTACAATACCTATTTATCCAAGAATCATAGTCGAGTTTGGTGACGCCAAACGTGTAAAGCATTGGCCACAGTTCGCCCGGGTGGTTTGGCATGGGAGATCCGGTTAGAATCCAACAACGCGCGGATCTTCTGACAAGTCCGTTTTTGCCAAAAAACTCTTGGGTACGAATGGCATGGGGATTCTTGAGGAAATGTCCTTCGTCGCCGATGAGGATATCAGCCTTGGCATCGAGAGGAATCTTGTCCATTTGCTCAAAGCTGTGAATTCGGATAATGACTTTGTTTTTGCCGGTGTGATGCTCCGGCCACCAAAGATCAAATTCCCTTTGCCAGTTTATGGTGGCAACAGCCCTGCAAATGACCCAGATCTCTTTTGCTCGCAGTTTTTTGGCCGCGAGAATGGCTTGGCCAGTTTTGCCAAGGCCTTGCTCATCGGCCAAGAGTGCAAATCTGTGCGCGACCAAAAAATCCCGGCCGATTTCTTGATATGGGTGCGGAGTCATCGTCATTTTTTCACTGTTGGCAATGAATTCGGGAAAGGTCAAGTCCCGTCCGCGCTGCTAGATCCAAGTAACGCCTTTCGAGAAAGACTTGCAAACAGCTGACTTCCGGAATCAGGACTGATTGCTCTAGTGCGGATCCAACCTCCGCCAAGTGACTAGCTTGAACGGAGACATCGCCAAAATTTTGACGATGAAACCCCATAAGGTTGGAAGTCAAACATTGAACCCCGCGGACGAGATTGACTTAGAAAGGTTAGGAGATTGATTGGTTAAAAGCCAGAATCTTTTTTCAATTGCCTACGGGCTGCGCGGGCGAGGTGGATGAGTTGCTTCCAAGTTGCAGTCTTAACGGCGATCATGTCAACCACATGATTTTGATATCTCCAACGCATTTGGATCACTTGCTGTGGCATCTTCGGGTCTTTATTTACTGGCAGATTGACAATACGAGCTTTGAACTCGGCTTTAGGGCGGCTCATGACAGTTGCCCACCATAAACGGCCAAGAGTGCCGCTTCAGCTCGATCATGGTGCTTTTTTAGCTTGAAATAGTCTTGGCGATCGGGAAAAAGCTGCCGGGCCTTCTCAAGAGAGCGGTTTTTATCCCGCGTGAGGCCCATGGATGCCTTCCAAACAGAGGGCTGCGGTTGGAGGATTGGCAGGAGGTGGGCTGCCAAAACACCGATGCAAAGGCCGGTAGTGCGTCCAAACAAGAAGGTTGAGGAGACTCCCTGACCTGGCATCGAGTGAACGCATTCCACCACGGCCAAACGCACGGATTTCGCAAACTCATCGACGATACGCGCCAAACCATAATGGTCCAACGTTTTGGTCCCGTCGAATTTATCCTCGATCACCGGCATATCGAATAATTCATAGAGAATCTTGGTTTTAGGGGAATAAATTGCAATTGCACCGGTGATTCCTGGATCAATTGCCAAAACCAAGGAGCGATTGGATTGAGTTTCTTCAGCTCGTCGAGGTTGTAAATCGTTCATGAGGGCAGCTTGGCTTCAAATCGAATAGGTTGCAAGAGAATATACTTTGTTCCAACGTTCCAGGCGTTCCGGACGCGTGTTCTAAGAAGGGCACACGTATAAGTATATGATATTAATAGGGATATTTAAATATTCTAGGCAAACTAGGTAAAATGGCACTTTTATTCTTATAATAAAAAGAAAGTATAAAGCTAATGTTAAATACATGAGTATTTTTATAAGAATATATTATTTTACTTAGTTTACTTAGAATAATAATAAAAATAATATATAAGTAATAGAAATTATTAAGAAATTTTTGTTCCGTGTAAAAATTAAATTGGATAGAAATGTACTAGGTAAAGGCGGAACACCGAGGAAATTTAATCCGGGGAAATGGGTAAAAACCGCATTTGCTTAAAATTAGGGAGCTCTTGGCTTGCGCGCCGGGTGGCTTTTTGGCAGTGGCGCTTGGTCGTCGCAGTGACGGACTCGGTGGTTTTCAAGGTGAAGATACCGGATCTTGATGATATCGAGCGTTACAAACGGGGTCGTGATAACCCCGTCGAACGGTTTGCCGCAGACCGGGCAAACTGAGTGTTTTTTGGATAATTGAGAATCGTTGTCGTTATCGCTCATGGGCCATCCAGCCAGCTGAAAATCTCGCCGATAAACTTGCATAGCGCTCGAATGGCCAAAGCCCAGACAACGATTCCAATTGGAACGAAGAAACACCAAGTGATTGCGTTTGCGATGGTCATGGGATTCTCACCGGCATTAAAAGTCCGATTAACGTGTCCGAAACAGAAAGCCCATCGGTTATGAGAATGGCAGACCAAACTAGAGAATCATTTTTTCCCTTTTCCGGTGCTCTCGCAAAACAATTGCCCATTCTCAAGATTGGAACATACATGGGTTGCACGCCGATCTCGAATGATTCGTCTTCCGCTTCAAAGACGTAGGCCATTATTTCATCCATGTTGTTTCGGAACTTTACTCCGATTGGCCGATCTTTAAGTTTTTTGTAAGCAGAGAGATCGTGATGAATGTGGCCTTTGATGAGTTGATCTAGATTGGCGCATTCTCTAGTTAAGCAGAGCTCGCCAAAATCGTATCTTCCTTCTGTATGCTCCGCAATCCACTTGGAGAGTGCTTTGGGCATCAATGACGTTCGATCGTTTCGCACCAACCAATGGCCGTTTGTGGTGTAAACGGCTCCTCGATGGATTATGTCGCCCTTATCCATTTTAAACTTTGGTTCCATGACAGCTCCTTTTCTGTGGCATCGAAGCCACGGTTAAATATAAACAAAAATGCTTGATAGCGACGGCTCG
>Ga0335069_10001233_pt1 | contig 41316 bp, 33 predicted proteins | sample Lox_Sample_11_FD_206714 | JGI IMG/M metagenome (GOLD analysis project Ga0335069, IMG submission 206714) | Soil microbial communities from Loxahatchee National Wildlife Refuge, Florida, United States - Lox_Sample_1.1 | ecosystem: Environmental > Terrestrial > Soil > Wetlands | place: USA...
GTCGCCGACATGTAGTCGAGCAGATAATCCCGATAGCCTTCCGAAGTTGTCGCTTCCAGATTTTGCCGCAGGTGGCCGATCACCCCAAAAAAACCTGTCTTGCCGCCCCGCACACTCTCTCCATAGAGCAGGAGGCTCTGAATCTTCTCGGGGAATTTCTCAAACGGTGTCGACAAATCTATTCCGTAGGCCTCGGCGACGAGTTTCAACGCGTTAATCAAATTTTGCGACGCCGATCCCGGGCCAAGCCCGCCGTCAAGCAGCGGCTTCGACCAATCCACAATGATCTTCGCCGGATCGAAATCGAACTTATTTCCTAGCCCGTGGCATTCGGGACAAGCTCCATAAGCGCTGTTAAAGGAAAACGACCGTGGCTCAAGCTGCGGCACGCTGATGCCGCAATCCGGGCAAGCGAGCAGGGAAGAGTAAAGCGTCTCCTCGCCATTCACCACCGCAACCTGCACCAGCCCGCCGCCCAACTTCATCGCCAGCGACACAGAGAGATCCAGGCGATGCTCAATCCCCGGCTTCACCAGCAACCGGTCGACAACAACTTCAATCGTGTGATTCTTGCGCTTGTCGAGCTGAATTTCATCTTCCAGGCTGACCAGTTCGCCATCCACCCGCGCCCGCGTAAAGCCGTGCTGGACGAGCTTTTCCATCTCCTTCTTAAACTCGCCTTTGCGCCCGCGCACGATGGGCGCCAGGATCATCACGCGATCCTCCGGAGTCAGCGCCATCACGCGCTGCACAATCTGGTCCGCGGACTGCCGGCTGATGGACTTGCCGCACTTGGGACAGTGAGGCAACCCAATCGAGGAATAAAGCAACCGAAGATAGTCGTAGATTTCGGTGATCGTCCCAACGGTGGATCGCGGGCTTCGGCTGGTGGTTTTCTGCTCAATAGAAATCGCTGGGCTCAGTCCATCAATTGAATCGACGTCGGGCCGCTCCATTTGGTCGAGGAACTGGCGCGCATAGGCCGAGAGCGTCTCGACATAGCGCCGCTGCCCTTCGGCATAAATGGTGTCGAAGGCGAGCGACGATTTGCCCGAGCCGCTCAAGCCGGTAATGACCGTCAACGTATTGCGAGGGATGTCGACGTCAATGTTCTTCAGGTTGTGCTGGCGCGCCCCGCGCACCGAAATCTTTGTGATGGCCATTTACAAACGACACTGCTGGACTTCCGTAACGTGGACGGGTCCTCAGAAATGTTGGAGAGTGAAAGCACGCAGCTCTACTCCGTATCTTAGTTGTTAACAGAAACGGGGTCAAACGCGGATAAAGTTAAAATTTGCGGCAAAAACACCCAGAAAAGCCGCAATAGAAGGCCTAATTGTCGTGGACGCACTTTTCGTAGCTTTTCTTGTCAGCGGTACCGCACTTGTCTCGGTTGGCCTAGGGGTTTTCGGGGCGTATTACGCGATTACCGGGCTCTTGACGGCTGTGAACCCAAATCGGCCGGCTCCAGTCATGCGCGCTCTCGTTCCACACGAGAGCCAGGCAGGCGGCGACTAGGCGGACGGACGCCGTTTCCATCTCTTATCTCAGTTCTTGTTGGATAAGCGGCGCTAATCCTGTGGCGGCTGCTGTTGAGGAGGTACTCCCATGGCTCCTGGCTGCTGCCTGTCGCGAATCATCTGGAGAATCTGCTCTGGAGTCCTAGGTCCGGCGTTGGGCGCGCCATTCGCATCCTGCGATCCATCGGTCTGCTGCTGTCCCATGCCTGGTTGAACCATGGCACCGGGCTGCCCAGGTTGCGGTTGTTGCGGCTGGGCCTGATCAGAATCGTCGCTATCGTCTTTGTCTTCCGCATCATCGTCCGAAGTCTCATCGTCCGCAGCGGCCGCGCCGGCGGGTCGCGACGGATTTTGTCCACGGAAAAACGGGCGGCTGGGCATGGGCGATTGCTGTTGCATTTGCTGGAATACGGTCGGGGTGCCGACCGCCATCGGCGTGTTCACGGCCGTCTGAACCTCGCCACCCGCTGAGGGTCGCTGGGTGAGCGTGACCGTGGTGACCGACTTCGGGTCCACCGCTGAGCCGAGCAGAACATAATTGAAAGAGGTTCCATTGAGTAAGGCCGCGAGCACGTCCCGTGGCACGCCAGGCCCCAACTGCACTACCACCCGTTCATTGGCGCCGTTGGGAGGAACGTCAATCGTCGCGCCCGTCAGCTTGTGCACTTCGCGCAGAACGTCGCCTAAGGTCGCATTCTGCGCCCCGATGGTCAGCAGCCCGTTCTCATAGGTCACTCTGGGCGCGACGGCTGGCAAATCAGCCATCGGCAGTTGCTGCAAGGGCCCGGGAGGGAGCGGCGGAAGAACCAGCGGCGGAGTTTTCTTGTGAGCTCTGCGATGTACAGGGTGCGGCTGCGTGTTTCCCTGGTCTACCGCGAAGGCCGCCGAAGTCAGGATGCAGGCTGACGCCAGCACCGGCATCAGCAATCGCGCAGAAGCCTTGCTCATACGGAGTGTTTTCTTGAACATCGATGAATCCCCGTTTCGCTCGAGCGGGTGCGAGCTTTGAAAGCCGATGGCGCCCACTGACGCCCCACCCAATTTTAGCATTGGATGTAGAACGCAATTCAGGGGATTTCTTGCACCCTCCGTTACTCTCGACATCCAGGCAACCTGCAAGTTATTCATTTCATTTATCAACTTGAGTAACCTGCTATCGGCGTTAGAATGCGGAAGGAGGCCTTCGTGTTGGGTCACGTTGCAGGAATAAAGCTTCGGGCGCTTCTGGCGCCTGTCCTTGCTCTTGGGTTGCTTGCTCTTGCCGCCCGCGCCCAGACCTGCCTTGAGGCCGCCGACATGACGGTGCCCATGCGCTCGTCGATCGAACTCGCCGCCCAACGCTACTTTGACATGTCAGCCCGCGGCGATAGCGCGTCGCTCCGCCAGAATTCGATTCCCGCGCTGGCTGCCAACTTTAGTGGGGTTGAAGCCGCCGTCAAGGAAAACACCGACGCCTTCCGCGGTGCCCGCGCTCTCGCTCGTCCACCGTTCCTGTTGACCGCCGACGCGTCCGAGCCTCTGGCGCGAGCCGAATTTCTCTGCGGTGTCTTTGGCTCCACGGGACAAACTGCCCAGAGCGCCGTTTTCGTCTTCAACGGCCTGCCGCCGGGTAAGTACGCGGTCATTATTCTTGACGTGAGCGGGGGCAAAGAAGGACGCACACTCACCCTGATCCTGCAGCAAGAGGGCGCGGACTGGAAACTTGGCGGGTACTATGCGCGCCCAACCACGGCGGCCGGACACAATGGCAACTGGTACGCCGACAAGGCGCGCGACTATAAGAAGAAATCCGAGAACCACAACGCGTGGCTCTATTTCCACGAGGCCATCGCGCTCAACTCGCCCGCCAATTTCATGAGTACCCTCAGCAGCGATCGTCTTTTCGATGAAACGCAGTCCGTGCAGCCCGCCGACATGCCGGCCAATGGCAACACCATCGACCTGACCGCCCCCGGCAGCCATTCCTATCGCATGACCGATATCTTCCCTTTAGCCGTGGGCGATGATCTCGATGTGGTGGTGAAGTATGCTTCGGCGGACATTTCCAATACGCAAAAAACCTTTCAGGACAATATGGCGGTGATCAAAGCGCTGGTGACGAAGTTCCCCGAACTGCGCGAAGCCTTCAGTGGAGTAGTCGCGCGCGCCGTCGCGCCCAACGGCCAGGATTATGGTTCCATGCTGCCGATGAGAGAAATTAAGTAGCGACCTTCACTGCGATAGCGTCTTCGAACGTGCATTCTTCCGGCGCCTTGTCCTGCCTCAATCCCATGAACACCGGTGCGCGCAATTTCATGCCGCTCTCAGCTGTCTCGTGTGTCCACTCGGTGAACTTGATCTCCGCCACGAGCTTCGGCTGGACGAAATGCACCTTCCGCAATCCGCCGATCTCCCCATAAAAAGGATTCTTGCTGGTAGCGAGCGGCTCGAGCGTCGCAAACATTTCTTTGAGCGTTTTCTGGTCGAAGCCCGTGCCAGCCTGACCAACATGAATCAGCCGCTTTTGCTTGTCGTAAAGTCCCAGCACGAGAGAGCCGAAGTAGGTCCGGCTGCCCTCAGGGTCCGTGTATCCGCCAATCACGCACTCTTGGCGCCGCGTGATTTTTATCTTGAGCCACTCCCGCGACCGCGTCTCTTCATACAGGCTGTCGCGCTTTTTGGCAAGAATCCCCTCGAGCCCTTTTTGAGCCGCCGCCTCAAAAAGCAAAAGCCCCTTCTCCGGATAATGATCCGAGAACTTGACTACGTCGCCATCGGTGATGTGTTCGCGAAGCAATTGCTTGCGCTGTTCAAGTGACACGCGCCGCAGATCGATGCCATCGCGATAGAGAAGATCGAATGCGTAATAAATGACGGGCACGCCTTGCCGTCCCGTCAAGCGGGACTTGCCCGGTCGAAACCCGGTGCGCTGCTGCATCAGGCTGAACGATGGCCGGCCCTGCTCGTCAAGCGCAACAATCTCGCCATCGATCACGGCGCGCTTAGCCTTGACAAACTTTGGCAGGGCAGAAAGCTCGGGATACTGCCCAGTTAGCTCATTCTGATTGCGGGAGACAAATCGTACGCGTCCGTCGTCGATGAAAGCAACCGCACGGTAGCCGTCCCACTTGATCTCAAAAAGCCACTCAGGATTGTCAAAAGGTTTCTCGATTGCTGTAGCCAGCATGGGATAGATTGCCGTAGGCATCGGCCCGGAAACCGCGCCGCGCAAACCTTTAACCGCGGAGGACGCAGAGTTCGCAAAGGGAGACCTGGACTTTGTAGATCGAACAGATTTTGCCGTTGAATCTTCTGAACTGATGGAAGGCCGGGCGAAGGGCGAAGAAACTTTCTTTTTGTTGCTTCTGCTTTTTTCAGCGTCCTCTGCGAGTTCCGCCGCGCTCTCCGCGTTCAAGGTTTTTTTTTTACCGGCAGCTTTCTTCCGGTCAGCACGCGCCACGGCGTCCGCCAGCCAGGCCGCCTTTAAAGGCCCGCGGCTGGCGGGCCGACTACTGGTCCACTCCGCCGACTTCTCGTCCCCGCCAATCTGGGCCATCGTGCGCTTCGTAAGCACGGAAGTGTCATACTCATCGATATCAAAGCGGGGCACAACCGACTCATCTTTCTTCTTAATCAGCAGCCACTCGGTCCCCTTGCTTCCGGGCCGCCGCGCCTTGATGTGAATCAGCGCGAAGTCGCCTTTCAGCCGCTGGCCATTCAGCCGAAATTTCAAGTCACCATTGGCCAGCATCGAGACGGCTTCTTTATCCGTCCCGGGTACATACTCCCCATTCACAGGAACCGGCGAGAGCGGCTCCCAAGTCCCCACATCCCAAACCATCACTGTTCCCGCGCCGTAATTCCCCTCTGGAATCGTTCCTTCAAAATCAAAATACGAAACCGGATGATCTTCCACCTGCATCGCCAGCCGCTTGTCATTCGGATCGAGCGACGGCCCCTTCGGCACCGCCCACGACTTCAGCACGCCCTCCATCTCCAGCCGGAAGTCGTAATGCAGCCGCGTCGCCCGGTGCCGCTGCACGACAAACCGGTGCTTCGACTTCTTCTCCACTTTTGGTGGAGGTTCGGGCGTCTCTTCAAAGCGCCGTTTCCGTTTATATTCCTCAAGAGCCATCGCGGTATTGTACTCGTGAGACGTGATTCGCCCCGAGAAGGTTGGAACGAAAAAGCGGCGTCGCGACTATCCTCTGCGATCTCTGCGGCCTTTCTCTGCGCCCCCTGCGGTTAAAAGCTTTTTGCCGCCCGCATAGCAAAAATTTGAGGCGGCCTCCCTGCGCCCAGATGACGCAGAACGTATACTGATCCGTTTCCGGAGGTGCCATGAATCGATTAATCAAAGCCTTTGCACTAATCCTCCTCGCTTCGTCTATTGCAGCCGCCGAACTTCCCGCCGATCTTCGCGCCAAAGTCGACGATCTCGCCCAGCACACGCTCGCCAACACCGGCGTTCCCAGCGCCTCTATCGCCATCGTGCAGGACGGCGAGATCACTTACCTCCGCGCTTACGGCAACGCGCGCCTCAATCCAGGCACCCCCGCCACGCCCAGCATGCGCTACAGCGTAGGCTCGATCAGCAAGCAATTCACCGCTGCCGCAATCTTGCTTCTCGCCGAAGATGGCAAGCTCTCCCTCGACGATCCCGTCTCCCGCTTTGTCCCCGACCTGACGCGGGGCAACGAAGTCACCATTCGGGAATTGCTCTCGCACACCTCCGGCTACCAGGATTACTGGCCGCAAGACTACGTTATGCCGAGCATGTTGAAGCCGGTCACCGCGGACAAAATCCTCGACACCTGGGCGCGCAAGCCGCTCGACTTCGATCCCGGCACGCAGTGGCAATACAGCAACACAAACTTCGTCATCGCCGGACTCATTATCGAGAAGGCCAGCGGCAAGCCGCTTCTTCAGTTTCTAAGCCAACGCATCTTCACCCCCCTCGGCATGAAGAGCATCATCAATATCGATCAAGAGCACCTCACCGACACCGACGCGATCGGTTATATGCGCTATGGCATCGGCCCACTGCGTCCGTCGCCGAAAGAAGGCAAGGGCTGGCTTTTCGCCGCCGGAGAACTCGCCATGCCCGCCGAAGATCTTGCGAAATGGGACATTAGCATCATGAATCAGTCGCTGCTGAAGCCCGCGTCATACGCGCAGATGGAACGCGAGATCGTGTTGAAAAATGGCGTAGGCACGCGCTATGGCTTAGGAGTCGGCGTGCGCAGCGAATTCGGCAAGCGTGCCATCGAGCATGGTGGCGAGGTCTCCGGCTTCACTGCCGAGAACATAGTTTTCCCCGACGATAAAACTGCCGTCGTCGTCCTCACCAACGAAGATGCGGTTCCCGCCTCGGGCGATTTAGCCAAAGGCATCGCGACGCTGCTGTTCCGCGATCCCGGCGCCGCCCGTCAGGAAGAGCAGGCCAAAGCCATCTTCGCCGGCCTCCAGCAGGGCAAGATCGACCGCTCGCTGTTCACCGATAACTGCAATGCCTATTTCACGGAGCAAGCGCTCAAGGATTTGGGCGACAGCCTGGGCCCGCTCGGCCCGCCCATCGAATTCACGCAGACCGGAAAGAGCGAGCGCGGCGGGATGACGTTCCGCCTGTTCGAGGTCCATTTCCCGAAGAAAACACTGGAAGTCTGGGAGCGCATCATGCCAGACGGCAAGATCGAGCAGTATCAGGTGCCGGCGAAATGATGCCGGGGACGGAAGAGGGCTGATTCATCAGCAAAATAAGATGAGCCGCGAATTTCCTGACCAGCCGCTGATCGGCGTAGGAGCCGTAATCGTCGAAGACGATCGCGTGCTGTTAATCCGAAGAGGCCAACAACCGCTACTCGGCGAGTGGTCCCTTCCGGGGGGCGTCCTCGAATGTGGAGAAGCCCTGCGTGAAGCCGTGGCGCGCGAGGTGCGTGAAGAAACAAGCCTCTCCGTCGAAGTCGCCGAAATGCTCGGCGTCTACGAGCGCATAATTCGCAGCGAAGACGGCCGCACCCGCTATCATTACGTCCTGGTCGACTATCTTTGCCGTCCGATGGCAGGCGCGCTGAACGCAGCCACAGATGCGGTCGAAGCAGCCTGGTTCTCCCGCAATGAACTGCCGCCGCTAAAACTGCCTGCCGACACGATCGAAGTCGTGTTGAAGGGCCTGGATAGGGCGAAGAGGTAAAAGCGAAAAGGTCTGGTCCAAAAAGAATTTAGCCCCTAACCTCCAGCCTCCAACCTCGGTCATTCCGCCATCTTGGCAATATGCACGGCAAATCCGGTCTTGGGCAGCAATGACATGAGCTCAAAAACCCTAAACCCATCCCCGCTGATCTCAGTTTGCTTATAAACCCCAGGCTCGACGTCCGAGGTCTCATGCCGCGCTTCCAATTGATCCAAAAACTTCTGCGCGTCCTTCGTTGACACTTGGACGGTCTTGGCGCGAGTAATCACCGCCTCAGTCGCATAGGACCGCACTAACTTCGGCCAATACTTCTGCAGTAATTGTGTGCTGGCAAAAATGTCCGCCCACACCACCTCGCCATTCACTGCGACGACCACGCCCACGGCGTTTTTGTCGCGCAGTTGATGAATCACGCTTTCGTAATTGCGCTGGACCGGCTCGGCAATGGAATCGACCTGCTTCTGCACGTCCTTATTCTCCATGACGCGAGCATAGGAAGTGGTGGACTCGACCTCAACCGCCGGGACGCCATTTGTGACTTCAACCGTTTCCGACATTGCTCGCTTGGCCTTGCCGACTTGATCCCAAACTTGCTGTTGATTCTTCGCCGCCATGGCGGGCGCGCGCACGCTGGGTGCAGCCACTACGCCGCCAACTACGCCGCCCGCGCGTCCGGCCCCGAAATCGGACTTGCCATTCGCAGCCACCCATCTTCCCGGCTCAACACAAAACACGCTAAGATCCACCGGATCGCTCTCCGCCGGCACAATGCGATCCTTTCCGATAACTCGATCCTGCTTGCCGCCAGTTACAATCTCGCCAGCCAGAAGTAATAGCGGTCTCTTCGAGTTATTAACCAGAACAAGACGGTTAACTTCCGCATCGCGAACCGGCGCAATCACATCGCGATCCTTCGGGCGCCTGCGAATCAATCCGCGCGCCTGCCCGGCCTCGGTCACGACCACATCGCTAGAACGTATCCCTTCATCGAGCGTAATAAACTCACCCGTATCGAAGTTCTTATTGGAGACAACCGGGAAAACGGTGAGGTTGCCGCTGCGAATCGGTTCAAGCAGCGAGTAGTGGGAGGTTTGAGGCAATTCGCTGGCCGGAAGAACGCATGGAATCACCACGGCCAGCACCAGAAACAGCGACACAAATCCTGCGAGAGCGACGAACAGGCGCATAACGAGCCTCCGTGTCTTTTCTTTGACCTTTGGCGACCACTTATGAAGCCCGACTACAATGCAGACACCACTCCCGCTTCGCGCGTTCCCACCTCGCCCGGCACGCCAATGTCGGAGCGTGCCGGGGTCAGATTCGCGAGACTTCCAGGAGTGTCTTGCTCGCTGATTTTTGAACGTACGAATTCGCGTCTCTTGCGTCTAAAAAGTTGTTAGCATCTTCTTGGAGATGTCTTCGCCCGTCCAACCAGGAGATACAGCCATCGCCGTAGAACTCTACGCGCGCAGTGGCGCTGCGGCCTATGGCATGAGTGCGGAAGAGTTCGCCGCCATCCTCGATCACATTCAGCGCAAGTATCTTCCGAACGCATCGACCTCCGAAAAAGTCGAATTCTGCGCAACGCTTCGCCTGGAAGAGTTAGTCCTCGCGCGCGCCTGCGCGGCGGGCAACGAGCGCGCCTGGGAAGATTTCATCAGCCGCTATCGCCAGAAGCTCCACGGCATGGCGCTGCACATCACGCGCGAGGGCGCGCACGCCGCCGAACTTGCAGACTCTCTCTTCGCCGACTTATACGGAGTGAGCGCGCGCAATGACGTCCGCAAGTCCAAGCTCGTCTTCTATACGGGCCGCGGATCGCTCGAAGGTTGGCTGCGCACCGTGATGGCGCAGGAGTTCGTCAATCGCTATCGCAAGAAGAAGCGCATCGTCAGTCTCGAAGAGCAAACCGAAGAAGGAGTTCAATTCGTAGCGAAAGAACCTGAGCCGGTGAGCGCCTACGATCCGCGCCTCGAATCCGCCACTGATCAGGCCATCGCCGAGCTCTCCGCCGAAGACCGCTACACGCTGGCCTCTTATTACTTAGACGGCCGCACTCTCGCCGACATCGCGCGCACGTTAGGGCTGCACGAATCGAGCGTGAGCCGCCGCCTCGACCGCCTCTCCATCGCGCTGCGGAAACGCATCTTAGCGGGCCTGCGGGAGAACGGAATGAGCCACGCCCAGGCGACCGAGGCGCTGGAGACTGATGTTCGGGACGTTACTTTAGATTTGCGTTCGCGTTTGATGCAAGATTCGAGTGCTACGACGTTCCCTAGGAGAAAGATACCCGCACCGGACGGTCGCGGGAGCGCGGATTGATCCGGACAGCGCAAAAGAAAAGGTAGTTTAAGAAAAAAAGTGAATGCCTGAAGTCCCAAAAATCGTGCATCATCGCCTTAGGGCGGAGGCGACGGACCTGCCTCATCCTGAAGCCGATCTGCTGGCGGCCTTTGCCGAGCAGGCGCTAACACCCGCCGAACGCGAATCCGTATTGCAGCACCTCGCTCTTTGCGCTGATTGCCGCGATGTAGTGGCGCTTGGTCTCCCTGCGATGGAAGTGGCCGCGCGAAGTGTAGAGGATCACGAACAAGAGAAAGAGACCGTGGCCGTCGCTGCCGGTTATAAAATCCGCGAGCCCCGCGCGCGCTTCTCCTGGGCCAATTTGCGCTGGGCCACTCTAGCCGCGGGAATTGCCGTTGCGCTCCTCGTGCTGCGTCCGGCCCTCGATCATCGTCAAACGGCGCACCAACCCGCACCCTCGATACAACATCCCGCCCCAACCTCTGAGGCGAAGCTGACAGCTTCTCCCGCGCAGCCCGCAGCGCCTGCCGAGATTGATCGAGGAGCCTCGCCGAACGCCCACCCGTCAAGCGGGACGTTGCAAAGCTCAAAGACGAAAGACCTGAACGCCATCGCCAGAGCCAACGACGAAACGAGAGGCGGTTCCCACTTTCAGGCGGGAAGGCAGCTGGCCAGCAATGTGAGGGTGACCAATGGCCTGCCTGGCGCCGAGAGTTCGGAATCAAAGAAGGATCTGCCTTCGGCCAATGTGCCCGCCGCCAATGAAACTGTGAATGTAGAAGCGGCGACTGGGGGCCTCCAGATCTCGACGGAATCCGGTCCAATCGCGCAAGCAGAGGTAGAGGCCGAGCCGTCTGCCCTCAGACCGTCTCCCGCAATCGAGAAGGCCAAACCGGCGCTTGACGACCAGGCAGGTAATCAAAATCAAAAATACACCGCGGAACGGGCGCCGGCGGCCATGGTGTCCGGCCAAGCTGGCGACAGCAGGATGAAGCGCCGCGATGAGGCAATGCCCGCCGTGGCTGGGGCACTAGTAAAGCAGGCTACGCTCTGGACGATTACCAACGGAGCGCTGGAGCGCTCCCTCGACGGCGGCCGCACCTGGAACAAAATGGCTGGAGCGGACAGTTCGCTGCTCTGCTACGCGTCGCACGGACAGGAAGTATGGGCGGGCGGCCAGGGCGGCAAGCTCCTGCACTCGGCCGATAACGCCGCAACCTTCTCTGCGGTTGCAGTTTCCGCGAAAGGCCAACCTCTGACCTCCGCGATCACGCAGATCGAGTTGACCCCTTCCGGCCAGCTGACTCTCACCACCGGCAACCACGAAACTTGGTTCAGCGCCGACAATGGCAAAACCTGGGAAACGAAGTGAGGGCGTCCCCGCTATTTGACACTCAGGAAGTCCGGCAACCTTAAGAGTCCAAGCTAGAGATTCCGGCACAACAAAAAAGCGCCCTGAGCGGTTTGCTCAGGACGCCTTCGGCAGCCCTCCCCCAGAACTGCCAAACAACACGCTCATCCTAGGGCCTATATTCCAGCCTGTAAATGTCACTTCCGTAATGCCGGCCGCCGGTGAAGTACCCGCAAATCAACGTCCACAAAGTAACCCCGGGACAGGTTACATTCTCCCTACCTGCTAAGCCGAAACCGCTCCCGCCGCTCGCGGCGCGAACACCGAATCGACCAATGCGGAGATCTGGTCGATTGCGACATCCATATCGAGTGTGAAGCGGAAGAAATCCACCTCGCCAAGCGCAGGGTACGCCTTCACCAGGTGCCTCCAGGCGCCCTCCCGCGAAAAAGTCACCGCCATGACCTCTGAGTACCCGTAGGCCAGCCCGCGCACACGGCACAACAGGTCGCCAAGATGGACCAGGCAAAGCAGGGGACCGGGATCCGCCATTTCCTCGAGCCGGTGATGGCAACTCGCCGCATCGATCAGTTCGCGCGAGAATCTCCAGTGTTCGCAGAGTACGCTGCCCGCATCTTCGTGCGTGTACCCGAGCAACTCCTGCTCCACCATATCGATCGGGCAACGCCGCGCGGCCGCCGTGCGCAGGCATCCCACGAACTTCTCGTGGTCGAGCACCGAAATTACCAGGAATCCGATATCGTGCAGAAGACCCGCAAGGTATGCCTTTTCCGGCTCGGAGTAGCCAATCTTGCTGGCCATGGTTTGGGTGACCAGCGCGCATCCGAGCGAATGGCGCCAGAAAGCGTTTCGATCCAGCACCCACCGGTCCTCCGGAATCGTCCCGTTCATGCACAGGCCAAAGAGCACCGACCGCACGCGCTCGATGCCCAGCGTCATTACGGCCGAACGCACGGTCTCGACTGCCCGCCGCGCGAAGAGCGGTGAGTTTGCCACCCGCAGGCACTGCGCCGCAATCCCGCCATCGCGTGACACCAGTTCCACCACTTTATCGATGGGTATCTCGTCCACCGGCAGCCGCATGATTGCCAGCAGCGGTTGCAGAATGGCCGGAGCCGTCGAGATCGAATCGAGTTTGGCGATCTGCTCGCGGAGTTTCGCGATCCGTTCCTCGTTCATCGCTTGCCTCCCGCAGCCGCTCCAGGCGTCGGCTTCCAATACGCGGTTGTTCCGGGGAAGTGCACCAGTTGGAAGGTATCGTTGACCTGGTACAGCGACTCGGCATGGCCGAGAAAGAAGTAACCCCCGGGTAGCAGGTTGGTGAAGAAGTGCTGCACTACCCTCTTCTTCGAGGCGACGTCGAAGTAGATCAGCACATTGCAGCAGAAGATGACGTCGATTCCCTTGAGAAACACCATCTTGCTGTCGTCGGAGAGGTTTACCCGGTCGAACTTGACCCGGCTTCTCAGCAGGTCGTTTACTTCGAGCTTGCCCTGGCCGGCATCCTTGAAATATTTCCGCCGCAGCGGCTCGGAAATATTGCGCAGTGCATATTCCCCGTATATGCCGGCCTTCGACGCGTCGATCGATCGCGTGTTCAGGTCGGTCGCCAGAATTTCGTAGGTCCAGCCCGCCAGCTGTTTCTCTTCGTTGAGGAACATCGCCAGCGTGTACGGCTCTTCTCCCGTCGAGCATCCCGCCGACCAGATGCGCAGCCGCTTCAGGCCAAGCGACATCTTGTTCTTCATGATCTGCGGCAGGATTACCGTGCTCATGGCATCCAGTTGCGCCGGGTGGCGGAACATATACGTCTCGCCAATGGTGATTTCGTTCAGTAGCGATTTGAGTTCGGCATCGCGGTTCGCGCCCGTGGTCAGACGGTCCAGGTAGTCGGAGGCGCTGGCCGCGCCGCACTCGCTCATGCGCCGGCTGCAACTGGCGGCGAGCAGATACATCTTTTGTTCGGAATGGTAGATTCCCGAGATGCGATAGACGAGGTCCCGGATCTTCAAGTGCACGGGATCGCGCGCGTCCGCCTGCGGGGTTACGCCCGGAGGATCGGCCAATTTCGATTTCGCGGCTTCGACTGGCATGTGCGCTGAGTACCGTTGTGTCCTTTCTTTTCGTTTCCGGTTGCTTAAGCGTGCACGGCATGCGTCATGAGCCGCCGGAATGCAACCCGCCGTTCAATCTCCGGTACGATCGCATTTAAGGCGCAAACTTTGTCGGCCAGGCGCGCCGCCACCACGCTTCCCGGCATTCCCCATACCACCGAACTCGCTTCGTCCTGCACGATGACGGCGCCGCCGGCCTGGCGGATGGTTGCCGCGCCTTTGGTTCCGTCCGATCCCATGCCGGTCAGCACCACGCCAAGCACGTTCTCTTTCACGCTTCGTGCCACCGAGCGGAACAGCACGTCCGCCGCTGGCCGGCACGAATTCTCCTGTGCCTCCTGGTTCAGCCCCAGGGTGAGCTGTGTTCCAGACCTTTGTACTGTCATGTGATAGTTCCCCGGCGCGATCCAGACGTTGCCCTTCTCCAAAGCCCTGCCCTCTTCGCCCTCCCGCACGCGCAGCTTGCTTGAGGAGTCGAGCCGTGCCGCCAGCAATTTGGTGAAGCTCGCCGGCATGTGTTGCACGATCACGATCGGTACCGGGAAGTCCGCTGCGAACTGCGGAATCACCTCTCCCAGCGCGTTCGGGCCGCCGGTTGAACTGGCAATCGCCACCAGGTCGATCCGTTTGGGCGCGCTATAAGCCGGAGGTGTGAAAACCGGTTGCGGCGCGGCTGCCGCCGTCGAGCCTGCTCTTCTACGCGCGCCGCACAGCGCCTTGATCTTCGGGATCAATTCGTCCCGCACAGTTGCCCGCGCCGCGTCCTGGCTCCCCGCGCGCGAAGGTTTGAGCGCATAGTCGCTCGCGCCGCGCGCCAGCGCCTCGACCGTTTTCTCGGCTCCGGGCCCCGTCAGCGTGCTGAACATGATCACCGGCAGGCGCGAATCCAGCTTGCGGATCTCCACCAGCGTCTGGATCCCGTCCATCTGCGGCATCTCCACGTCCAGCGTGATCAGGTCCGGCTTGAGGTTCTGAATGGCTTTGAGCGCGAGGCTTCCGTCCCCAACGGCCCCCGCGATGGCAATCTCCGGGTCCGCCGCCAGCACATCGCTGAGCTGCCTGCGAATCACCGCGGAATCGTCAACGATCAGGACGCGAATTGGCACGCAACTCTCCTCGATTTCTTGATCACGCGGAGTCCCGGCCGTTCAGGGTCGAAGGACTCTCTGCGATTCAGCTTCTCTACAGCCCAGCGGCGGCAGCCGCCGCTCGCGCTCGCGCCGGGGGCGCGCTGGCATGGCTTCTGTCGCCCTGGTCGATCTTGAACCGTCCGACCAGCTCGCGCAGGTCGCTCGCCTGAGTCGAAAGATTCTGGCTGGCCGTCTGCGCTTCGCCGACATTCGTTGAGGTATCCTGCGCCGCCTGCGCCACGCCCGAGATGTTGCTGGCAATGGTCGCCGCGCCGCGCGCCGCCTCTGAAACGTTGCGCGCCATCTCGCCCGTCGTCGCGCTCTGCTCCTCCACCGCCGTCGCAATCGTCGTCGAAATGCTGCTGATCTTGTCGATCACCTCGCGAATGCCGCCAATCGCGTTGACCGCGCCCGTCGTCGTCTCCTGGATGACCGAAATTTTCCCTTTGATCTCTTCCGTCGCCTTGGCGGTCTGCTTGGCGAGTTCTTTCACCTCGTTGGCCACAACCGCGAAGCCCTTGCCGGCCTCGCCCGCCCGCGCCGCTTCGATGGTCGCGTTCAGCGCGAGCAGGTTGGTCTGCTGAGCGATCGAGGTAATCACCTCGACGACTTTGCCAATTTCGGCGCTCGATTCGCCCAGCCGGTTGACGGTCGAGTTGGCCGCCTCGGCAGCGGACACGGCTTCTCCGGCCACGCGCGCCGCTTCGGTCGCGTTCTTGGCGATCTCGCCGATGGTGGCATTCATCTCTTCGGCGCCGGAAGAGAGTGTCTGTAGGTTGGTGTTGACCAAGGCGCCCGCATCCGAAACCGTCTTTGCCTGCGCTGTGGTCTCTTCCGAATTTGCCGTGATCTGCTGGCTGGTCGCCGACATCTCCTGGCTTGCCGCCGCCACGTGTTCAGCCGTGGCTGCGATAGATTGCAAAAGGCCTCGAAGATTGTTTTTCATCGTATTCAGCGCGGTTGCCGCCTCCGCGATCTCGTCCTGCGATGCCACCTCCAGGTCATCCATGGTGAGATCGTTGGTCGCAATGCGGTCGGCAAATTTAACAGCCGATGAAAGTGGCGCGGTGATGAGTCTTCTCACCAGCACGAACAACACGCCTGCGGCGGCCAGAAGCGTCAGGAAGCTCGTGAGAAAAAGGGCGATTGAATTGGAACGGGCCGTCTCAACCAGGACCTGGGTTGGCGCTTTAACAGCAAAGGCGCCGCGCAGGTCGCCGACCTGCATACCTTCCCTGGTGTAACCGAACGGATCCTTGCTGCCTGCCGGATCACCGTGGCAATCCAGGCAGTCGCGTGTCAGGCGTACAGCCTGCGCATAACGCATGATCTCCTGCCCGTTCTCGATTGTTCGGTCGGAGTATTCCTTCAACGAGGGGTTCTTTTGAAAGGCCTCAAGGGCGCGACGCTCGAAATCATCGGCCTGGTTCTTCGGGTCGCGTGGGCTCAACGACGGAGTATGGAACTCCATCTTTTGCGCCGTTGCATATTCACGCGCCACGCTCCACGCCGCGACCACCGGGACCTGGTTCAGGCTCTTGAAGTTTCCATCCGGAACCAGTGTACCCATGTTGTTGGAAAACCACGACCGGGTTGCCCCTGCCATGCCTGTAATTTGCCGCACCTTGTCACGGAATGCCTCTTCGGCCTGCTCGTTGACCCGGCGCTGCGTGATCCAGAAGGAGACTGCGGACGTTATGAGGAGGGTTACAGCAATTCCGCCGAGAAGCTTTCCGTTAAGTTTCATTTCTCGAATTTCCTTTCTCTCTAATCGCGAAGTGTCCTCCCGGACTCGGGATTTCTGCTACGCGGCACTCGCCGAATTCTGGCTCGCTTTAGTGCGCTGCCGCCGCACGCGCTCGCGGCGGAGGAGCGCTGGCATGGCTTTCGTTTCCACCGCTCCCGATCTTGAACTGCCCCACCAGTTCGCGCAGTTCGCTAGCCATGCCTGAAAGGTGCTCCGTTGCCTTCTGCGCGTCACCCACATTCGTTGAGGTATCCTGTGCCGCCTGCGCCACGCCCGAGATGTTGCTGGCAATGGTCGCCGCGCCGCGCGCCGCCTCTGAAACGTTGCGCGCCATCTCGCCCGTCGTTGCGCTCTGCTCCTCCACCGCCGTCGCAATCGTCGTCGAAATGCTGCTGATCTTGTCGATCACCTCGCGAATGCCGCCAATCGCGTTGACCGCGCCCGTCGTCGTCTCCTGGATGACCGAAATTTTCCCTTTGATCTCTTCCGTCGCCTTGGCGGTCTGCTTGGCGAGTTCTTTCACCTCGTTGGCCACAACCGCGAAGCCCTTGCCGGCCTCGCCCGCCCGCGCCGCTTCGATGGTCGCGTTCAGCGCGAGCAGGTTGGTCTGCTGAGCGATCGAGGTAATCACCTCGACGACTTTGCCAATTTCGGCGCTCGATTCGCCCAGCCGGTTGACGGTCGAGTTGGCCGCCTCGGCAGCGGACACGGCTTCTCCGGCCACGCGCGCCGCTTCGGTCGCGTTCTTGGCGATCTCGCCGATGGTGGCATTCATCTCTTCGGCGCCGGAAGAGAGTGTCTGTAGGTTGGTGTTAACCGATGCGCCTGCGTCCGAAACCGTCTTGGCTTGGGCAGTGGTTTCTTCTGAGTTAGCCGTGATCTGCTGGCTGGTCGCCGAAAGTTGCGCGCTCGCCGCCGCCACCTGCTCCGCCGTGCCTCTCATGGAGTGCACCATGGTGTGCAAGTTGTTCTTCATGCGGTTCAGCGCGATTCCGGCCTGCCCCACCTCGTCTTCCGACGAGATCTCCATGTCCTCGAGCGCCAGGTTGTTATCGGCAACCTCCTGGATCATGTCGAGCATTCCGATCGCGGCGCGGCTGATCGAACGCGCCAGGGTAAAGGCAACACCCGCGCCGAGCACTATCGCTCCGAGGAGCAGCCCAATGACCAGATAGTGCGCGGCGGAGTACACCTCCGCCGACGTTTTCATGGCGGCTATGGCTCCCGCGTTGTTCAGTTGTACGTCGTCGTCCAGAAACTTGTCCGCGGCGCCGAAGGTGCTTAATCCCTCCGAGAGCAGCAGGTCTTTCGCTTCCTTCTCCTTTCCCTGGTGAAGAAGTTCGACGTAGCGGTCCTTCACCGCGACGTGCTTGTCCCAGGCCGCGCGGAAGCTCTGGTAGACGTTCCGCTCTTGGTCGGACGAGATGGTAGGCTCGTAGGTCTTCTCGTCCTTGTCGATCTCCGATATGGTCGTGTCGATCTGCCGTATGCCCGGCGATTTATCGGCCTGAAGGAAGGTATTCAGCTCATACCGTCTTACTTTGGACGTGTCGTACCGGAGTTGGCTCAGATCCGTGACGCTAGCCATCCAGTTGTTCCCGATATCGAGAACGCAGCCATTCAATTTCGACAGTTCCACCAGGGAAAAAATCCCCAGCACGATCATCAGCGTCAGCACCGCGCCGAATCCCAACCCCAGCTTCGACCCAATCTTCATTTTGCGAAACAACTCCATAAAATGATCCTCATTCCCCTAACCAGATCTTTCCCGACCGACCCGCAGCGAGTTCCCGGCTCGACGTCACCAGCTCCGCGATTGTGCCGTTGCCTTACAAAGCGTTCATCGGCGCCGATTCCATTTTCCGCACCGAAGAGTGCTTACAAAAGGCAGGAGCCATAAGGTGCATGAGCCGGGTATCGAGAAAAACCGTCCGCTCGCTGCCGCGTCTGATTGCTAAGAACCGCCTTATGCCGCGCGCCCCGTAAACCCCAGCAGCTACCGGGCTCTTTCTAGCGCTCTCGCATCCGCGAGTAAATGTTTCCCATGGCGTACGTGACACCGGCATAAACCCGCCTCCGCGGCGCTCCCGCGCTCACTCCCACGTCCACACCCGAATCCAGAACCAGCCTCGAACTGGCCGCGTAGGTGCATCCGAGCATGGTCGAGGCAAATCCTGGTGTCTGCTCGTTCAGTTGCGTGTACCCGTATCCTTCGGCCACCACTCCCCATCGCCGCGTCACTGGAACTGCCGAAGACAATGCGAATCCCGTGTTGTAGTCGTGCCCCGACGCGCCTTCACGGCCAGCCACCAGCGGCAGCACGTTGAAGTCGAAGTGAACCCGGCGCACGTCCTTGCTGGCCAGGAATGCGAACTCATGATCGACCCGGTCCGTTCCTCCAAGGCCCAGACTGGCCGAACCCAGCTTCGCCGAATACAACATTCCGAATGCCGGACGATGCCGCGTCTGGTTTGAAAAGCGGTAGCGAAAGCCGACCCACGTATCTCCAAAACCGGTGCGGTCTCCGGTTCCGTCCATGACGTGCAAAAAATCCGATGAGGACCAGTGAACGTCCAGTTTCGGGGTTACGCCAAAACGGAAGCCGCCGGTAAAGTCATCGCGGTTCGCGCCTGCGCCCGTCCATTGCCGCTCCAGGCCGTATTCCATTTCAACCACGCCACACTGCGTCGTATCCGTCGCGCTGGTTACGGTTGGTCGGCTGGGCACCGAGGCAACCGCGACGTTGCAGCCTTCCGCTGTGCTCGGCGTATCATCCGCCCAACCCGCTGCACCCAAACTTAATGCGATAAATGTGACGATGAAGGCCCTGACAATGAACTTCCTGGCGATGAATAGTCTCAAAGAATTCATAAAACTCCCTAAGACAGTTCTTCGTCAGAAAACAGCGGGCACTTTAGGTCTTATCCATTCGAACGCTTCAAACTCCAAACCGCGGCGGCGCCCCAAAATGTCGTCAGAGAATCGCAGACACGACGCCGCTATCGCCAGATTGGCGCAGCGGCCTCGCGGCCATATCCAGCCGCTCTGCTTCCGTGCAGGGAGTGCATTGCTCTCGGGAGAGGCGTATCTCTAGTTGGCCTCGATCTCGCAGGCGCGCTCGGTATCGAGCACATGCACCAGATTGCCTTCCAGTTTGTGGACGCCGAGAATCAGCGAACGCAAACGCGCGGAGAGCGTTTCAGGCGCGGGTTCAAAGGTCTCTTCGCCGACTTCGAGCACATTGCCCACCTCGTCAGCCAGCATGCACACGGCCTCATCCGAGGCCCGCATCACCAGGCAGATCGGAGCCATCTCCGGCGGCCGGTCCGGAAGCTCCAGCTGCCGCCGCAGATCGATGGCGATCACTACCTGCCCGCGCAGGTTCATCAGCCCCGACACCGAGGCTGGCGCCAGCGGCACCGGCCGCAACTCGCGGTAGGGGACGACCTCCTGAATCTTTTGCGACTCCACCCCGAACAGCAAATGATCGAGGTAGAAGGTGCAAAATTGCCCGGTATGCTTCATGCCTTCCGCTCCCTGCCGCCCTGCGGCTCTCTAGTTCATCTCGCCCGCGCTCAGGACTGCGGGCACGTCCAGTATCTCGGTCACACGGTCGGCGACCACCGCCGAGAACAACACTCCCGGCCGCGTTGGCGGCGATTTCGGTTCGAGATCGCTGTCCACGATATCCAGAATCTGGTTCACCACCAGCCCGAAAGCCTTACCCTCGCTCTCGAGCACCAGCACTTGCAGCATGCCCTTGGTGGGCAGGGTCAGTTCCGCTTCCTCGCCAATCTGCCCGCTCCCGTCCAGCACGTGCGAGATGCGGATCAACTGCAAAATCTGCCCGCGATATTGCGTCACCCAGTTCTTTCCGGACCGTTCCACCATCTCGCCGGGAATATTTTCAAGCCGCGCCAGCATGTCGAGCGGCACGGCGAACCGCGATCCGCTGCCCATGAACAGCACCAGCCGCTGTTTCTGATCTCCGCCCGCCACCGCCGCCTGCTCCTGCTCCGCCCGCTTCCGCGTCTGGCCCTCCGCCAGAACGTGCGAGGACTGCGCCAGATTCATCACGTCCAGAATCAGCGCCACCTTGCCGTCGCCCATGATCGTCGAGCCGGCGTAGATACGAATGTTCTTCAGGTGCTTGCTCAGCGGTTTGACCACGATTTCTTCGGTGTTGTTGATCTCGTCAACCACCAGCCCGAACTGTCGGTCTTCCGCCCGCAGCACCACGATCTTCACGCTCCCCTGCTCCTTGCCGCGCGCTTCGACCCCGCCGAGCAGCGCTCCCTGCCCCCGTTCCCCGTCACACTGTCCGAGCGACTGGTTCAGGTCCACCAGAGGCAGCAGGTTGCCGCGCAGCCGGTAGACGGGAGATCCCTTGATCCACTCCACTTTCTTGCGTGCCTCGTCGCCCTCGAGACCGACAAGCTCCAGCAGGCTCACCTGCGGAATCGCGAAGCACTGTCCGCCGCTGGTCACGATCAACGCCGGCACGATCGCCAGCGTCAGCGGGATCTTGACCTTCACCGTCGTTCCTTTGCCCGGCGTCGACTGCAAATCCACCGAGCCGCCGATCCGCTCGATATTCGTCTTCACCACATCCATCCCGACGCCGCGCCCTGAGACGTTCGTGACCTTCTCCGCCGTGGACAGCCCAGGCAGGAAAATCAGGTTCGCCGCCTCGCGGTCGCTCAGCCTCCCGGCCTGTTCCGCGGTGATCAGCCCTTTCTGCACCGCCTTGCCCACGACTTTCTGTATGTTCAGTCCCGCTCCGTCGTCGGAAATTTCGATGTTGACCTTCCCGCCTTCGTGGAACGCGCGCAGCAGCAGCACGCCTTCGGGATCTTTCCCCGCCGCCTTGCGCGTCTCCGGCGATTCCACGCCGTGATCGACGGCATTCCGCACCAGGTGCGTCAACGGATCCTTGATCGCCTCGATCAGCGTCTTGTCGAGTTCCGTCTCCTGCCCTTCCATCTGGATGCGGACTTTCTTCCCGCATGACAGTGCCACATCGCGCACCGTCCGCGGAAACCGGCTCCACACGTTCCCGATCGGTTGCATGCGCGTCTTCATGACGCTCTCTTGCAGTTCGCTCGCGATCAGGTTCAGCCTTTGTCCGGCCGTGACCAGATACGTTTCTTCCGTATTTTTCGTGTATTGCAGAATCTGGTTGCGCGCCAGCACCAGCTCGCCGACCAGGTTCATCAGCTGGTCGAGCAGGCCCACGTCCACGCGGATCGTTCTTTCGCTCGCCACCTGTCCTTTTGATTGCTGCGCCTGGAGGGCCTCCAGCACTTCATGCGGCTTTGTAGCACCCTGGTCGACCAGAATTTCGCCCAGGTGGCGCGGGTCGCCACCAATCTGGGTGGCCGCTGCTTTGGCCACCTCGGCCGCAGTCGCCTCACCCCGCTCGATCAGGATGTCGCCAATATTCTGGTGGTCAGGCTGCAGAGGTTCGGGCGCGGGGATCCTTTCCGCCGTCGGCGCCGTTTCCCCCGCGTTCCCCGCCGGCTTCGCTTCCATGATCCGCATTCCCATCTCGATCACGGGCGCGCCCACGATCGGCGTTTCCTGGGGCGGCTCGGCTTTCGGTGCAGGAGGTCCCGGCACCGCTCCCGGTCCTTGCGGGCGCAGCAATCCGGTGAGTCGCGCGATCAGGATGTCGTCGTCGCGCTCGCCTTCATTTCCGATCGCTTCAATACTGTTGAGCATCTGCCGCACCGCATCGACCATCGCCAGCAGGGCAGTCGTTATCTCCGGGTTCAGCTTCAACTGCCCGTCGCGCAGCTTCGCCAGCAAGCTCTCGCCGACGTGCGCCACCGCCTCCAGTTTCCCAAACGCCAGGAATCCCGAAGTGCCTTTGATGGTGTGGATGGTGCGGAAGATGCTGGCCAGGATCTCGCGGTCCGAGGGATTTTTCTCGAGCGCTACCAGGTCGCGGTCCAGACGGTCCAGGTTTTCGTGACTCTCGATGAGAAACTCTTTAACTATGTCGTCGTTTTCGCTCATGGCTTATCACTCTCTCAATCGGAGGAAACAAGCCGGAGGTTGAGCACTGAAGTGCAGGGAGCAGAATTACCGGAAATGAGAGGTCTTTCCGCAGGCGCTATTCCAAAGGGAAATTGACAAAACGAAAAATCCCGAATCGGGAATAAAAGATGCAGCAAAAGCTGCCAGCGGTAGGCGGTTAGCCCTTAGGGGTAAGCCCTAACCAGTCAGTGGTTTGCTCAGTGCAGCACCGGCGTAGCCGAAGCCGACACGCACACCCACCCGCCGCCCTTCTTTACCCAGGTGTCGGCAAACCGGTTCCGCCGTACAAACGGCTTGCCATTCTCCGTGCCCTTGGCGCGAAACACTCCTGTAGCCACCGCCACGCCGCCAATCACATGCACCGAGATCGATTCCGGCGTTACCTGTTCGTCATCCGACGATTTCGACTCCCGGATGCTCGCCAGGAATGCCCCTTTCGACAGCAGGCTGCCATCGTCATTCACCAGCACAACGCCATCGTCGAGCAGCGAGTCGACCGCCTTCGTATCGCGGAATTTGAACGCCTGATTCCATGCCTTCTCCAGAGCCGTAATCTTCGTCACCACCGCAGCCTCGGACTCGTTTTGGCCCAACAGCGGAACCACTAGAAGAGGAAGCACCAACATCGCACGGAAGATTCGCATCGCCATCCCCAAAGCCTCGCACACCAGCGCTGCCCATGCAAAACCTTCGTGGTCAAGGGAATCAACTTCGTGAACTTACGTCAGCCGCCAACCATTGTGGTCGTGCAAGGGTAGCGGGGACGCCCTCGCCCGAGTCCGTCGGCCAGTCAATTCGGGAACCCCGATGACAGTCGCTCACCGTCCTCTGCGATCAGAAACTGTGACCGATAAGGCGCCGTAACAAGAAGAAAATGGTATGCGCGGCGGGGCATTTTCCAGACCTCGAACTCCATCGCCTCAGCCCGCCACATAGCACATACTGTCAAGTGCCATTTTGGTCCAAAAGGAGGCCTATCTCCAATATTTTCCGTTAGTTGCAGGCCTGTACATACACTTTTGTGTTCCAATATTTATTTTGTACATACATTTCTATATGCTAAGAGTTAGGTCTCCTGAGTCCAAATGTAAGTACAAAAAAGGCTGTAATGTGTTGCACGTGGAACATTCCTCAAATGTGCTCCAATACAGCCTTGAGATAACTCCAAAAGTCTTGCACCGTAGAGATTTGCACGCGCTCGTTGGGGCTGTGCGGGCCGACGATGGTGGGCCCGAACGACACCATCTGCATCCCCGGATACTTCTCGCCGATCACGCCGCACTCCAGGCCGGCGTGCATGGCAATCAGCCGCGCGGATTGGCCAAACAGCTTTTCATGCACCTGCTGCAGTTTTTGCACAACCTCGCTATGGGGATCGGGCTTCCAGCCGGGATAGCTGCCACTCTGCTCGACCTCGAAATCGGCCAGGCGGCATATGTTCGCAACCATCGCCGCCGCGGCGTTCTTGCTGGCTTCGATCGCGCTACGCTGGCTGGTGACGATCTCAACCGTGTCGCCTTTAGTAGTGACTACGGCGAGGTTGGTGGATGTCTGCACCAGGCCGGGGACATCCGGACTCATCGCCAGCACGCCATGGTGAAGGCTGGAGAGTAACGCAACAGTTTGCATGGCGTCCGCGGCGTCGATGACCTTGATGGGGGCCTGAGCATTCTCCACAGTGAGCTTCAACTCGGCATCAAATTCCCCAAGATCGGCCCGGTATTCCTGTTCGGCTTGGACGACGAGAGATTTCAGATCCTGCTCGCGGTTCGAATCAACCAGCACGGTCGCCGAGGCCTCGCGCGGAATGGCGTTTTGCGCGCTGCCGCCGTTGATTTCGGCGATTTCGACGGACAGTTCGCCGAGCATTTTCTGGAGCACACCGCCGAGGATGCGGAGAGCGTTTCCGCGGCCGAGATGAATGTCGACACCGGAATGGCCACCCTTGAGGCCTGACACTCTTATGCGCCATGCCGCGCTCTTGGCCGCCGGACGCAGCGCGATCTTGCGGCGAGCAGTCGTCTTGATGCCGCCCGAGCATCCGATGCAGATCGTTCCTGTTTCTTCGTTATCGAGATTCAGAAAGTACTTCGATTTCAGCATGCCCCCCGGGAACTGGGCGGCGCCGGTGAGTCCGGTTTCTTCGTCGACAGTGAAAGCGAATTCGAGCGGGCCGTGGGCAATGTCGGTGCTCTCCATTACCGCCAGAGCCGCCGCGACGCCAACGCCGTTATCGGAGCCGAGAGTGGTGCCATCCGCTTTCAGCCAGTCGCCGTCGCGGACCACCTTGATGGCATCGGTGTCGAAGTTGAATGCCGTGCCCTCGTTCTTCTCGCAAACCATATCGAGATGGCCTTGCAACAAGGCCATCGGAGCTCGTTCCCGGCCGGGACGGGCAGGCTTGCGGATTACGACGTTCCCGGCGTCATCCTGTTGGGTAGAGAGTCCGAGGCGTGAGGCGTTCGAAAGAACATAGTTGCGCGCCGCAGCTTCCTTGGTCGATGCGCGTGGAATAGTCGTCAATAGGGCAAAGTGTTTCCAGACCGGCTTCGGTTCGAGGTTCTCAAGAATAGGAATCATGATGTGCTCCATCGCGATATTGGGTGCACTGCAATCGTAAACGCGCAGGAGTGATTCTTCCAACATGGGCAGACTTTGGCACGAGAAAAGGGTGTTTTACGAGGGATATTGCGTATTAAGCGAAATGATCTCGCTCCATTGGATCGAAAAGAAATTCATGGCGGAGAGAGTGGGATTCGAACCCACGTTAGAGTTTCCCCTAAACACGCTTTCCAAGCGTGCGCCTTCAGCCACTCGGCCATCTCTCCGGCGCCGTGCGAAGCGGCTCCTTACAATTCTAGCAGCAGGCGAGCACCACGTTTTCAGTCCCTCCAGCACGCGGCACCACATCGACTTTGAAACTGAGAACTAGCAACTCGCAATTAGAATCTAGCTCTCTTCGCCTTCTCCCATCTGCTGAGCCAGGTAGTTCTCGTACGTCATTTCTTTAATCATGTAGAGCTGGCCTTCGAGCCAGTCGATGTGGTGCTCTTCGTCGACGAGGATTTTCTCGAGGAGTTCGCGCGAGCCGTTGTCGCCGGCCGCAACACATTGCTTGATGCCGTCGTTCAGGCGCTTCACCGCCGTATATTCGAGGTCGAGATCATTCTGCAGCTGCTGCTTAAGGTTTTGGCCGATGTTGATCTTAAAATAGTCCGACATGTTCGGCGTTCCGTCGAGGAGCAGGATGCGCTCCATCAGGATTTCGGCGTGCTGCATCTCTTCAATCGATTCCTTGCGGGTGTGCTTGGCCATCTTTTCGTAGCCCCAGTTCTCGCACATCTCGGCATGCAGGAAATACTGATTGATGGCCGTCAGCTCGGCCTTCAGCACTTCGTTCAAAATCGCAATAATTTTGGAATCGCCTTTCATGTCGACCTCGCGGAGTCCCGCGACTGCGGAAACTCTGGAATTTTGGGTTTAAACTGATGCGCCGGAACAGTCGGCCGCCGCCGGGGATTGGCGGGCAAATGTTCGGAACCGAGAATTGTACTAGATCGGCGCGGCTACTGGTGTGAGCCAGAGGCAGCGGCAGCCGCAGAATTCTGGGCGGGTTCCGCTTCGGGAACTGGCGACGCAGAAATGGCAGAGGAGGCGGACGGCCTGGATGCATCGCCATCGGCCTTGTGAGTGCCATCCCCATCTTTCTGTGCGACGCGATGATTCAGGCAATAGAGAGCGAGTTCGAGTCGATCGGCAACGCCCAACTTGTCATAGACCTTGCGGAGATAATTCTTGACCACCTGCTCGGTGGTACCCACGCGGACTGCGATTTCCTTGTTCTTCATGCCCTGCGTTACGCAGGAGACGATCAGTGCTTCTTTTGGGGTGAGCTGAACCTTTGGGCGCGATCCGGCGGGGCGGATGCCCTGGGTGCGATAGGCCTCGAGGACCCATCCGATGGCCCGGGCTTCGAGCCAAGGCTGTCCCTGCGCTACCTTGCGCAGGCAATCCACCAGCATTTCAGGCTCGACTTCGCGCGAAACGATAGCGTGTGCGCCTCGCCGGAAAAGCTCCAGCGTCATCTCCTGATCCGGTTCCTGCAGCACCACCACCAGACGGCAGCTGGCGCTCTGCCTGAGAATGTCAGAAACCGTATCGGGCGGATTCGCCGTAAGCGCCGCCTCGAATACGAGAATATCCGCGCTGAACTTTTGAATCGCGGAAAGCGTTTGCGAGAGGCTCTCAGCCTGGCCGACTACGCGGATATCGTCCTCGAGGGCGAAGATCTTCCTCAGGCCGGCGCGGAAAATGGCTTGCGTATCCGCGAGAATTAAACGGATCGTGCCTTTGCTCTCGTCCGGCTGAACGCCTTCGGGAGCCGCTATACCCATCGCAGTGCTCGCCATCCGTTCTAACCTCTCCTGGTCCCTCTCATCGGCCGCGTCTGGTTACGGCGCGCCGTGTACGTCCGCGCCCTAGGCGCGTTCAAACCTGTATTCGTCGATGACGACGCCAACGCCGCGCCGCCCCTCGCCTTCCTCAAAGCTGCGCACAACCCGCCCGCGGCAATCGACGCGCACGTCGGAGTGTCCGCCGACCACATCGGCGGGCAGCGAGATTGTAAAATCTACAGCCGACCCTACCGGTACATCGGCATCCATGCGGAAGAGCACACCGTTGGCTGAGATATTCTCGGTCTCGATATTTTTTTCGTTTCCGCCGGCTTTCAGCGCCACCGGCAGTTTGATGGGAAAACGCGCCGCGCCCTGCACGTCGGTATAGTGCTTGGAGTTTTTGCTCGATTCAGCCACGGAGTGTTTGCCCGTTTCCGACACAGTGCAGAACCTTCCTTCCCATTCACGGGGTGCACCTGTTTAGCGGCAGAGTGCACCATTTCAGGCCCGAGATTACACCCCGGTATCTACCATGCAAAGGTTACGGAGGTCATGAATCAAACGGAGCGAAGTCTCGGTAGTACACGGACTTAGGGACGTGGAGAATGCCGGGTTAGAGCGTGACTTCTCGTGCTGTAGGGCTTCGTGCCTGTTACAGCGTGCGGCGACGCCGCGGGTGATGCCGAGTGCGTGACCGTGTGTCGCCGGAGACGGCTGGGGTTCGCCTCCGGAAGGATTACTGCATGCCTGGTGCGGCGGTCGCAAGGGGCGCCCGTTTATGCGGGATGTCCAGAGCCATCCGTGCAGCCTGCAGATGATCGGTATCGCCATCGGTGGTTGGCTCGCTCCAGACAGCGCCAATATCGACTTTGCCGCTGCCAGAGCCGGCGACCTTGGTTGGCTGGCGGCGCCGCTTCTCCACGTACGCCTTAATCACTTGCGCTGCGGTTCTTGCGGCGAGGTAGCCGTGCTCGCCCTCTTCCAGCAGCGCGCAAACGACAATCTCAGGATTGCGGCGCGGCTCGACGCCTACAAACCAGCCGTTGTCCTTGAATTTCTTTCCGCTTGCTCCGAGCTTGGCTTTTAGGGCGTTGCTGATCGTCTGGGCGCTGCCAGTTTTCCCGGCGAAGTCGATACCCTGCAAATGGGCGCTAGGGGCGGTTCCGCCAGGATTTACCACATCGGCCATGGCGTCTGTGATTGTTTCCCAGTTCTGGGGATCGAGGGGAATGCGCGTTTCATTTGGCACACTCGATGCCGGGATCACATTCGGAGGCAGATCGGTTGGATTTATGACGTGCGGCCGCATCAACAGGCCGCCGCTGGCGATGCCGCCAATCGCGCGCGCCATCTGAATGGGCGTGGCTGCGACCGCGCCCTGTCCGATGCCGACCGAGATGGTTTCGCCCGCGTACCATTTCTGCTTGAAGTTCCTGATCTTCCATTCTTCTGACGGCATCACGCCGGTGACTTCCTGCGGAAGATCAATACCCGTCTTTTGGCCGAGCCCAAGCATGGTCGCCCATTTTGCGATGCGGTCGATGCCCAGCTTCTCGGCGAGCGTGTAAAAGAACACATCGCAGGACTGGTAAATCGCTTTGGTGATGTCGACCGCGCCGTGAACGCGATGTTCCGCAACCACCCAGCATTTGAAGTAGCGTCCGTAGAAGGTCGCGCCGCCGCCGCAATTGACATGGAGATCTTGCGCAATACCCTCCTGCAACCCGGCCGTTGCCATGATGATCTTGAAGGTAGAACCAGGCGCCAGTTGCGCCTGAATTGCTTTGTTCAGCAGAGGATGGTCGTCGTCATTGACCAGCTTGTTCCATTCGTTCTTGGATATCTTTACCGCGAAATCGTTGGGATCGAAGGTGGGACGGCTGACCATCGCCAGAATCTCGCCCGTCCGCGGATCCATGGCAACAATCGCGCCGTTGCGTCCATTGAGAGCTTCTTCGGCGGCGATCTGCAAATCGAGATCGACGGTCAACTTAAGCTGGTTTCCCGGTTCCGCGCGAGTCTCGTCAAGCTTTCCAACTTCGCGGCCGCGGCTATTCACAATCGCGCGCCGTGAGCCGTTCTTGCCCATCAGAACGTCGTTGTACTGCTTTTCGACTCCGCTTACGCCCACCACATCGCCAGCGTTGTAAAGCTCGAATTGCGGCTGGTTAAGCATGTCCTCGCTGACTTCTCCGACGTAGCCGATGAGGTGGGCCATGAAGCCGTTGCGCGGATAAAGGCGGCGATGCGCCATGATGGTGTCGAGCTCGGGCAATTCGTTCTTGTGGGCTTCGATGAAGGCGAGTTCGTCGGGTGTGATGTCTTCCTTCAGGAAGAGCGGCTGATATTGAGGCAGAGAGGCGTTACGCCGAATGCGCTGGCGAACCTCATCGGGATTAAGATGCAGCCCTTTCGCGATGGCGTCAGCATCGGCGTTCAGATCGCGGCTGGAGTCACGCAGCAACAAGGCCGAGAAGGAGGGATAGTTGTCGACAATGATGCGACCTTCGCGGTCGAGGATCTTGCCGCGCGGCGCGAGAATGGGCACGTTGCGTACGCGGTTCTGCTCGGCGAGCAGCGAGTACTTGTCGCTGTGCATCACCTGCAGACGCCACAATCCGTAAGCCAGGAGCAAGAAGATGAACAGTACGACGTATTGAACGGCGGTCAGACGAAAAGGGGAGACTTTTTCTTCGCGGCCAAACATGAGAGTTGCGGGATTCTCTTCATTTTACTCTGGTTTCTCGCCAGCCGAGGGTAGAGGCGGTCACCAAAGTTTGCTCGTTCGCTCCAGGCCATGGGCTCCTGAATTCTTCTTCGTTCCTCACGCAATATGAAAACCAGATGAATTTTGTGATTCTAGCGGGTGTTCTCACGGCCATGTACGGATGAGCTTTGAAGTGAAACAGTTAATCCTGCACAATACTGGCAAGGGTCTACAGCCAAAGTTCCCGCATCTAAACTCCCTTTGGAGCTTGCCATTCTCACTAGCCCCTGACCACTGACTTATGCGCTTTCGTAGTTTCATCATCGCGTATGCACTCGTCCTCGCCATTCTGCTATTCGCAGATCGCAGGCCTCATGCCACGCCGCAAGATCGCTATTCGCATATCGTTGATCTGACGACGGCCAAAACGCTGGAGATGACCGCAAGAAATTCGCGCACAGAAATCATTGCGCCCGGAGCGCTCATTCCCGGAACGTGGGCTGCGGGCGAGATACCGGCTGAGCGGTTGATTGCGCCGCTGGTTGTAATGGATCTGAACGTTGCCCCACCGGCGCAGATCTCGCTGGATGATATTGCTGAGTGGGAATCGAAGCATGGCGCAGTGCCACAGGGCGCGGTCGTTGCCATTCGCCGTCCAGATGCCGGGACGCAGCCGTCAACGGTCGTTCCGATCAGAACCGATGCCGCGCAGTTTCTCATGGACGCGCGCTATACGATCGGATTTGTTGTTGAGACGAGACCAGATTTTACCTCGGACCGCAACCTTGCCCGGCAGATTGCTCTTCACGGAAACTACGTCATCGAGAGCGCTACCCACGTGGCTACGCTACCAGCAAATGGTTCACTGATCATTGTCGCCCCGGCCAAGGGGAAGAACGTGGCGCAGGACGATGTGCGCGTGCTAGCCATGGTGCGGTGAAGGCAGTTCTCGGTTCTCAAGCCTTTCCAACTCCTCAATTTCCCGATGCCCGGAAGCTTTTTTGCGATGTTGCTTCTTCCCCTGTAATCTAGCTCCCATGAGCACCGATCTGCGGTATCCCGTCGGCAAATTTTCTTATGGCGGTCCACCTACTCCCGAACAGAAGAGACAGTTCCTCGACGATATCGAGCAGACTCCGGCGCGTCTTCGTGCAGTTGTACGCGGTCTCTCCGACCAACAACTCGATACGCCTTATCGCGATGGTGGCTGGACGGTTCGGCAGGTTGTGCATCACGTTCCCGATAGCCACTTGAACTCGTATGTTCGATTCAAGCTGGCGCTTACGGAAGATGAACCGACAATCAAGACGTATATGGAAGACCGGTGGGCCGAACTGCCCGACTCGCGCCAGCCAATTGAGAATTCGCTGGCGATGCTGGAGTCATTGCACCGACGGTGGATGGTCGTGCTGAGAAATCTGAGCGATGCGGACTGGAAGCGGACGTTCCGTCATCCGGAACTCGGGGCGATGACGTTAGAGAAAACGCTGGCCCTCTACTCGTGGCATGGCAGGCATCACGTCGCGCACGTCACGAGTCTGCGCGAACGTCTGGGGTGGTAGTTGAGTCGCGAGTTGCCAGTCACGAGCAACCGACTGGGAACGGCACTGATAGATCGAGGTTCGGTTTGTTTACAATCCCGCTTTCCACGCCAGGTAACTCAGGGACTCACGCATCACGGTTCTGAAGCGCTCCCAGCCCGACAGCGGGCGGGATTCGGGGCGCGGGGCCAGTTCGACCTCGACGCCGTCGCGCTCGAGAAGCGCGCGGATGCGGAAGACGTGATAAGCATCGCTGACTGCGATGCAGCGGCGCATGCCGTTTGTGCGCATGATGTTGGTGACGCGATCGGCGGACTGCGCCGTGTCCGAACCCTGCGTCTCTGCGATGAGATCTTTCTCCGGTACTCCTCGCCGCAAAAGGTAGTCGCGGCCTACGCCGCCTTCGCTGAATTCGGGGTCCTGTCCGGCGCCTCCGGTCGTGATTACGACCGGCGCCATTCCCTTGGCGAAAAGTTCGTAGCCGTGGTCGAGCCGGGCGCGAAAGACTGGAGAAGGATGTCCGGCGTATTGCGCGGCGCCGAAGATCACGATTACGTCCGCTTTGTACGCGGGCGACTCGGCGGCGGCGCGCACGATGCGGGTGCCGGTAATTGCCAGGAAGAGAACCAGCGCTCCCGCCACCGCCAGAAGAAACAGAGGCACTGGCCGCAGTAGAGCAGATTTCTGGGGGTTCAAATGATGAGCGGCGCTTGCCATCTCAAATCATCATCTCAAACCGGGGTTTGCGATGACCAGATTACGACAGGGCCTCGACAATATCTTTGGCGGCGATGGCGCCCTCGCGCAGGATCGCCCATGTGCCATCTTCTTTGAAGAACACGATAGTCGATGCCGTTTTGCGCGGAGACGCGCCACCGTCGACGATCAGGGAGATGCGCTCCTGCAACTGGTCGCGGACCTGCTCGGCGCTGGTGCATTCGACCGCGCCGCTCAGATTGGCGGAAGTTGCCGTAATCGGAATTTTTGCCGCGCGCAGCACTGCCAGCGGAATTTCCGCAGCGGGCACGCGTAACGCCACATTTCCGGTATTCGCGGTCACTTTCAGCGGAAGATGTGAGGCGGCGGGCACAATCATGGTCAGGGGGCCGGGCCAGAAGCGTCGCGCTAAAAGGTGAAAATCGTCGGGCAGCGGGCGCGCGAATTCCTCCGCCTGATCGACATTTTCGATCAGCAGCGAGAGCGGCTTGTGCCGCAGCCGCGACTTGATTTCGTAGACGCGCTCCACCGCCCGGAGGTTAAAGGGGTCAGCCGCCAGGCCGTAAAAAGTGTCGGTGGGCATGCCCAGAACCTGCCCGGCCTGGATTTGTTCGGCTGCGTATTTGACCAGCGTAGCCTCGGGCTGTTCGGCATGAATCTTCAGGATTTCAGCGCGCACTCGGGTCCCTTCCTGATGGCAACTTGAAGTATCGACTCAGCCGCCGTTCGCCGGTGGCCCATCCGAATGCAATGGCCGGTCTGCACTGGAAAGACGGGTGCGGCAAGCTCAGTTGGCAGACTTGGCCAGCTTGGACGTTGTCGGTGTAAACACTGAAATGTACCACAGATTGGCTCCGGGCCGGTGGGCAAGCGGGGCGGCTGCTCGTATGATGTTGCTGTTCGCGCCGCCAGCGCGGAACTACGGGTTCGCACTCAGGACAAGCCGTGCCATGAAACAAAACTCTCATGCCGCACCGCCGCACACGTCCGACAAACGGTTGCGTCCAGTCACCGGACGCCACAATGCGCGGCTCAAAGAACTGCGCATGGCGTTTCGCCGCGGTGAACTGACTGCCGGCGGCAACTGCGCCATTGAAGGCGTCAAACTGATCGAAGAGGCGCTGCGACACGCACAGCGGGCGGATGCAGTTTTCTTTGCCGAATCGGCGCGTCCGCTGGCGGAAAAACTTTTGCCGCAGATCGGCGAGCGCACCGAAACGCTCATTTTGCCGAATGCATTGTTCAAGTCCGTTGTACCAAGCGATGCGCCGCAGGGGGTGGCGGCCTTGGTGAAGCTGCGGGCTTTCAGTGTGGCGGAGATTATCGAGCGCTCAGCCGATGGGCCGCTGGTGGTGGGGGCCGGGCTTCAGGACCCCGGCAATCTTGGGACGATCCTGCGTTCTGCTGAGGCGTTTGGCGCGGCCGGTGTCTTACTGACCGAGGGCACTGTGAGTCCTTACAATCCGAAGGTTCTGCGGGGATCGGCGGGATCGATTTTTCGGATGCCGTTTGCGCGAACTGGCGCAGGAGAATTGATCGTGCAGTTGCGCTCGCGCGGAGTGCGCCTGGTGGCTACGTCGTCGCATAAAGGCACGCCGCCAGCCGAAGCAAACTGGACACTTCCTGTTGCCATCTTCATCGGCAACGAAGGAGCCGGTCTCCCGCGCGAAATCCTGCATCAGATGGATGAAACCGTCGTGATTCCACAGGCCAAGCCGGTGGAGTCGCTGAACGCCGGAGTCGCGGCGAGCATTGTGCTGTATGAAGCGGCAAGAAAGAATTTGCAACTGGTAATTTGTGATTTGTAATTGAAAGCCCAAAACTTCGCCGCGCCTGTTTTCAATTGCAAATTAGAAATCACAAATTACAAATCGCGCCATGGGTCTCTTCGCTTCCATCCCGAACGCCGATTCTTCATTGAAAGCCGGCGCTCGTCCGCTTGCCGACCGCATGCGGCCACGGACGCTTGAAGAATTCGTCGGCCAGGAGCATCTTGTCGGCCCCGGCAAGCCATTGCGCGTGCAGATTGAGCGCGACGATCCTGCGTCGATGATTTTTTGGGGGCCTCCCGGCACCGGGAAAACAACCCTTGCGAAGATCATTGCGGGCATCACCAAAGCCGAGTTTATCGAGTTTTCTGCCGTGCTCTCGGGCATCAAGGAAATCAAGCAGGTCATGTCCGACGCCGAGCGCGCCCGCCAATATGGCACGCGGACGATCGTCTTCGTCGACGAGATTCACCGCTTCAACAAGGCGCAGCAGGATGCTTTCCTGCCGCACGTCGAGAAGGGGAATATCCGGCTGATTGGCGCGACCACCGAAAATCCTTCATTCGAGATCAATGGCGCTTTGCTCTCGCGCTGCCGCGTTTACGTGCTAAAGCAGCTTACGGAAGAGCAGATCGTTTCACTTCTCAAGCGCGCACTGGGCGACAGCGAGCGAGGCCTCGGTCAAATTCAGCTGTCTGCGTCCGACGAAGCCCTCGCCAAAGTTGCCGCCTACTCCAGTGGTGACGCCCGGAGCGCATATAACGCCCTGGAGGTGGCAGCCTCGCTCGCTACTGCGGGTGGGATTATCACGGACGATGTCGTCCATGAGGCGCTGCAGAAGCGCGTGCTTCTTTATGACAAATCAGGGGAGGAGCACTACAACCTGATTTCCGCGTTGCACAAGTCCGTGCGCAATAGCGACCCCGATGCCGCGCTTTATTGGCTTGGACGCATGCTTGAGGCGGGAGAGGATCCGCTTTATATTGCTCGCCGCGTCGTGCGCATGGCGGTCGAGGATATTGGGCTTGCCGAGCCCAATGCGCTCGCGCTCTGCATGGCTGCGCGCGACGCCGTCGACTTCATTGGGATGCCAGAGGGCAATCTGGCGTTGGCGCAGGCGATCGTTTACCTTTGCGCGGCTCCAAAATCCAACGCGCTTTACACGGCTTATAGCGCCGTTCAGCAGGATGTCGAGCAAACCGCCGCCCAGCCTGTCCCGCTGCATCTTCGCAACGCTCCGACCAAGTTGATGAAGGGGCTTGGCTACGGCAAGGGATACGAGTACGCGCACGACACGGAAGAGAAAGTTACCGATATGCGGTGCCTGCCTGACAGCCTGCAAAACCGCGTCTACTATCGCCCCACGCATGAGGGTGTGGAAAAGCGGATTGCCGAGCGCTTGGACGAAATTAAGCGCCTAAAAAAAGCGGTTTCCAATCGAACAAAAAGAGAATCTTAGGCCTCCTCTTGAGAATCTTATCGAGGGACGCTGGGATTGAGGTTTTGAGGCTGTTCTTGCCACTCCGTGTATCCCGTAGTTAGCGGTTTTTCGTAGGACCGATCTCAGTACCCAGGACCCGGGTTCGGACCCATTCAGGAGAGTCATCATGGCGACCATGCCCCGCCCTCAATTCGAACTCCCCAGCCAGCCGATGATTGATGCGTCCGAGAATCGCATCGAAGAGCTGATTCGGCTGCAAAAATCTGCTCAGCGCATTACCTCGACCCTGAACATCGACGAGATTATCGACCGCATTGTGGCCGAAGTTTCCGAGTCGCTTCATTGTGTTGAGATCAATCTCTATCTGCACGAGCCCGAGCGAAACGGGCTGAAACTCGCGGCGGTCCGTGGCTGCACATTGCACCAGAAGGGCCATCGCCTGGTGGTGGGAAAAGAAGGCATGTCGGGACATGTCGCGGCTACGCGTCGCATGCATTACGCACCGGATGTGCGGCTCGATCCCTACTACGTCGCCTGCGAGCCGAAGACGCGCTCCGAGGTTGCGATTCCCCTGGAGGTCGATGGCGAATTGGTAGGTGTTTTCACCGCCTCGCATCACGAACTTGATGCATTCTGCGACACGCAGTTACGGCTTTTCCAGGGACTTTGCTCGCACGTCGCGGTCGCGGTGCAAAACGCTCGCCGCTTCCACGACGAGTACAGTCTACGCAAGAAGCTCACGCGGGAAGCGGAGGAAGCGCGCGCGATCCAGCAGGCACTCTTGCCCCGTTCGTCGCCGCTGATTCCTGGTTTCTCGGTTGCCGGAGTTTCGATCCCGGCGGGCGCGGTGGGTGGAGATTGGTATGACTACATTCCGCTGCCGGACGGCCGTTGGGGTCTTGTTCTCGCGGATGTCTCCGGGAAGGGAACTGCCGCGGCGCTGCTTATGTCGACTACTCGGGGCATGATGCGCGCGGTTGCGCCGATCAGTTCCGGACCGGCCGAGGTATTGTGTCGCGTTAACGGCATGTTGCTGCAGGATTTTCCGGACGGACGATTTGTCACGATGGTTTATGGCGAACTGGATCCGCGGTGCCGCACGCTAAAGCTGGCGAACGCCGGACACTTGCCGCCGCTCGTCCTCGACTCGCAAGGTGCGCGCTGGATTGAGAGCGAGCACGGGTTACCGCTGGGAGTAGGAGCGTCGAAGTTTTCAGAGACAGAGATTGTGCTCGACCCGAGCTCGCGCGTTACGTTCTACTCGGACGGGATTACCGAAGCCGATGGCGCCTCTGGCGAGGAGTACGGAAACGAACGGCTCCTCGTGCAATTGCTTGCGCCCGATGCGACGCCCGAGAGCCTCATCGCGGATGTCAGAAAGTTTGCCAATGGCTCGGGCCTGCGCGACGACGCGACGGTCATTCTTGTAGGCGCGCGTGGCGAGGTTCACACTTAGTCAATCTACCTGGAACATATGCGCGGTGCTGAATGTCGGCCTTGAGCTGATTTGATTTGGGCGCGGTTCACCGAAATCGCGCCCGATGTTCTTTCAAAATACAAAGGTCCATCACCACAAAAACTCCAGCCGAGCGCGCCTTGGCCGCTGCGCGTTCGTTGATCACTTCTTCCTGGAGCCAGATGGCGGGAATTTTCAGCTGAATCGACTGGTCGACAATTTCGTCGACATACTCAGGACGGCGGAACACATCGACCAGATCGATCTTCTCTGGAACTTCGAGCAAAGATGGATACGACTTCTCGCCCAGCGCCTCCTCGATCTGCGGATTGACCGGAATGATGCGATAGCCTTGGGCCTGCATGTAGGCGGAAACGCCGTGGCTGGGGCGCACCGGATCGTCGGAGAGGCCAACGACGGCGATAGTCTTTGTGCGTGCGAGTAATTCGTGGATTGGGTCCATCGAGTTGATAGATGCTGTGGCTAGCTTTTATGCCTCTCGAGCTTCTGGCGATAAAAGCGGAATGCGAGCTTGCGGACCGGGTCGGCCACTTCTTTGTTTTCGGAGAGATTCTTCAGATCCTGCGTCATGAGATTCTTCATCAATCCCAGCGCAACATCAGTCGGCGTCCGCGGGTTGAATGCCAAATTCCGCAGGACGGTGTAGTTCTTGGCAAAGCGCCGCTTCATTGGGATCGTCCGCAGAACCCAGTCCAGCACGTTCTTCTGCTGCGCGAAGCCTTCCACTTCGGAGTCGGTCAGCTTAGGTGATTCGAGCACCGCCAAGCAAACAACCTTCGTCATGTCGCGAATGAGGATCGAGCGTTCTTCCTTGCTGCCGCGCACCGACAGAGCGATGCGGCCCTTGACGTCGAGCTTGGCGATCTTTTGCACGGTGCTGTCACGCTTTTCTTCGGCGGTTTCGTGGACGATTTTCTTGGGAGCCGCGGCGGCGGCATGGCTGCTATGAGCGCCTGCCGCGGCATGGCTCGCGTGAGCAGTCGCGCCATGTGTGGCTTCTGAAGGCTTTGTCGCAGACTCCGTCGCACTGGTACCGTGGGCGCCCGACGCCTGAAAAGGCGCCCCCTTTGCGGTTTCGACTTCCGCAGCATTCTGTTTGAGATATTCGGTGAGGGCGGACTCGGAGGCCTCGTCGTGCTCTTCGGCTTCCGACGCCGGGGCGCCCGCGGCGGACACAGGGACGATACCGAGCTTTTTTTCGATCTCGGCCAGTTCATTCGGCCGCAGATTGGGATTGGTACGCAGCGCCTGAAGGAGATATGGAGAGCCCAGGACGCGCGCACTCGAACGTAATGCCTCAACAATCTCCCTTCCGCCTCGCGCGGCGAGTTCCTCCAGCGATTCAGTCTTGACGGCCGGATTTGCCAGCAGCGCCGCCAGTAGCGGCATCCTCAAGTTTTCGAGCGTGGTCCAATAGCCAAGAACCTCGGCACTGGTTGTGGGGTTGAGCGCGGCTGCGAGGCACGCCTTTTCATCCCAACCTGCCAGCGTGAGCCGCGCCTGTTGCCCGAAAATTTTGTGGTGGAGCGCCAGATGAACGAGGATCTCGATCATCTCGGCGGGCGGAACGGAGAGCGATCCCCGCGACGCGGATTGCATCAGGTTCGAGGGCACTTGCGACTTGCGGATTAACTCCAGCATGCGAGACATGATTTATCTCTTAACCCCGCGCTCATCCCCGCGCAAGTTACCCTCGGGCGACGACTGCGCTGTGGGCGGGTCAGAAGCTAGGTTTGCGCAGGGAAGTCGCCGCGCGCGCTCCATCCGACTTCTTGCTCCAGTTGCGCCACGGCAATCTCGAGTTCGCGGGTGATGCGATTCGGGGTGCGCGCGTACTCCTCGCTCAGCGCGCGGTAGTACCAGAGCGTTCCTTCTTTCCTGCCATTAAAGCGAATCCAGATGCCGTCGCCATCCTTGCGGTAGTCGGCGAGAATCGTACGCACGTTGTGAAGCTTGTCGGAGGCGGACACCAGTCGCGTATCGGCGTCGGCGTGTTTGACCTCTTCGAGATAGCCGCGTTTCCGCTCGATCCAGTCCGGCTTCGGCTCGACGAAGGTATCCGTGCAGCCTTCGACGATATGCGCGACGCGCTTGCCAAACTTCTTGCGGATCTCTCGCAGACGAGGCATGCCGCCGCAATCCTCGACGATATCGTGCAGCAGGGCGGCAATTGCGAGATCTTCGTCGCCGCCCGCTTCCAGAACCAGCGAACTCACCGCCATCAGGTGCGACAGATAAGGAACGATGGTCGACTTGCGCGCTTGGCCCGCGTGCCACTTGGCGGCGTAGCGGAATGCCTGCTGAAGCCGCGGGCCTAATTTTGTCGGCCGCAGCCCTGTGCTTGCCTTGGCTCGCGAGTTTGTCTGTTTCCGCTTCACGCCTTCTTCTCCCCACGCCGCATGCGCAGGTAAGCCTGCATAAACGGCGTCAGGTCGCCGTCGATTACCCGGTCCACATCGCCCATCTCGAATTTCGTCCGATGATCTTTAATCAGCCGGTAAGGCTGGAGAACATACGAACGGATTTGCGAACCGAAATCGATATCGAGCTTCGAGTCTTCAATCTGTTTCGTGACTTCGCGCTTCTTCTCCATCTCAAACTCGTAAAGCTTCGAGCGCAGCATCGACATCGCCTTGTCTTTGTTCTTGTGCTGGGAGCGTTCGTTCTGGCAACTGGCGACGATGCCGGTCGGAATGTGCGTAATGCGCACGGCCGAGTCGGTCGTGTTGACGTGCTGTCCGCCCTTGCCGCTCGATCGATAAGTATCGATGCGGAGATCCTCCGGCTTGATGACGACCTCGATACTGTCGTCGATCTCCGGAGAAACGAACACACTGGCAAATGAGGTGTGACGCCGCTTCGCCTGATCGAAGGGCGAGATGCGGACGAGCCGGTGCACGCCGATCTCGCTGGTCAGATAACCAAACGCGTAATCGCCGATCACTGCAAAGGTCGCGGATTTGATCCCGGCCTCTTCGCCGGGCTGATAATCATACATCTCGGTCTTGAAGCCCTGCCGCTCCGCCCAACGCAGGTACATGCGCAGCAGCATGTCGGCCCAGTCCTGCGACTCGGTGCCGCCCGCGCCCGGATGAATGGTGACGATGGCGTTGCGCGCATCGTTCTCGCCGGAGAGCAGTGTCTCGGTCTCGACGCGGTCGACGAGTTGGCGTAGCGATTCCAGTTCGCGTTGCAGTTCGGCGGTCACATCCTCGCCTTCCTTGCCGAGTTCGAAGTACGCACCGATGTCGTCCGTCCGTCGCGCGAGGTCACCTTCGAGAGAGAGGACGCTTTCGAGGCGTTTGCGCTCGCGCATTACCTGCTGGGACTTTTCAGGATTCGACCAGAGATTCGGGTCCGCAGCCTGCTTTTCGATTTCCGCTAATTGGCCGCGCAGCTTGCCCGCGTCAAAGATACTCCCGCAGGTCGTGCACCTTGGTCTTCAGAGAGGAATATTGTTGTTCGAGTTCGTCCAGCATTTCTGAGTACTCACCTGTTTGACTTACTTATTCAAGCCCGCGCGGAATACAAAACGCGCGCCGATTGCCAGTACAGAAATTATCGCACACAGGGTTGCGAACCAATCTCCGTGGCGCGTGTAGAACGTGGTACTGGAAACCAGCGAGTAGTTTGCGATGAGCGCGGTGCGCTCCTTGCGCGGAATCTCGGCGGTAATTCTTCCCCATGGATCGATCACCGCCGTCAGCCCTGTGTTCGTCGCGCTCAGAAGCCATCGGTTGTTCTCGATGGCGCGCATGCGCGTTTGCTGCAAATGCTGCGACCATGCCCCGCTATCGCCGTACCAGCCATCGTTCGAAATGTTCACGAGCACATCTGCGCCCTGCTCCGCGAACTTCCGCACCTCGTTTGGGAAGATCGATTCGTAGCAGATGAATGTGCCAAGGTGCTCGTCGCCCGCCGCCAACGGAGCGCGCGAAGTGCCGCGCTGAAACTCACCAACTTCTTTGGTGAGACCTCCGGCAAAGGCAAACAGCTGAGGGAAGGGAAGATATTCTCCAAACGGCACCAGGTGGACTTTGTCATAGCGCGCGGTCCAGTCTCCTTGCGGATTGATGAGCGCAGCAGAATTGAAATCGAGGGAACTGCTGCCGCCGCCGGGCATCGCGGGTGTTATTCCGATCGAGCCAGTAACGACCCAACTATCAGTCGTGTTAGCCAGTTGGCTCACGGGTGTTTGGTAGCGTGGATCATTCGTAAAGAAAGGAGCCGGTGACTCCGGCCAGACAATCAAACCAGGCCGCCGAGCGGTAGCTGCTGCCATGTTCTGCTCGCTGATCCTTGCCAGATCGTTGAGTGTGTTTTGAAAATAATCTTCAGTCCAGGCTGTAGTAATCGGAATGTTCGGCTGCATCAGAAGCGCGGTGTGATCCGTTGTAATGGCGGGTGGCTTAACTGTCCACTGCCCAACCTGCAAAACCAACGCTGCCACGAATGCCGCGCCCAGCAATTTGCTCCGCCGCGTTTTCTCGACAAGGAACGCCGCCGCGAAGGCGCTGTTCACCAGCACAATCTCGAATGAGAGCCCGTAAATTCCGGTCAGTGTAGCAATTCGGGTAAGGGCCACATTGCCGGTTTGCGCATAGCCTAAAAGTTCCCAGGGGAACGCCGTTATTCGCGTTCGTGCTAATTCAACCGCAACCCACAGAAACGGAGCGGATACGAGAGCCCGCCGAATCGAACCTCGTCCCGCGACCAGAGCGACCAGAAATCCGAAGAACCCATGGTAGAGCCCGATGTACATGCAGAACAGCAGCAAGACAAATGCCGCCATGGGGACGGGCAAGCCGCCATAGCGATGCATGGTGTCGAAGACCCAATAACAGGTTCCGCCGCACCACAAAATCCCGC
>Ga0335069_10001234_pt1 | contig 41267 bp, 44 predicted proteins | sample Lox_Sample_11_FD_206714 | JGI IMG/M metagenome (GOLD analysis project Ga0335069, IMG submission 206714) | Soil microbial communities from Loxahatchee National Wildlife Refuge, Florida, United States - Lox_Sample_1.1 | ecosystem: Environmental > Terrestrial > Soil > Wetlands | place: USA...
GCGTGGCCTTGTTTGGGCGCGAGATTGATCTTCGAAGTGTCCTTCATGCTGCTTCCCGGAATGTAGTTTTTGAGAACCTAAACGACACTGTAACCGAATTCTGAGGTGAAACGTAGGGCACGAAAGTTTTTCGACAGGTAATCGATCATGTACCAGCCCATCTACGACTTGCGTGGGAGTATCCCAGCAAGCGCCACAACGCCTAACTAAGGCATCGGAAAGAACGCCGCTGAGGCCCCCACCCAGGCTTGGTCCTTATTGTGATCGACTCCCATCATCTTTCCGCGGCCGAGACGTACTAGCGACAGGGCGGGCGTCAAGCTGCCTCTGTCCGGCCATAGATAAAGGATGCGGAATTCGGCTTGTGTCACGCCGTGAGGCGTGTCGATCGTCGGTACGAAGGTCATGCGCTGCTGCAGGAGAAACTCTCCTCGACGTTCCGTAGGGATCGCATCCAGCTGCGCCTGCGTGGGATCGAACTGGATACCCTTGCCTGCGAAACTGAAGAGCGGCTTGAGCAAAAGATCGTGGTAGATCGTCTCGGGACGGCTGTCCGGGGGCAAGTTCACTCCCAGGGCGGCTAACTTGGCTCGGCCCGGCCCCTCTAGAAAATCGCTCAAAAATACAGCCGGAGGCACCGCGGTATCCTGTACGGCCGGGTCAGTCAGCCACGGCACAGAGAACTTGCTGATCAGGAAATACCAATTTGGGTGCCCGGCCCACTCCACTTTCCATGGACGAGTCAGATCGAATGGCAAACGAATGCCACGCCCAATCAGTTCATCGGCAATGGCCCGGTTATAGATGCGCTCAATTGGCACGAGACGACCGCCCTCGTCCCGGTAATGGAGCTTGTCGTTGATTGGCACCAGTTCGGAGATGTCAACCACGGCAATGCCCAGCCGTTTCGCTGTGCAGTGGAAGTCTGGCCGTGTCTTTTGGTGTAACGGATCCACCTCAGTCAGCACGACGTGTTTCCGATCGTGGCCGCCGAGCACTGTCTGCGCAAACAGTTCCCAATATCCATCAGCATCGAGCCCGCTGAGGAAGACGCCCAGATTGTCGGCCAAGCCGTAGACCGCGCGATACGCGTCGCAAAGCAAGGCCTGATAGGCAAAGACCGAAGGAAATGCCTGGATTTCAACCAGGCGGGGAGCCATATCTCCAGAACTACGACGGATCAAGGCAAAATCGGCGGTCAAGAAATGCGGCCGCGGAGTCTGGTTCGCAACGTCGTAGCCTGCTGGAATCGCCCGGCGAGCTGCCGCAAGATACTCGGGATCATCGATCAGCCGCATGGCTAGGGCTCGGCCCTGCTCTGCCATCTCATCCAGCAGCGTCTTGGGGACGAAGACAGGCGTTTCGGCCACTCGGAACTCGATTGCCGTGTCACTGTCCCTGCTCAGGGACGAGAGCAGGTCAGCATAGTGTCGCTCCGTAAAACTCTGATTGAACCGTTCGCGAAGATCCGGGATCACAGGGTTATTCGCTCGCCCTTCTGAAGGGTCTTGACGTAAAGATAGCGCGCTCGGCGACGCAAGTCGTCGTGCCTTCGCGAAGTCGTGGGAAAATCGCCGAAATTACTCCCGTCACAGCCTGGCTGCCGCTCAGAACCGGTGCATGTTGCCTCTCTCCGGTGACGTCGGGCTCGGCCGGGATCCGAAGAGAGCTCTTGCGTGTCCTTTTCGCTACGCGTTGGAGACAGAACCGAGACTTCGGGTTTCGTCCGCTTTTGCCTGGATTCAAGGACTTTGTACCATTATCTCCTTGTTTTCTCGAGGCAGGAAAAGATGCTCCCTCGCCGGTTCGGGGAAAATTCCTTGGCCGCAGTACTTTTGTTGTAGATTTCGTGCACCTTTTCGGGTAGTCTTGCCCTACGTACTGAAGTAATTAACGCAAGGAGTTCATGTTCATGCGTTCGAAGATCGTGAAAGTCGCCGCAGCTATCGGGTTTGTTGCTTTGTTCACTCTCCAGGCGAGCGCGATTCCTGCAGGGCCGCTGCCTATCCCGAATGGTGGCAAGGGGCATCTGATCCCGGCAGGGCCGCTGCCTATTCCGAATGGTGGTGGCAAGGGACATCTGATCCCAGCAGGACCACTGCCCATTCCGAACGGCGGTCACAAGGGATAGTCTCAGTCCTCAGTAGCCGCGAAGAGATTGCTGCTACACTCTCTTCATCGCATCGCAGAGTTCAGACAGGATGTCGATGATGAGTCTGGACAACATTCTCTGGCTGGGCTATATCTTCGCCGAAGTAGCTGTTGTTGTGCTGCTCGTCGTTCGTCGTGCGTGGCGGCTCCTGCCCCTGTTTTGTGTCTATTGTGCCTGGGACCTTCTGAGCAATACAGGTGGCTATGCAAGTCAGCATCTCCTGTCTTCGACATTTTCGAACTACCTGACAACTTACTTAGTCCAGACGGTCATCGATGTCGTTTTGCAGTTCTGCGTTCTCGTGGAACTCGCATGGTCCGTTTTGCGGCCAATCCGCTCTTCTCTTCCTCGCTATTCGCTCTTGGTGATCGCGCTGGTGATTGTTCTGGTGGGCGTCCTCATTTGGCCTTTCGCAGGGCTGGCTGGTGTCGCCCAATATCCGGCTAACGTTCAGCTGGTCGTTCACCTTCAGCAGACGACTTCGATCCTTCGGATTCTGCTATTCCTCGCCATGGCGGGATGCAGCCAGCTGCTCTCTATTGGCTGGCGAGATCGCGAATTGCAGGTCGCGACAGGCCTGGGCGTCTATTCGTTGGTTAGTGTCGGAGTGACGATGCTCCAGTCTCATCAATCGAATGGAGCTCAGTACGCATCGCTCAATCAATTTGTCGTCGGCAGTTTCATTTGCTCGCTTATCTATTGGATCGTCTGCTTCGCGCAGAAAGAGGCCGAGCGTCGCGATTTCACGCCACAGATGCAGAACCTGCTCCTGGCTGTTGCAGGCGTGGCCCGAGCCGAGCGCACGGCTCTCACCTCCGTCTCGGCTGCCACTCGCCGTTCCAAAGAACAGTAAGTTACCGGGGCCCTCTCCCGCGGCCCGCAGCTCGAAGGCCAATGTTCAGCCATTTTCAAAACAGATTTGCGAGATCCTCGCATAACCACTTCTAAAAACAACCGTTTATCTGCATGTTCTTGATGGTGTGAGCTCACCGAAAAGTAGCATTGCCTTCCTCTTGCGATTACCTTAAGTTACTTATGTGCCCGAAGTGCGTGGGTACTCTTTGCAGGAAAGTTGTGCGGAATCGGACAGTTCAAATTTCCACAAGGGGGCTTTTCTGCTAAGAGTAGAAGAACAGTTGGAACAAGCGCCGGGGGTAGCCTTCAAAGAAAGGCTTCCGGTTGTCCGGCCTGATGAGGACGGCAGATGATCTTTCCCTTGATTCAGATTGCCACTCTCACGGTTGTGGCTCTTTACCTTGGTCGGTGGCGAGAAGGAATTCGTCGGCGGAACACTCAGTCGTGGGATTCGCTCATAGTGCGGCTTCGGCCGGATTGGAGTGCCCGCGAATTGAGCGATCACTTCCTCTGGAAGGAAGGGGTAAACACCACGCCGGAAGAAACCTGGAAGCGCATTCACGGTGCGCACGGGTTGTGGGCCATGTATCAGAATTCCCGCATCATGCTGGAAATGGCCGATTACGCTGCCCGCAACTGCGAGTCAGCCGACCGGGAGCTACTCGAGACGTTGCGCAGCGATGCGATGCAGATTCGAGTCTGCGTGTTGATGGCGCTTGTGCAATATGCCTTCAGCCAGGCAAGTGAAGGCGTACGCGTCAACGCTTTCCGCGCGGCTTCGATGTATACCGGAATGGCTGCCCGCATGACTCAGCTGCTGCAAGAGAACGCAGCCATTGTGGTCCCCGATTTCGTGGCTGCAATGTAAATCGAAGCTCTCCAAGAAAAGCGAACCCCGGCCGCGCGCGACCGGGGTTTTTCGTTGCGCATGCCGGCGCAGTTCAGCTGGCATTTTCTGCCAAATAGTCGTTGATCCTCGCGTACTCCGCATCGCTCAGGCGGAAACTCAGTGCCGGCGCCAGGCCATCGACCTGTTCCGCGCTGCGGCCGCCGACAATCGCCGCCGTAATCGCTGGATGGCGCAGGGTCCAGGCCACTGCTACCACGCCTGGTCCGACGCTATGGCCGGCACCAATCTCGCGCAGCAATTCGACAAGCCTGAGGTTCCTGCTGAGCCGTGGCTCGTTGAACTCGACGGCCCGTTTTCTCCAGTCGTCCGCTGGAAAGGCCGCAACGCGCTCTGCAGTCATCTTCCCTGTCAAAAGACCCGAGACCATCGGAGAATAGTTGATTACGCCGATCCCGTTCGCCTGCACAAAGGGCAGAACTTCCGGTTCGATCGCGCGGCGCAACATTGAATAGGGCGGCTGCAGGCTTGTGATCGGCGCAATCTTTAGGGCGCGTTTCATCTGCTCAACGGAGAAGTTCGAAACGCCGATCCAGCGGATCTTGCCTTCTTCCTTCAGCCGGGCCAGGGTCTCCCATCCCTCCTCGATCTCGGTCTCCGGGTTCGGCCAGTGAATCTGGTACAGATCTATTTTCTCCACGCCAAGCCTGCGCAATGAGCTCTCGAGCTCTTCCCGAACCGAGTCAGCTTTGAGCGAACGATAGATCGAGCGATCGGCGTACCATCGCATCGAGCATTTCGTGAAGACATATGGCTTGTGGCTCGTCGTCTTCAATGCGCGCGCCACCATCTCTTCCGAGTGGCCAAGCCCGTAGATCGCTGCCGTGTCGATCCAGTTCATGCCGACATCGAGCGCCCGATGAATCGCTGTAATCGATGCGTTGTCGTCCTGCGGTCCCCAGGCAAACTCCCAGTTGCCGCCGCCGATTGCCCATGCGCCGAAGCCGATGGGGGTGAGGTGAAGATCCGAATTCCCGAGAGTACGAAGCGTGGGTGCTGAAGGAGTGGTCGTCATAGCCAGTTCCTTGGATGATACCTTCCGAGTGTGGTCGCCGGAATCCGCAGGTTGGAGTGCGCTCAAGCGGCTGCTCTCTCGGCGCTGGTCAGGAATGCGAGGTGCGCAAACGCGCGGCCCACGCTTTCGGTGTCGCGCCAAACAGTCTCCGAAATGCCTGCACGAAAGCGCTCGGCTGGCCATACCCAACGGCGAAGGCCACCTCTTTCACGGATGCGCCCGCGATCAACAACTGCATCGCCTTCGTCAGGCGCGCCTGGCGGCGCCACGCATCCAAGTCGATCCCAACTTCTCTTTGGAAGATTCGTTGCACAGTCCGGATGCTGACTCCTGCGTCCGCACACAGATCGGCGAGCGTCTGCGACTCGGACGGAGCACCGAGAATCGCCTGCGCGACCGCGCGCGCACGCGGGTCGGATGGCATGGTCACGAATGTGGGTGCGGGCGTTGCCTGCTCCAGCTGATGAGCCAGAACGTCCCGCAGCGCTGACTCATATTGGTTGTTGACGCGCAACTTGCGAAGGTGCACTGCTTCGACGATCAACTCGCGCAGAAGCGGACTGACGTGGAGAACTGTGCCGTTCGTCAGCCGGGTGACAATCCCGGGCCGGAAGTAGAGCGTGCGCATGCGGACAACGCCGTCCATGCGGATGCGATGAGAAGTCTTGGCCGGCATCCAGAGCGCGAACTCGGGGGGAATCACCCAAACGCTCTGCCCCGAAGTCACCTCCATGATGCCCTGCGTGGCATAGATGAGCTGGTCCGCAGCGTGCGCGTGATCGGGCACCTGGGCTCCGCGCGGGTATTCCCAATCGAGGGCGGAGACGGAGGCTCCGCGCGGCGGGTCATACTCCCGGCTAATCTCTTCCTGTCGCACTCGCGATAGAATATGGCGTCCAGCCCCTCTTGCGCCAACCGAAAATGCCGGTGATGATAGCGCATGACTCTGAAAAGCAACCTCGGCAGCTGTAATCTCGTGGCCTTCGTCACCGTGGTGGATGTGGATAAGGCGCGAACTTTCTATCGCGATGTGCTCGGTTTGAGGCTCGTGCGCGAGGATCTCCCCTTTGCTCTGGTCTTCGACGCCCATGGCATCATGCTGCGCGTCTCGATCAGCAAAAAGCACACGCCACTGCCGGGCACCGTTCTGGGCTGGGACGTGCCGAAGATCGGCAAGGCCGTCAGCGACCTCGCGGCAGCCGGTGTGCGCTTCGAGCGCTACGACTTTCTCAAGCAGGATGAGCAGGGGATTTGGGCTTCGCCGACAGGAGCCAAGGTTGCGTGGTTCAAGGACCCTGACGGGAACCTGCTCAGTCTTACAGAGTTCTGATCTGCAGTTATGCGGCGATCAGAAACTTGCCGTCGCGCATGATCTGCTCTGAACCTGTGTCGGATTCGAGCCAGATGTTGAAGCGCAGTCCCACGACGTCGATGTGGGTGGATGAGCGCCAGGGGGCGCCGGTGTGCTCGCCGTAGGGGTTGCCGAAGGCGATGTGGATGCCGGGAAACTTTTCGTCCTGGAGGATGTTGCCAATGACGCGCTCGACGCCGAGGTTGGTACCAATGGCGAACTCGCCCACGCGATCGGAGTTTTCGTCGGTGTGGGTGTAGGCCCAGAAATCGGTCTCGAGTTGCTTGTTCTGGCTGCAGGAGGAGACGATGCGGTTGCCGCGAATTTCAATTGTGAGAGGCGTGGATTCGAGCAGGCCATAGCGCGCGCAGAGCCAGTCGCCGACGACACCGTCGACGACAAAGGTGCCGTTGACTTCGCCGGGCGCGGTGAAGCACTCGCCGCCTGGCAGGTTGCCCCATTTTTCGGGCGAGATGATGCCTGAGGTTTTGAACCACTTGTAGCCGGGGTTCATGTCGGCGACGATGTCGGTTCCGGCTGCCGTGGTGGCGCGGATGCGGGTGGCGCGGCGGGCGCGGTCCAGGACTTTCTGCGAGAGGCGGTCGACGAGGTTGAAGTCTGCGCGCATGCCCTGGCACATGATTTCGGGCGTGATGTTCACCATGTGGGCGTGGCGCATGTGGCGGCGATTGACGACGTCGGTCATCTGCATGCGCGAGCCGAGTTCATTCGGCTGCACGAGCACAGCGAAGATAGAAACGTGCGACGTCTCCATGTCTTCGAGGACGGGCGCGGGCATACCGGCGAGTGGACGGGGGGCGAGATCTTCGAGGACGAACGCGTTCCACTGGCAGCCATTTTCGACGAGCTGCGCGGCGAGAGCGGCGCCGATGGTCTGGGTGGCGCGGTCGGTGATGAGCGTGACCTTTTCGCTGGGATCGATGCGCAGGCAGGTGGCGACGGCCGAGCGGGCGCCAGGCGCGAATTCAGGGGGATAGGGCGTGGAAAGCAGTTGCGATGCGGCCTGGTTCATCCGGCGGATTTCAAGCTCCATTCAAGGGAGGCCGCAGATTCGAGATCCGTGGGCCTTCCCTTGAGATTAACTGAAAATTCACTGGATTGGAGGAGTCGAAGTCATGGGCTGGCTCGGCACCCCTTGTCGCACTCGCTTCGGGCACCGCTGCCAGCGGCGCGAAGAACGAGGATCGAGGGTCGACTCCTTTCAATCGTCTTCGCGATCGCTGTCTTTCCGGATCCGGATGCGCCGGTCAGGATGACCAATGGCATGTCTCGTCACCCTCCGCCTATTCTTCCGCACAGAATCCAAATGCGAAGCGCCCTCTTGTTTGCCAAGGGCAAGGGCTTAGCGACGAACGGGAGGCGTTGCCGACCGTGCCACTTATCGAGCCGGGATCGTTGATTTATCGAGCCCGGAACGTCAAGCAATCTGTGACGCTCAAAAAGCCTCCTTTTCGATCAAAGCAAATGGGCCTATAGTTTTACTCCGGCATCCTTCTCCAGACGGATGCTGCCGGGCGGCTCCTGACAGGAATCGAATGGAGGAAGGGTGCGAGGAGGGGTTTATGGAGCTGATCTTGAGCACGGAGGAGCAGGAGTTCCTGCTCAACATCCTCGAGCAACGCCATCAAGAGCTTCTGAAGGAGATAGCGCACACGGATCGTCGCGAGTTCAAACAGGGACTGCGCAAAAACGAGCAACTTCTCGATTCCCTGATTGGCCGCTTGCGGGGAGCAGCGGTGCAAGGAATTCACGGTTGAGATAATTCAAGGGATTTCGACGGAGTGGCCGACTGACCAGAGGCGCGATTGGGATCACCGTTGAATCGATAAGTCAGGCGGGACCGCTTCGGCGCGAAGCTACAGCCCGGCCTTTGTTTCGGCAGCCATGTAATCGACTACGGCCTTAAGGTCGTTGGTCTCTTCGAAGACCTTGAGCTGGCGGTCGGCGCCGGTGCCCGTTTCGAGGATTTTGCGGATGCCATTGATTGCCTCGCGTGAGCCGAGTTCATCGATTTCGCGGTCGACAAGGACGAGGTATTCCTCGATCAAGTCGCGCTCGGGAATCTCCTGCTGGCGGCCGAAGTCGATGAGCTTGCCATCGAGGCCGTAGCGGACGGCGCGGAATTTGTTCTCCATGAGCAGAGGGCGGGCGTACTGGCGAAAGTCCTGGTTGGCTTCGTGGAGGCGGTAGAGGTAGGCCGCGGTGGCCTGGATGAGCGCGGCGATGGCGACGGTCTCTTCGGCGCGCAGAGGAATATCGCAGGCGCGGACTTCGACGGTGTTGAAGAAGGGATGTGGGCGAATGTCCCACCAGATTTTTTTGGCGTTGTCGATGCAGTTAGTGCGGACGAGCAGACTGACGTAGTTTTCAAACTCGGAGTAGCTCGAAAACGCGTCGGGGATGCCGGTGCGGGGGAAGTTCTCAAAGACCTTGGCGCGGTAGCCCTTGTAGCCCGTATTGAGGCCAAGCCAGAACGGTGAATTTGTCGCCAGGGCCATGATGTGGGGCAGAAAGTAGCGCATCGAATTCATGATGCGGATGGCAGCTTCGCGGTCCTCGATGCCGACGTGGACGTGAAGGCCGAAGATGAGGTTGGCGCGGGCGACGAGTTGGAGGTCTTTGACGACCTGGTGGTAGCGCGGGTCGGGATAGATCTGCTGGGTGCGCCAGTCGGCGAAAGGATGGGTGGCGCCGGCGACCAGCTCGAGGTTGTGTTCGCGGGCGAGTTTGATCATCTCGCGGCGCAGGTCGTAAATGTCTTCGCGGGCCTCGGCGATGTTGCGGCAGACGCGTGTGCCGACCTCGACGACCGAGGTATGCATCTCGGCCTTGACGCGTTCCTGCAGGCGGAGTTTGCCCTGTGCCAGCATCTCGGTCTCGATGTGCGAGCGCAGATCGCGCGTGACCGGGTCGACGGTCTGGTACTCCTCTTCAATGCCGAGCGAGAAGGATGGGCGCATGGGTTTTCTGGACCAGCTTGCGGCCATTGTACCGGCATCGCCGTATTGATGAGGTGAAATTGGACTGTGGCTAGCCGCCTTTTCGCCGTGCGCGAGTTTTGATTCCGTGCTTTACTGTTGCCGGTTTGCCTGAGAGCAGCCGGCAAATGATCTACCAGGATCGCAGAGCCGCGGGAAGAATTCTCGCTGAGGCCGTCCAGCGAGCGATCAGGGCGCGGCCCGACCTTGGGCCGGCTGTGGTGCTCGGGCTGCCGCGCGGGGGCGTGCCGGTGGCCTTTGAAGTGGCAAAGGCCTGCGGTTTTCCGCTGGATGTTCTAGTGGTGCGGAAGCTGGGGGCTCCAGGGCAACGCGAACTGGCCATGGGCGCCATCGCCAGCGATGGGACTGTGGTGCTCAACCGCGACATCCTTCGAGAACTACGCATTCGCGAAGAGACACTGCAGACAGCGATGCGGCGCGAGCAGGAAGATGCCCAAATGCAGGAGCGGATCTATCGCCAGGGACGAGCGCCTGTGCCGATGGAGGGACGAACCGCGATCCTGGTGGACGACGGGCTGGCGACCGGCGCCACGATGCGCGCCGCTGTTCGGGCTGTTCGGGCTCATGCCGGCCGGGTTGTTGTCGCGGTTCCGGTGGGCGCAGGTGAGGCATGCAACGATCTGACCCAGGAAGCCGATCTGATGATCTGCCCCTACGCACCACTTTCGTTCGGCGCGGTGGGGCAGTTCTATCAGAGTTTTGGGCCTACGAGCGTGCAGGAGGTCTGCAACCTTCTCGAACAGGCGCAGTGGGAAGAGTCAACGCCGCGGGCAGCAGGCGCTTAGGTGGCTGGCCCGTTGAGGAACGCCGCCCAACGCAGTTCTTTGGGTACGGCGGGAGCCGCCTGGGCTTTGCCAATCGCCAGATCCGCAACCTCGCGGACGATCCAGTCGAAATTTGCCTGGCCAACGGACTCGAGGCCTGCGTCGGGCGCGGGGTTCATGAAGTCGATCGCGTAGGGGATTCCGTTTTCCACGGCGAACTCGACGGTGTTGAGGTCGTAGCCGAGGGCGCGGCAAAGGGTGAGGGCGTCGCGTTCGACGCGCTCCAGCAGGGCGGGGTCGTAAGCCGGTGGGTTTTGGATGTAGCGTTCCGCGTGCGGGCGCCGCGGATCGTAGGGCATGATGTGGACCTTGTTCTGGCCCACGACATAGCAGCGGAAGTATTCGCTGAAAATCACTGCCTTCTGGTACATCATGCAGAGCCGGTGTGACTGATCGTAGGCGTGGAAGAACTGATCACGATTGTGAATGTGGTAGACGTCTTTCCAGCCGCCGCCGTTGACCGGCTTCAGGAATCCGTGCTCACCGACATAACTGAATACGGCGTCCCAGTTCAGGGGATATTCGAGATTCCGCATCGATTGGTCGGTCGTACCTTCGGGGTGTTGTTTGTGCGGCAGAATCACCGTGGGCGGGACTGCGACGCCGAGTTGCTCGGCCAGTGAGTAGTTGAAGAACTTGTCGTCGGCGGACCACCAGAAGGGATTGTTGATGATGACTGTACCGTTCAACGCGGCGTGCTTGAGATAGGCGCGATAGAAGGGGATGTCGTGGGAGATTCGGTCGACGATCACGGCGTAGTTCGTGAAGTGATTCAGTCCGACAGCGCCCACTCTGACGAACTCGGCATGGATGCCGTCGATTTTGCGCGCGTTGATGGCATCGACTAAAGCGCCCGGGAAACTGTTCTCCATACCGAACAACACGCCGATCTTCTTCATGCCGTCTCCAAGCAGGCAACCCGTACCCGACTGCATCGGGCGCCAAGATTTTCCTCATCAGTGTAAGGGACGGTTGGGCAGGGGTGGTGGTTCATGTCGAACAATTCTGCCCGGCAACGAGCGCGTCTAAAGCACTCATCCTTCGTTACTTTCAGCGCCCAGAGCTTCGTGCCCGTCAGGGCAGGTGTGTTCTTCGGCACTGCGCCTGCATTTCGGCGGGCGTACAGTAATCCGTTCGCGGAAAAGGGAGGCGACTGTGAACTATCGGGTGATGACGGTTGCAAGGGAGTTCGGGAGCGGTGGCGGGCGCATTGCAAAGATCGCGGCGGAGAAACTGGGCTGGAAGCTGATTGACCGCGATCTGATTGAAGAGATCGCCAACGCTGCGCGGGTCGATCCGCGCGTCGTCACGCGTTTCGACGAACGGCCCGAATCCTGGATGGGCCGGATGAACCGCCGCGCGATGCAAGGTGCTGCGCTGGCTGCCGGAGTTATCCCGGAGGAAGAAAGCTGCTTCGACTGCGATGTGATGATCGAGATGACCCGTAAGGTAATCGAGCGCGCCCATGTGCAAGGGAACTGCGTAATTGTGGGGCGCGGAGCGCAGTGCATTCTTCGCCACAAGAAGGACGTGTTCCACGTGTTCGTCTATGCGCCGTTTTACGAGCGAGCCGTCCGGCTGCGGAAGAGGCTTGATGCAGGCGTCAACATCGAGGAGCGTATCCATGCGGTTGATGGAGAGCGGGCGCACTATTTGAAGCAGACCTTCGGCAAGACATGGAACGATCCCCACCTCTACGATCTGATGATCTCCTCGAGCGAGAACGAGGAGGCAACGGCTGAAGTGATCCTGGCTGCGATGAAGGCGCCGCGGATGGCGGCACCGGAAAAGCAGGAAGTAACCGCGATTCGCTGAGCAGCATATCTTTTTGGCCGGTCGGCCAGAGAAGGAACTACCCGGCGATGCGCTTCAACTGGCCCAGGTGATTGAGATCGTGGCCGGCCATGGTCTCGACGATGGTCAGGAAGGTCATAGTGCCGCGCTCGGGATGCGTGACGGTGCGGTGGGCGGCGGCGGGCAGAGATTTGCGCAAAAGATCGAGGTTCCAGGTGCGCAGGGCTGAGAAGGTCGCCAGCGCATCGGCAGCGGCGATTCCGGCATAGTTTGCCGCCCACTTGTCCTGATCGAACGGTTGAATGACGTGGGCGTCTTCGGCCAGGGTCTGGCGGAGGCGGAAGGCGAAGACCAACTCGCAGTCGGCAAGGTGCGCCACGATCTCCGCTGCCGACCACTTGCCGGGGGCTGGCGGCTGCATGGACTTTTCCGCGCCGATGGTATTCAGCAGCGATGCAATCGTCTGCGGCGTGGACCCCAGAATTACCTCCAGCGGCCGACCATCGAGAAACTTCGCGTACGGATTCAATTCACTCATTGCGCCTCCTCAACAGCTGTCGTTGTTTGCGATGTGTGGATCGGGAACTCAGAGATACTCGCGGATCATCGCCTGCCAGGTGGGCCAGTCGTGCGAGTTCCAAGTCTCCCAGGTGTAGATCTTGTGGGGAATTCCCTTGGCGCTCATGATGCGGTCGAGGTTCTGGTTCTGGCCGAGGCACTGATCATCCCAGCCGGTTCCGAGGATGTAGGTATTGCGGCGGTACCTCTCGAAGAACCAGGGATCGGTTAGATTGGGCAGGTAGTGTGTGGGGAGATTGAAGTAGCAATCCTGGTCGTAGTAGCCGTCGAGGAAGTTCGAAACATCGAAGGCGCCGGACATGGACAGCAGGCCGGTGAAGACATCGGGGTGGCGCAGCGCGATGTTGGTTGCGTGGTATCCACCAAAGCTGCAGCCGAGGGCGACGAAGTGGTGGTCGTGATTCTTCTGATGCACGAGAGGCACGACTTCGTGGATCAGGTAGTCCTCATACTGGACGTGGCGGGCGATACGCCAGCGCGGAGGGACACTGCGGTTGTACCAGCTTTCCATGTCGACGGAGTCGACGCAGTAGAACTGCATGTGGCCGGCTTCGATCTGGCCCCAGACGGCGCCGATCATGCCGCGGTCTTCGAACTCGTAGAAGCGCCCGCCCGACGTGGGAAACACCAGCACCGGCAAGCCTCCGTGACCGAAGACAAGCAGTTCCATGTCGCGGCCGAGGCGGCTGGAATACCACTTGTGATATTCGCGGTTCATGGTGTGGTTCCCTTTAGGTCCGATTGGAGAACAGCGGGTTTCCTGTTACTGTAACAGCCGCAGGTTTGTATTTTCGCTGCACGCAAGACCAATCGAACGTGAGGTCCCTAAAGGGCTTTGGAATTCGAGCGACAACCTATCGAGGATCCGGCAGCCGAGAGCGACGCCCTTCCCCATCCGCGGTTGCGCCTGCATCGCCAGTTTCCCAGCATCTATCTTCCCGATGCGCGGGACATCATTGTGTATTTGCCGCCGGGCTACGACGAAGAGGCAGAGCAGTCTTACCCGGTCTTCTACATGCATGACGGGCAGAATCTCTTCGATCCGCGGACGTCATTTGCGGGAAAGACCTGGCAGGTACTCGAGCACGCCGATGCAGCGATTGAGGCCGGCGAGGTTGAGCCGCTGGTGATTGTGGGCATCTACAACACCGGAGAACACCGGCTGGCCGAGTATACGCACGACGAGAACCAGAAGATGGGCGGGGGCGAGGCGGATTGCTACGGGCTGATGATCACGCGAGAGCTGATGCCGTGGATCGCCGTGCAGTACAGCGTACGCCGCGACCGGGCTTCGACCGGCGTGGGCGGGTCGTCGCTGGGCGGGCTGGTGTCATTGTTTCTGGGAATGCGCCATCCGGAGCATTTTGGGAAGCTGGCAGTGATGTCGCCCAGCGTGTGGTGGAACCACAAGAGCATTCTCGGCTATGTGAACGAGCATGCGCCGCAGTTGTGGGAGCGGCCACGGATCTGGCTCGACGTGGGCGACCATGAGGGCGCGAAGACGCTGCGGGACGCGGAGACGCTGGCGCGGCGTCTCAGAGTGAACGGATGGTGCCCGGGCGAGTCGATGCACTTTGAGAAGGTGCGGGGCGGGACGCACGATGAGGCGAGCTGGGCGACGCGGGTGCGGCCGATGCTGGGGTTTCTGTTTCCTGCCGTGCTTGCCTGAAGGGCCCATTTTCAGCGATACTTAGGTGTTGAGTCTTGCCGAGGCCGGACTGTCGAGTCCGGCTTTTCGTTTGGCAAGGGCCGTCCAGGATGGGCCAGGCCCGCCGAGAACCCCAGACTTAAACAGCATCTGGATTTGAAAGGAACTGTAACGCCGTGGTCATGATTCGTTTGGCACGTGTTGGCGCCCGCAAGCAGCCCTATTACCGCATTGTGGTGATTGAGAAGGACCGGGCCCGCAACGGCCGCTCCATCGAGGTGGTGGGCACCTACAACCCTCGCACCAACCCTGCTTCGGTCGAGCTGAAGCACGACCGGATCGCCTACTGGCGCGGAGTGGGTGCGCAGTTTTCGCCGACGGTCGCCAAAATCGTTGAAAAGCACCCGGCTCCGGCTCCGGCCGCAGCGTAGTTTCGCTCGTCCCCATCCTGCCCTCTGCCATGGGTTTGGCTTTGAGTCCGATGCTGACGGCGGCGCACAGGTGTGCTACTATTCGGCACGCATCGAAACGGGTGATTCCCGGTTGCAGACGGTCAGAGGCAAGTAGATGACCCAACACGATATGGTCGCAGTAGATGAGCTGGTCCGCGAAATAGCGCGAGCCTTGGTGGACGAGCCCGGAGCAGTCGAGGTCCAGGCCGTAGGACGGGAAGAGAACACGGTGTTGAGGCTGAAAGTCGCGCCTCAGGATGTGGGTAAGGTGATCGGCAAGCAGGGACGCACGGCACGTTCGGTGCGGACCATCTTGGGGGCGGTCAGCATGAAGCTCCATCACCGCTACACACTCGACATTCTGGAAGAGGACGACCAGCCTGAAGGTTGAGTGACGCGCATCGAGCCACGGAGACAATGATGGCCGCGGCGGAGCAATGGGTCTGGCTTGCGCGCATTCGCAAGGCCCAGGGTCGCAAAGGCGAGGTCTTCGCCGACATTTTGACGGACTTTCCTGAAAAATTTGGGGAACGCAATCGACTGTGGCTCGTGGCGGAGCCGGGGTCCGTTCTGGCGCGCGCGAGCCAGCCGGCCGTTCCGCGCGAAGTCGAACTGCTCGCTCACTGGCTGCACAAGGGCGGGATCGTGCTGCATTTTACCGGTGTCGATTCGATCTCGGCTGCGGAGTCCCTGATCGGTTTGGGAGTAGCGATTCCGCGCGCTGCAAGGGTGGCACTCACCGAGGACGAGGCGTACGTCGGCGATCTCATTGGGTGCTCGCTGATCGATGTGGCGGGAGATGAGCCTGTCGTTGTCGGCGCGATTGAGGATGTAGACAGAAGCGTGGGACCGGCTCCGCTGCTGATTTTGCGCGAGGCGAATGGTCACGGCGAGATTCTGGTGCCCTTCGCAAAGGATTATCTGCGGAGGCTGGACGTCGAGGCGAAGCGGGTCGAGATGGCGCTGCCAGAGGGCCTTGTGGATCTGAACAAGTAGCACTCTTCGTTCCCTGCCGAGTCTGTCACGAGCGAAGGCGCCTTACATTGGGACCGACGGAAGGTCGCCGATTGGCGGGCTACTGAAAGGCCAGCGGCTTCCAGGTTCCGTTGTCTTTGAGAGCCAGCTGGATTGGCCGAGGCGGGCCTTGGGGCGGGACCGTCACTTCGACCCAGATCTCCTGTCCTGGCTTGGACGGCCAGGGGCCCAGTGCCGTCTCGGAGAGATAGAAGTTCACCGGCTCGCTGAGGCGCATCTGCTCGCACGGAACTCCATTGGTTGCGAAGACACTCTCTCCGCGCGCGCCGTCTTCACTGTCGGGAATGCGAATGGCGACCAGCTTGTTGTCTTTCACTGCCAGCTTTGCGGGAAACGCGACCTGGTCGGCTACAACCGAAAAGTCCCGACCGTTGGGCACGCCGTTGAGATTGCGCGGAAACTGCGCCTGTTTGGCCGACGGCAACGTGCTCTGGCACCCATTCACGATCAGTTGCATGCTTAAGTAGCGGCCGCGCATGATCAGGTCGGGATCGTACATTGCGGCGCGTGTCCAGACGCGCGGGCAGTGCGCGCGCTGGTACAGGTATTTGGCTGCGATCGACGACACCAACGCGAGCTGAATGACCAGGACGGCGAGCGAGGCTGCAGAGAAGGAAGATTTGCCGAGCTTCATGGCTTGGCCTCCATCATGCGCGCGATCAGTCGCCTGCGCATCTTTTCCAGACCCCATCCGCCGGCAAGGAAGAGGATGCCCATGGCGATGAGTCCGAGGGAGCGGCCGACCTTGTCGAAAATGTTGCTGAAGAAGAACCAGATCACAGTGATGGCGAATCCGACGATACCGAGGTTGACCAGAGCACGGCTGAGTTGGCGAACGCCCCAACCGATGATGAAAACCGCGAAGGTTGCAACCAGCGCATACGCAAGGACGTTGGGTTCACTCTGCGTGTAGGGCTGCGACCTGCCGTTGCCCCACTGCATCTGGGTCACCCATGTTCTGTTGCACCAGGGTAGAAGGCCGCAGAAGACGATCGCAGCAGCAACGGGAACCATGCTCTTGGCGAAGCGGAACAGGGCGAAGGACATGGGCAGGGCTGCGATTGCGAGCCAACCCCAGACGCGCATGTGCAGCGGGACCGCGACCATTTCTCCCCAGGACACCCAACTGGCAAGCATGAAAACGACGCCGGTGATGGCGGCGATGGCGGCCGCTGCAAAGAGAACCCCCTGGACGGCCTTTCGCTTTGTGCCGAGAAACACGGTGAGATAGAGCACGGCCCAGACGAAAAGAAAGCGGCCCAGATAAACGTCCTGGCCGATGTGGCGCTCGGTGGCAAATTCGAGTTCAGAAAACAGCCATGCCGGTACGAGCAGCAGGGTCATGGTCTGCTGGGCTTCGTCGTGGAGGAGAACCCAGCCCGTGAGCGCGGCCAGCGCCCACAGCAGAATCGCTGCCGGCCAGTGTTCCTGGATATTGAAGATCTGTCCTACCAGCGCGATGGCTGCACCTGTCGCCACGGTGCCCACGGCGTGCAGGGTTGTGGACATGGCCCGATAGCTCGCCCGGGTTGCGGCCCCGGCGGTGTGAAACACGCCGACCATGGCGAGGACGAGGGTGAAGCGTGCGCCCGGCCCCAGCTCGTGCCAATGGGCCGATACAAACAACACAATCCCGCTGGCGAGCAAAATCGCGCCCAGAATCAACGCGACGAGTCCCTGCCAGCGCAGGCCGGTGGGCTGCTTCTGCCCGGCCTCCCAGCCACGGATGCGATCGGCCACAGACTGGTCGAGAATACCTGCCGATTGCCAGCGGTTTAGCAGCGATTCAAGATCGGGCATCTTTTTCTGCGGGTATTAGAGCATACCGGCACAAAAGCGCGCGGTGCCGTGTCCGTCCCGCAGCCCTCAAGCCGGGGATGGCGTTCGAGCCTTTTATCATCGAGTCTGGAAGGTTATGCGCTTCGACGTTCTCACCATCTTTCCGGGGTTCTTCACCGGCTTTCTGGAGCATGGCATTGTGCGCCGCGCACAGGCGGATGGGCTTGTGTCGGTCGGGATCCACGACCTGCGGCAGTTCACACACGATCGCCATCGAACGGTAGACGATCGGCCGTTTGGCGGCGGCGAAGGGATGGTGCTGAAACCCGAGCCTCTGTCCCAAGCGATCGAGAGCCTCGGCATCCAAGTCAAAGCGGAACGCGTGCAAGCGGAGCCTGCCCCACCGCGGGTGATCCTGCTTTCCGCTCAGGGGCAACCGCTGAGGCAGGCGGTGGCGCGCGATCTAGCAGGCTGCGAACGGCTTGTTCTCATCTGTGGTCGTTATGAGGGGGTCGACGAGCGGATCAACGAGCTCTACTGCGACGTGGAGATTTCTATCGGCGACTACGTTTTGAGCGGCGGAGAGCTCGCTGCGGCGGTGGTGATGGACACGGTAATCCGCCTCGTGCCTGGAGTGTTGGGTAACGAGGCGTCGAGCGAGTTCGAGAGCTTTGGCGCGGAGGATGGCGCAATTACTGCGGACGAAGCCGGGGTACCGCGGTCGCAGCACGGATCGGGTGGATTGCTGGACTATCCGCACTACACGCGGCCAGCGGAGTTCAGGGGGCTTGCTGCACCACCCGTTTTGCTCAATGGAGACCACAGCCAGATCCGGCGGTGGCGCCGCGAACAGCAGTTACGCAAAACGCTGGCCAACCGGCCCGATCTACTGGAGCGAGCGAATCTGAGCGAGGAGGACAAGCGGCTCCTTGGGACCTTTGGCTGGCGGCGGAGTTGAGTCACTGAAGCAGCCGTCAGAATGTTCGGACGGGATCAGGCTGCTCTGCCAGGCGGCCGATTGCGATGGCGGCGACGTAGTAGTTCTCCCCGCGAATCTTGCAGCCTGCCATGCGACGCAGCATCGCCAGCTGACCGACATGGGTCAGAGCATCGGCCGCGGGTCCCTGGAAGAGCCGGTCGATGGGTGCGTGTAGCGATTCTCCTGCAGCAAGATAGGCATCGAAGGCTTGCAGAGCGGCGAAGAAGCGCTGGATCTCCGCAACCCACTCGAGTGGCGTCGAGTTGTGCCACGTGGGCTGGCCTTTGGCCATACTCAGAGCCCAGTCGAAGAGGTCACCCATGTGGGCAAGGATCTGGATGGGCTGGCGGCCTGCGCCGTCGAAGTGTGCAAACTCCTCCGGCGCCCCTTCCAGGGCCCGGGTGGCGCGGTAGGCGATGGTGGCAAGTGCATGGCGCATGAGCTCCCGTGAATTTTCCATGGCCCCGACTATAGCGCAACACAGCCTTGTTGCCGGGCATTTGCCGCAGGAATAGACTGAATGACGCAGGTGGGTTGACCAAGCAGGAAACCTCCATGGTGCGCAGAATTGGCTACTGGGGACTGGCCGGAGCTGGGGTGGCATTCTTCTGGTTCGTCTTCTTTGTATGCCTGACCTGGAGCGCGTATCACGACGGTCCCGGTTTCAATTTCAGCCCGGCAATCCGCACCATGGTCGACATTACGGCGCCCATCCGGCCATTGCTCGGTCAACATCACGCCATCACCTGGTACTGGTCGATTGTCCTCAACGCCACGATTTACGCCTTGGCCGGCCTCGCGGTGGAGATGGCGTGGCTGCCATTCCGCATGGGTCGTTTGACGGCCCGCCACTGATCGTTTCGGCTGTCCGGAAGCCCTGGCAGCTGACGATGCAATGGCATTTCGGGGCCAGTCTGCTTGGATTAGGCGTGGAGAGTGATTCTCTGTTAAAATAAGAGTCTCTGAGTTCAAAGCAGGAAAGAAACCATGTCAATTCATCCAGTTATGCAGCGCCTGGCGGACAAGCTGAAGCGCACTGATTTACCCGAGTTTGTGCCGGGCGACCAGGTTCGCGTCCAGGTGAAGATCAAGGAAGGCGACAAGGAACGCCTCCAGGCCTTTGAAGGTCTCGTGATCGCCATCAACAAGGGACCCCAGGGCACTTTTACCGTGCGCAAGATGAGCTTCGGCCAAGGCGTCGAGCGTATCTTCCCCTTCAACTCCAAGGTTGTCGACAAGGTCGAGAAGATTCGAAGCTACAAGGTCCGTCGCGCGAAACTGTTCTACATCCGCGGACTGCGGGGCAAGGCCGCCCGCCTGAAGGAAGTGGAGCGCACCACGACCGCGACTGCCTAGTTTTCAACAGCTGATTGGCGAGACGCACCCCCGGCCCACGCTGCCGGGGGTTTTCATTTCTATACTGAGTCCGATGGGGAAGGTCGCAGTCGCGGATCGAAGGCGGAAAGCGCGGCGTGTCAAGCCACCAGTGTGCAGCTGGAAGCTGGAAAACGCCGCGTTCGCGTCGGGGGCGCTCCGCGTCGCCGGACTCGATGAAGTCGGACGCGGGCCTATGTTCGGGCCGGTTGTGGCAGCAGCGGTCATCCTTGATCGCAAGACGCACTTTCGCGGCCTGACGGACTCGAAGAAGCTGACCGCAGCCAAGAGGATCGAGCTCGACGCGCAGATTCGCGCCAAGGCTGTGGCCTGGGCGATTGCGGCGGTCGATGTAGAGACGATTGACCGCATTAACATTCGTCGTGCTTCCCTGCTGGCGATGCGGCTGGCCGTCGAGCAGCTGGCGGTTGAGCCCGATTATCTGCTCATCGACGGCGTCGATACGATCGAATGGCCGTGCCGGCAGCAGTCGGTGATCCATGGGGACGGAACCAGCTACTCCATCGCGGCGGCGAGTGTGCTGGCGAAGGTTCATCGCGATGCCCTGCTCGTCGAATTCGACAAGCAATACCCTGGCTACGGCCTAGCGAGCCATAAGGGTTACTGCTCACGGGAACATCTTGAGGCGCTTGCGCGCCTCGGTCCAACGCCACTGCACCGAAAGAACTGGAGTCCCGTAGCGCAGCAGACATTCGACTTCGAATCGGCCCTTGAGGTTGGCGAAGTCGCCGAATTGGCCATAGGCGTCGATTGACCTTCGCCGCGTCGTTGGGCGAGGTGATTGCCAAATCACATCGCCGGCAACGCCTCCGCGCTACAATTCCCTCTCCTCCCAGAAGCGGACCGGAGGTGCCGGGTGTTTGTTCGCTCGTTCTGGCTTTGCTCGACTGTGTGCCTGATGGTGTACGCCTGCGGCCCGGATTCCCGCTTCGCACCCCGCAAGGCCGATCCCACAAAAGGAACCGTCACCGGAACGGTGATGTGCGTCGACACGGGCAAGCCTGCGCGCTTTGCGACAGTCGAACTCCTCCCGAGCCCAGAGCATCCGAAATCTGACAATGGCCCCTCAGAAGAAAGCACCGTCACCGATCTTGATGGCAAGTTCAAAATCGAGGCAGTCACGCCAGGCGACTACTACGCCTTTGCCGTGCTCGACGGCTATTTGAACCCCATATACGGCGTCGATTTCGATCCGAGTAAACCAGAGTCTGACGATCAGGAAGACGAGGAACTGATCGAACAGTGGAAAGACCACATGGTTGCGGTGTCGGTGAGCGCCCAGCGTACCAGCGACCTTCCCATCTCGATTGAGCGCGGCGGCGAGGTTGCCGGCACGGTGGCCTATGACGACGGGAGTCCCGCCATCGGCATGCGATTTGTTCTTTATCGCAAACAAGCGCGGGGCGACTGGGCCTTGGTTGCCGGTGGCAGCGCCAGCGGGTTCTCTCTCCGTGAACAAAGCGATGCGCACGGACGCTTCTCCATTTCGAATCTGCCCTCCGGCGAGTATGTCATTTGCGCTCTTCTGCCCGGCGACAACCAAGCCGGCTCGCCCCAATTGTGCCTAGGGGACGTCCCGCGGAGACGCGACGCTCGCACTGTCGCAGTCTCGGCAGGAGAAGTCACCACCGATGCGGACATTGCAATCCCTCTCAGTGCGATTCACTCGGTTGAGGGCTCGATTTCCCAAGCCATTACCGGCGAACCGCCTACGAAGGCCCGCCTGCACTTGCTCTACCGCGATGATCGGGAGGAGGCCCTGGCGGTGGATATGTTCTCAGACGGCAGCTTTCTCTTCCCTTTCGTTTTTCAGGGCGACTACATTCTGGAAGTGTCGGATGCGGTCTATTCGGAAACGAAGAACACACCACAGGGCGCGGACGGCTCCGCCAGAGTGTCCCCCAAGGACTATTTACTCGCCAACCGAGAGGCGGCCCTTACGGTCGACGGCAATCTCACTGACATAAAAGTACCGCTTGTCGAGGCTCCCGCGCCTCGCGGAAAGAACTAGGTCCGAGAATATGCTGGCGTGCGTGTCCTGGCCCGTTGAATCCACGCGAGAACCGGCCGAGCCAGCAGCAGTACGGCCAGCACTACGGTCAATCGCAGGGGGCTGAGGACGCCGGGTTTTACCTGCCACCAGTAGTGCACAATGCCGCAGACGGCGGCGAGATAGACCAGCTTGTGCAGGCGGCTCCAGCGCTTGCCGCCCAGTTTGCGAATGGCCCAGTTGGTCGACGTTGCCGCGAGCGGCACCAGCAGCAGCCACGCGGCAAAGCCGATGGTAATGAACTTGCGTTTCGCCACGTCGGCGAGGATTGAATTCACGTCGAATCCTGCGTAGAGGGCAACATAGGCCAGCAGATGGACTGTTCCATAGAAGAAGGCGAACAGACCGAGCAGCCGGCGAAACTGGATCAGCCAACTCAGCTTGGACCACACGCGCCGCAGCGGCGTGATCGCTAGCGAGAGAATCAGCAGGAGCAGGGTGTTGTAGCCCGTTGTCAGCTCGATATTGGCGGTGGGGTCTGCGCCCAGCGTGTTGGTGATTGCGCCGTACACCAGCAGCCCGAAGGGCCAGAGGCATGCGATCCACGCGAGGACTTTCAGTGCGATGATTGTCGATCGTTTCATCTGTGTGTCGCCGGCGGGTTAGCAAGTCGGCAAGTTAGCAAGTTCGTGCAACGCCTGCCACAGCCAAGGCTATCAGTAATACTTCCTCAGATTCATGCCCGTGTACAAGGAGGCGACCTGATCGCTGTAGCCGTTGAACATGAGTGTTGCGCGCCGCTGCGCGTAGAACGGCATTCCGACGCGGCGTTCGGTCTTCTGGCTCCAGCGGGGATGGTCGACCGTCGGGTTCACGTTCGAATAGAAGCCGTACTCATCCGGCGCCATCTCATGCCATGTGGTCGACGGTTGCTTCTCCAGGAACTTTACTTCGACGATTGACTTGGCCGATTTGAATCCGTACTTCCAGGGCAGCACGATGCGAACGGGGGCACCGTCCTGGTTCGGCAACACCTCGCCATACAAGCCGAAAGTCAGCAGCGCCAGTGGATTCATGGCTTCATCCATGCGCAGGCCCTCGGAGTAGGGCCAGAAGATGGTCGATTCACCAGACCACTTTTCGACCTTGCTGTTGTAGTAGGAGAGGAATTGCACGTACTTAGCGTTGCTGAGCGGATCGCACTGCTTGATGAACTCGGAGAGCGAATATCCCACCCACGGAATCACCATGCTCCAAGCCTCGACGCAGCGATGGCGATACACACGCTCTTCGAGCGGGCGCAGCTTGAGCAACGTGTCGATATCGAAGGTCTTCGGCTGCTGCACAAGGCCGGTCACCTTCACTGTCCAGGGCCGCGTGGGCAAGCCTCCCGCGTTCTTGGCCGGATCGTCCTTGTTTACGCCGAACTCGTAGAAGTTGTTGTAGTGCGTGATGTCTTCGTAGCTGGTCAGCTGTTCACCTGAGGTGGAGAGGGGGCTCCTCACCGTCTCCAGTTTCGCGCCTGCCTTCACAGCCGTCCCCGGCGAGATGACGTCCAGCATTCTGGCCGAGCCGGCCGCTGCAACTCCAAGCGCCGCTGCACCCTTCATGAAACGGCGTCGGTTGAGATAGCGATCCTTGGGAGTGATGGCCGATGAGGGAATATCAGGCGGCTTGCCAATGAGCATGACGACCTCGCGGGGAAAGACTTCCAAAACATTAGACACCACGAGGCTCAAACAAGTTACAAGACGAGTGCCTTAGGTGCCGTGGCGGCCATCTGCGCCGCCCCGCACCATAGCTGGCAAACTACCGCGCGGAAAGGCCGATGACTGGCGTACAACGAGGCGTGTAGGGATTTGCCACTCGCGCTTGCCGTGCTTGGGATGATCGGGCTCGATGCCTGCACGAAGGCCCTCAACGGCGGCTGCAGCCAGATCTCTGCAAGACATCTGCACAGTCGTGAGCGGGGGCAGCATGAACTGAGCCAGGTGGATGTCGTCAAATCCAACCACCGAGATATCGTCCGGTACGCGGTGCGTCGTCCGATACAGAGCGTGCAGTGCGCCGATGGCAGTCATGTCGTTGGAGCACATCACCGCTGTGGGCAGATCCGGCATGGCGAGCAAGCGTTCCATGGCAACAATGCCGCCCTCCATGGTGTGCTTGCCCTCGACCAGATGTTGGGGAGGCACTTTCAGCCCGAGTTCTGCCATGGACCGCACAAACGCTTCGCGACGGGCCAGGGGCGAGCGCTGGGTCAACGGCCCACTGATGAAGGCGATGTTGCGATGGCCAAGTGCTGCAAGATGTTGCACGCCCTGCCGGATTCCCTCCGCATAATCCACTTTCACGATATGAATGTTTGGGAGATCGGGAGCAGCATCCACGAAAACCAGCGGAAATTCGCGCTCTACGAGCTTCTTGACCAGCTCTTCTTCTACGCCGAAGGTCATGACCGCGACGCCGTCGACGTTGCGCTGCAGCAGCCGGCGCATCAGGCTTTCGGTGCGTGCCGGATCGTAGTTTGTCGAACCAATGAGCACTTCGTATCCCTGCGCAACAGCCAGGTTTTCAAATTCCTGCACGAGTTCAGGGAAGAAAGGGTTCGTGATTTCGGAGACGATCAGCCCAAGCATCTGACTGCGGCCCGACACGAGGGCACGGGCCTGAGTATTGGGCAAATAGCCCACTTCTTCGATCGCCTTCCAGACGCGCTGCGCGAGTTCCGGGTTCACCGTCGGGATGTGATTGACGGTGCGGGAGACGGTGGCAATGGAGACGCCAGCCCTTTGTGCTACATCGCGGATGCTGACAGCGCCGGGACGCCGGCGCTCTCCCGAACTTTCTCTTGCAGAGGTCACGATGCAGCGATTCTACACGTTTTCCCGTGTTTCTCGGCCTGGGCCTGTTTCGAAGCGTACTCCATCTATTGGCCGAACACGATGATGGCCATGGGGTTTGGACAGGAGACGTATCAACTCAAAGACTCTATCGGCAGGTTTTGGCAATGAACTCCCGTAAGCGTTTGCTGCGGAGACCTCAACCACGAGTGTGCGTCCCTTCCGGGCTAGCTGTGCCTCTCAGTCCCGGCGATCGTCTCCATCCCATGCTTCAGGAGCGACAAGATCGCCGCCAGGCTTTCCTGCGCGCCACGCAGACTGCCAGGCAGGTTCACGATCAGCGTGTTGTCTCGAGTACCGGCGACTCCGCGCGAGAGCCATGCCATTGGATTCTTTGAGGCCCCTGAGGCGCGCATGGCCTCGGCAATGCCAGGGGCTTCCCGGTGGAGCACTCGCTGTGTTGCCTCTGGCGTCTTGTCGCGGGGCCCAAGCCCGGTGCCGCCGACCGTTAGCACAAGGCTGGCATTTCGCGTGGTCCAATCGATGAGCCGTTCGCCGATGTCCTCCGGCTCGTCGGCGACAAGCGCGGTCTGGATTTCCGCTCCGGGCCAAGCCTGATGCAGCAAGGCCACGACTGCTGGGCCAGCCGTATCTTGGGCCTCTCCGCGCGAGCAACGATCGGAGACTGTCAGAACAGCAAGGAGCATGGGCCGATTTTAGGGCAACACGTGGATGGTGTGCAGCCACGCCTCGGCACTCTGCGGCCAAGTTGTTACGGGCAGTTCAGTCCGTCGCAGGCCGTACCCATGCCCGCCCTGTGAGTAAATGTGCAACTCGGCGGGCACATTCGCGTTTTTCAGCTGGAGGAAGTAGTTTGTTGCGTTCTCGACGTGAACCGGGTCGTCTTCGGCCTGGACGATGAATGAGGGCGGCGTATCGGCTACAGGGCGAATCTCGCGGTTTGTGGCCATGTTCTGATCGGCCAGGGCCAGGTAGCCCGGGTAGACGATGACCGCGAAGTCTGGCCTGCAGCTCAGCCTGTCCGCATCGTCGACGGTATCGTAGAGCCGCTTATCGAAGTGCGTGCTCAGCGCTGCCGAGAGATGAGCGCCAGCAGAAAATCCCAGCACACCGACGTGATTGGGGTCGATGCCCCACTCCCCTGCGTGTTGACGCACCATCCCCACTGCACGTTGCGCGTCCTGTAACGCCGCGGCGGACTTTGGATAGGGTCCTGTATTGGGCACCCTGTACTTCACCAGCACACAGGTCACGCCGATCGAGTTAAGCCAATCGCAGACCTCTGTTCCTTCGAGGTCGATGGCGAGAATGCGGTAGGCGCCGCCGGGAAAGACGACTACGGCGGGTCTGGCTTCGTGTTCGGCTGCGGGGGCCTTGTAGAGCGTCAGGGTCGGATTCGCGACATTGCCCAGGCGCACGATGGATCTGCCTGCGATCAGGTTGTCCTTGGCAGTGGTTGTGTCGACCTCGGGCGGGAGGTTCGCAGCGCCACCCGGAACTCCGCTCGGCCAGAGGGGGAGCGTGAGATGGCCCGGAGCCGGTTGCCATGCGGGCTGTTGGGCCATAAGAGGCATCGAAGACAAGACCAGAGCGCTACAAAGAAGAGCACGACTCGAACGCATTGTGGGGACTCCTGAAAGAGCCAGGAGCGATCATCGCAGTTGACGGCTGGTTTCAGCAAATATCGAGCACGGTCGAATCTCCGGACAAAGAGATGGGCACTCACTTATGGTTTGGAGCCCGGCGGAATCAACAGTGTTAGTGTTTGCGGCGCTACATCCATGCGCGCCGGCAACGTACCGAGCACTTCACCGTCGGCCTCGACATAGATGGTCTTCTTCGAGCCATTGCGTGTCTGGCACTCGACCGAGGTCGCCTCGAGGAGTTCAACCTGGTCTGAGAATGTGTGCCGGCCAGCGATCACCGCCAGCAAAAAGCGCAGATAGCGAAAACGGCTTCTTGTCTTGAATGTAATGAGGCTCAACGCATCATTGCGCAGCGTCGCGCCCGGCGCCAGCATCCCCAATACGCCTCCGAACGAGCGCACGCGCACTGCAAGCAGTTGCGAGATATCCGCTTTGCGCTTCTCGCCATTGCCGTTCAGGGAAAATAAGGCAGAAAAGAGCGGAAAGGGATTGGTTGCCCAGATGCGAGTTGCTTCAATCAGGTACAACACGTAGCCGAAACGCCGTTTCAGCCCGGCATCGAGGCTCGCCATGAGCAGCGCATCGGCTCCGATGCCCGCCGCAACGGTGAAGAAACACGACCGCTCAGTGCCGTGCTGGTCGCGATAGAAGATGCGTCCCACGGGCACCTTCGTCGGGGTAGCCGACAGGAGTTTGCGCGCGGCATTCACGGGCGATAAACCCAGGCCAAGATCCTGGGCCAGGGCATTGGCCGTGCCCAGCGGCAGGACGCCGAGGGCCACATCGGAGCCAACAAGAGCCTGCAAGGCCTCATGCACGGTTCCGTCGCCACCGCAGGCCAAGATTGTGTCGTAGCCATTACGCATGGCAGCGCGTGCGAGGTTTCTCGCGCTTCCGGGACCGTCGGTCTCGAGTGCATCGGCTTCGATTCCTGCATCGCGCAGCACCGCCATCGCACGAGCGAGTGTTTTGTCGCGCGAAAAGAATCGCTGGCCGGAGTGAGGATTGTGAATGAGCGCTACGCGGCGCATCGCCGGGTTCCTAAAACGTAACTTTCCATGACCCAACAGCCCATCTTCTGATTCTCTCAAAGATCAAAACACTCTGAGCCGGGATTGCCCCGACAAATCGATGACCTTGGTATCCGAGCGGGAAACACCGTTCCTCGCGAAGACTGACCACTGTCCGGATGTCTTTGCACCCTGCCGTACACTGTGGGGACATGAGCGCTGCCCTGGAGTTCCGCTCCGTTTCTGTCTTCACGGCCCAAGAACGGCCTCTGCTCGAAGGCATTTCCCTCACAGTCGATGCTGGAACCACGGCCATTCTTTTGGGTCGCAGTGGTTCGGGCAAGACCACGTTGCTACGCACGGTCAACGCCATGATTGTGCCCGCGCAGGGCGAGGTGCTGGTCAATGGGACTCCAAACTCCGGCTCCGACCCGATCCATCTTCGCCGTAGCATCGGCTATGTCATCCAGGAGACCGGGCTGTTTCCGCACTTCACGGTCGAGCGCAACGTCGGAATCGTTCTCGAGGCCGCGGGGCGTCCGCGGGTGCAGCGCATTCAGCGCAGTCATGAACTGCTCGATGCGGTGGGGCTCGACCCGGCAGTGTATGCTCAGCGACTTCCTCATCAGCTCTCCGGCGGCCAGCGCCAACGTGTCGGCCTGGCGCGGGCGCTGGCCGCAGACCCAAGCATTCTCCTGATGGATGAGCCTTTCGGCGCGCTCGATCCCCTCACTCGGAGTGAGATGCAGGACATGCTGCGGGGTCTGCTTGGCCGTTTTAGGAAGACCGTTCTCCTAGTCACCCACGATCTGAACGAAGCGCTTTACCTTGGGGATCGCATTGCGCTCCTGCGTGAGGGCAAGCTGATCGCTACGCTTACCCCGGCCCAGTTCCTGGCTTCGGACAGGCCCGAAATCAAAAGCTACGTCGATGCCTTTCAGCGAGGCGAGCAGGTCGCACGGCGATGAATTTCCTGGCACAGTACGGCAGCGAAATCGCAGCGCTCACGGTGGAGCACATCTGGCTTACCGCCGCGGCCATGCTTTTCTCGACGGCTCTCGCTGTGCCCGGCGGAATCTGGCTGACACGCTCGACGCGCTGGGCGGGCCCGATTCTGAGCATTGCAAATGTCCTGCAGACAATTCCTTCGCTGGCGATGTTCGGCTTTCTGCTGCCGCTGCCGTGGCTGGGCGAGCGAGCGGCGCGTATCGCCATCGTGGCGCTGACTGCCTATGCGCTGTTGCCAATCCTGCGGAACACATACGCCGGCATCCGCGCTATCGATCCTGCAATCATCGAAGTTGCACGCGCGTTGGGCCTGACGGATGCACAGCGGCTTTTTAAAGTCGAATTGCCTCTGGCGTCTTCGTTCATCCTTGCCGGGCTGCGGACGGCCATGGTCACCTGCATCGGCATCGCCACCATTGCTGCTGCCGTGGGTGCGGGCGGTTTGGGCGAGCTCATCTTTCGGGGCGTAGCGTCGGTGGACAATCGGCTGGTCCTTGCTGGAGCGGTGCCAGCGGCGCTGCTTGCACTGGTAGCCGATGGCGTCCTCGGGCTGATCGAGCGACGCCTTAAGGTTCGGGCATGATGGGCCCAGGGACCATGGCTCGGGCTATGACGACACGCCGGTTCTTGCAGGCTACGGCTGCGATCCTTTGCATGTCGCTGCTCTCCTGCACTCCGCCGCGCCCAGACCATCCGATCGTCGGCGCCAAGAACTTTACGGAGCAGGTCGTTCTTGGGGAGCTGCTCGCTCAGGAGATCGAAGCCAAATCGGATCTCAAGGTCGAGCGCCGGTTCTATCTCGCAGGCAGTTACATCTGTCATCAGTCGCTCATTGCTGGCCGCATCGATGCCTATGTGGAATACACCGGCACAGCCCTTACGGCGATCCTCAAGCAGCCTCTCGGGCGCGATCCGCAAACCGTTCTTGACACCGTACGCCGGCTCTATGCCACCAAGTATGGCGTGACGGTTGGGCCGCCACTGGGCTTCGAAAACACCTTCGCCATGGTCATTCGCGGCGACGATGCGCGCCGCCTGAATCTCTCAACGCTGAGCCAGGCCGCGCGATACACACCGCAGTGGCGTCTGGGTGTTGGCTATGAATTCGAGCAGCGTCCCGATGGGTTGCCTGGCCTCAGTGCTGCTTACGGCCTCCGGTTTGCCGAGCCGCCACGCACGATGGATCTAGGTCTGCTGTATCGCGCGCTGACGGTTCATCAAGTGGATATGATCGCTGCAAATTCGACCGACGGTCCCATCCAGGCGTTGGGGCTCACGGTCCTCGACGACGATCGCCATTATTTCCCGCCCTACCAGGCCTTACCCCTCGTCCGCACCGACGCACTCAAGCAGTGGCCGCAGATCCAGGCGGCGCTCGATGCGCTTGCCGGGCGAGTTACGGCCGATGAGATGCGCGCGATGAATGAGGCCGTCGACGGAGAGCATCGCGACCCAGCGGACGTTGTCCGCGAGTTTCGCAAGCGCAAAGGTCTTTAGGGCTTTAATCCGCGCGCGTCAGTTTCGCGATGAGCGCATCCCTTCGTGAGTTCGCCAACGCATCGGCGTTCTTGAGCACGAGCAGCCAGCCCAGGAGGGCGGCAATCGCAAGCGCCAAAAACAGAGGCACAGCAAGCCAGAGGTCGCCGAAGAACGTGCAGAAGCTCATCACGCCGGCTCCAGCTCCGAGAACCGTAGCCTGGATCAGCATACTCAGCAATGCATTTGCCTGCGATCCGGCTTGACGGCCGATGCGTCCGAGATTGATGCGATACGGCATCAGAATCGACAGGATGTTTCCGGCGGCGAGATTGGCCGGCAGCGCAAAAGCCAGCCACGCTGCGGTAATGGCAATGACATCGGCATCGGGACGTCCCAGGCGCAGGCTTGTGACCACACCGGAGAGGACGGCGGCGAGCAGATAGAGAGCACCGTGAAAGAGATTCTTGGCCAGAAGGATTGTGCGCATGCGCAAGGGGAACAGAAACAACAATTGAATCCCCTTTCCCTCGGCGCCGAGGCTGTTGTAGATGAGTTGCGTAAATCCCAGCAAGCCGTAGGCGACACACACGGGCAGGACAAGATGGAACGAACGCTGCGCGAAGGGCATTCCCTTGCGAAACAGACTGGCGATGATCACGACCATGATGGGCGGGACAGAGATGGCGTAGATTTGCGTCATCGATCGAAAGAGCGTGATCAGGTCTTTCTCAATCTGGGCAACGATGGGCCCGCGCCCCGAGATCAGCCACGCCCGATCTTGCTTGGAGTCGGATGTACGCGACGGAGCCTCTCCTAAACTCTCGCCTCGATATTCGGCGCGAAGCCGAATGCCCAACAGCCCCGCAGCGCCGAGAGTGTAGACCCCGAGCAGTCCCAGTGCGCCAATTTCTAATGCCGCGTCATGTCTCTCGGCGCTCTCCAGGACGACGTTACTCAGCCCGGGGGGCAACCACCGTTGCACTGTGGCGGCTCTCCGGATCCACAACCCGGCTTCCCCTGCCATCCGCTCTTCTGCGGGGGAGTGAGCGCCGTGATGCCGGGCTGCAGAGGATACATCGTCGCGCAGGACAGGATTGAGCAGTTGCAGACTCAGCATTGAGACAAGGAAGATCGCGCTGAGAATCTCGCGCGATCGCCGCTTGGCAAGCCAGCGATCCAACCAGGCGAAGATCGCGCGGACCAGGAAGATGTTGAATGCAGCGAATCCGACCAGAGCGAGAAGAGCCGCGCCGAGCAGATCGTGCCGCGCGAGACCGACTCCCAGGAAAAGGCCCACGCACGAAAGACCTCCGGCCAGCGTAGAAACATCGAAGAAGCCGAAAACGAAGTGCAGCAGATAGAAGGAACCGAAGTTGACGGGGAAGCGCAGCAGGCCGCTCAGATCGAATTGTTCAAGAAAGGACGCGAGGACGATCGAGATGGCCTGCCAGAGCAGGAAGAGTACCCAGAATTCTATTGCCAGGAGATGGAGCTCGCCGTGGGAGATCAGCGAGTAGGCTGCAATTCCTGCTCCTGCTCCCAACCCCAGTCCGATCACGCTGTAGACGAGGAAGGAAATAGCCCGCGCGCCAAACTCAAATGCGCCGGAGCCCGTGCGAAAACTGTTCGCAAACGCGTTCGTCCGCATGAGGGCCAGAGCCACATACTGGTTGCGCGCCAGACGGCTCAGAGGGCCTGCTCGGGCTCGCAGCTCTGGAAGATTAGAATCTGCTTCTAGGTCAGCCATGAGAGCTCCTGGACTGGCTCTCCGCCGCCGGCACCGACAATCGAGAGGAAGATCTCCTCGAGCGTGAGCCGCTGGCTTGCCTCCGCACCGGGCAAGCTGGAGGCCACGCCGGCCCGCAGATCCTCGATTGACCCGTTTGCCACTAGCCGTCCCTGGTGGATGATGGCTACATGGCTGCACAGACGCTCGACAATCTCGAGCACGTGGGTGGTGAGAAAGATCGTGGCGCCGCGCTGGATCATGCCTTGCAGCATGGTCTTCAGCATGCCTGCCGCGACGGCATCGACACCCTCGAATGGTTCATCGAGAAAGAGCACTTTGGGGCCGTGAATCACCGCCGCGGCCAGCGCCAGCTTCTTTTGCATGCCGTGGGAAAAGTCGGTCACCATCTTGCGGCGATCGTTGGCCAGCTGCATGAACTCGAGCAGTTCCTCGGTCCGGCGCATCACTGTCTCGCGATCGAGCCCGTACATCCGGCCCACGAAACGCAAATACTCCGGCGCCGTGAGCCGGCCGAGGAGGGCCATGCCCTCAGGAACAACGCCGATGTCGCGCTTGAGATCGAGCGCCGCCGCGTGGAATGGGCGCCCGAGAATCTCAATCGATCCGGCGCTCGGTTCGAGCAGCCCGGTGAGCATTTTGATGGTGGTGGATTTGCCGGCTCCATTCGGCCCAAGGAAGCCGAAGAACTGGCCCTGCGCGACGCGCAGCGTGACGTTCTCCACGGCTGTGAGTTCGCCAAAGCGTCGAGTCAATCCGTGGGTCTGAATCGCCGCGGTGTCCATCTCGGGCAAGGATAGCAAGCTCGGGCAAGGTGAACCAATGAGCATGGCCGAAACAGTCAGACCGGAGTAACAGGCCCTGCTAATCCTTCGGTTTAGGTTGCTCCAGCGGATCGTTGTCCCGGTCGGTCACGTCGACGATCGCCGCCAACGTCTCAGCCAGCTCCGGCGTCCAGCTTTGCTCCGGGGCACGCCAGCTCCAGTTTCCGCTTGCAATGGCGGGCGTGTTCATACGAGCCTCCGAGGCGAGGCCGAGCAAGTCCTGGGCGGGCACAATGGCCACATCCGCAACGCTCGCCTCCACCGCGCGAATCATCGGCCAAACCGGCAGCTCCGCCACGTTGCCGACGTAGGCCTCAATCGCCGCACGCTCCTTCTGGTTTTGCACAGCCCACCATCCCTGCGTGGTGTCGTTGTCGTGCGTCCCGGTATAGGCGACCGTGTCCGTCGTGTATCGATGGGGAAGGTGAATATGAGCGCCCTTGTCGCTGAACCCGAACTGGATCACCTTCATCCCCGGCAGACCCAGTTCCGCGCGCAGGGCGTCGACCTCTGCTGTGATGAGCCCGAGGTCTTCGGCCACCAAGGGCAACGGGCCCAATGCGCTTTCCAGTGTGCGGAAGAGCTCGAGGCCCGGCGCTTTGATCCACTGGCCGTTGATGGCGGTGTCATCGCTGGCAGGAATCGACCAGTAGGCCTCGAAGCCGCGGAAGTGATCGAGGCGCACGATGTCGTAGAGCTTGCGCGCGCGGCGCATGCGCTCGATCCACCAGTCAAAGCCTCGTTGTTGGAGGACGTCCCAGCGATAGAGCGGATTGCCCCAGCGTTGTCCGGTGGCCGAGAAGTAGTCCGGCGGTACGCCTGCCACACGGGTTGGCTTCAGTTGTTCGTCGAGTTCGAAGAGGTCGGGATGCACCCATACATCGGAGGAGTCGAGGTTCACGAAGATGGCCACATCGCCGAGGATGCGTATCGCACTGCGTGCGGCGGCTTCTCGGAGGGAGTTCCACTGAAGGGAGAATGCGAACTGCAGTGCCTGCTCCTGTGCGAGTGCGCGGCCGTGCTGTGCAGCAATCTCTGCGAGCGCCTGCGGATCGCGGCGGCGTAACGGCTCCGGCCACTCGGTCCACGCGCCGGTATTTTGTTGGCGGCGCAATTCCGCATAGAACGCATAGTCGTTGAGCCAGTTCTGTTCGGCTGCGCAGAACTCTCCGAACAGCTTCCACTGCTCTCCGTTGGCAGTGCCACGGTCAAGGAAGTTGCCGGCTGCCTCATAGAGCAGGGGTACCTTTCGTTTCTCCACATCTTCGAAGTCAACGTTGCCGTTCTTGCCAGCGAGCCCATCAATGCGCTCTGTCCCGATCCAGCCCCACTCGGCGAGCAACTCGAGGCTGATGAGGAACGGATTGCCCGCAAACGCGGAAGAGCCAGCATAGGGCGAGTTGCCGTAGCCGGTCGGGCAGAGGGGCAGCACCTGCCACACATGCTGTTTTGCTGCGGCCAGGAAGGCCAGAAACTCGTGTGCCGCGGGCCCGAGGTCTCCGATGCCGCTGTAGGAAGGCAAGGAACTGATATGCAGAAGAACGCCGGACGAACGCTGGAATTGCATACCTGGATTATCGTCGCTCAGGGAGGGCCGGCAATGAAGGAGAGCCCAATCAGGTACTCCAGAGTGAGCCGATGAAGCCACGACAGGAGTGTGAGTGAGATCGCGCGATCCGGACCAGATCCTTGTCGCTCTCCCACTCTTGAACCTAGAAAACGAAAGGCCCGCATCCGGCCGGAATGCGGGCCCGACGGGACTGCTATGGAAACTACTCGCCCGACTGCTCCTGATTGCGCGCCTTGGCGTTAAACAGTACGCGGCCATGCTTCCGGTAGTTGTCCATTACGTTCGACGCGAAGATCTGGAACGCCTCGCCGCGGCGCTGGTCCAGCAGTTGGTCGCGCGTCTGATCGAGGTTTTTAGCGACCTCGTCGGCAGTCGGCTCCTGCTTATCGACAAGCTTGGCGACAACGCCGGTGCGCCCTGCGTTGATCGGACCACTGATGGCGCCCACGGTCATGTCAAAGAGCTGAGGAGCCACCTGGCCTAGGTCGCCCAACTGCGGCACCTGACTTGTCAGGCCGACAAGGTCGCTGGTCTTCACCTCGGCGCCTGCGGCCTTGGCTGCTTTGGCCAGATCGTTCATGGAGCGGGCCTGAGCTGCCAGCTGGTCTGTCTTCTGCCTGAGAAGGGCCGGGAGTTGCTCGGCGCGATAGTCGTCGAGCACGTGGCTCTTCCAATCCGCAAAGGTTGGCGCGTGGGCCGGCGCAATGCCGGTGACCTGGAAGATAGCGTACCCTTCGCCGGTCGGCGCCGATTGTGCTGGATCGCCCTGCTTGGATTGGAATGCCCGGCTGAGCAGTCCGGCACTGTCGGGCAGACCCGCAATCGTGCCCTGCTCGCTGACCGGCGGCGTGGTCACCAACTGGAGATGGTGCGCCTCGCCTGTTTTCTGCAAGCCGTTTTTGATGGCCTCGGAGGTGAGCGCCTGCGCGTAACTTTCCTGCGCCGCAGTTGTCTTCTGACGGATCAGTGTCGCCTGAATGGTGGGCAAGACCTCATTCAGTGACTGCGCGTGCGCGGCCTGGCGCTCTTCCACCTGCACGATGTGATAGCCGTACTGCGTCTTCACGATCTGTGTATCGCCGACCTTCTGCGTGAAGATTGCCTTGTCGAACTCGGGCACCATGCGCCCGCGCTGGGCGAAGCCGAGTTCGCCGCCGGAGTCCTTGCTTCCCGGATCGTCGGAGTTTTTCTTGGCCAGGTCGGCAAAGTTTGCGCCGGCCTGAATCTGCTTGAGCAGCGATTCGGCCTTCGCCTTCGCAGCCGCATCGGTCTTGGCATCGGCGCCGGGCGCCACCTTGATGAGGATGTGACGCGCGCGCGCCTGCTCAGGAACCGAGTACTCCGACTGGTGGGCGGTGTAGTACTGCTGAATCTCTTGTTGCGTCGGCTGCTGCACTCCGCCGGGGACATCATTCCCCGTGAAAGCGAAGTAGGTGATGGTGCGCTGTTCGGGAACAGCCGTCGCGTAGCGCGCGGAATTCTTCTTGAAGAATGCCTCCAGATCCGCGTCCGACGGATTGATCTGCTTGCTCAGGTCGTCGGAGGAGATGACGGCGTAGTCGAACTTGATCTTGATGTTGTTCTTCCGGTAGGTGTCCCGTACTTCCTTATCGCTGACCGTGACGCCAGCCGTGATCAGCGCCTCGAGACGCCGGATCGCGATGTCTTTCTTCACACTGTCTTCGAAGTCGGCCACGGTGATGTCAAAGCGGCTCTGAATCAGCTGCGCGTAGCGGTCCTGGCCGATGAACTTGCCACCCGGAAACAGCACCTGCCCCGGCGGTCCGGTCTGCAGGTAGTTGCGGAGATCTGCGTCCGTCACGCGGATGCCAAGCTTTTCCGCCTGGTCCAGGAGAATCTGCTGCTGCACCAACTGCTGGCCGACCTGCGGCTCGATCATATTCATGATCATCGGATTGCCGGCGTACTGCGGATACTGCTGCTGCACCCGCTGGGTAGCCAGCTGCGCCACCTTCTGCTGGCTGATGACTTCCCCGGCGGAGAGGAAGCGGCTATACCAATGCGGGTAGACGACCGCAAAGGTATCGGCGCCCGATGCGCTCTGGCCGGTCAATCCGGGAATCAGGTAGACCACCATCGATACGGAGGCCGCAGCGATGATCACGACAAACAAGGCCTTCGTTAGGCGGTTTTCTTTTTGCAGGAAACGAATCATGGAAGTACGTGAGCCTTCTACTCTCTGTGCGCGCCGCGTGGAAGTCTGCCGATCGCGGCGTCCGGGCCGCAGGCGGTACACCAGAAACTCTTCAGTGGCTGCGCAAATCTCGCTAGGATGCGATCTTACGCAATTATAGACGAGCGTGCGCGGAGGATCGGGAGTGCCGTGAGCGGCGGTATTGCCGATTCCAAAAAGAACGGGCATCCATTTGGATGCCCGTCAGTCTGAGGTTGGGATTACCGGACTTAACGCCAGTAGTAATAGCCGCCGGAGAAATAGTAGGGATGGTAGTACACCGGGGCGTAGTAGTAGGGATAGGGGTACGCGTACGGCCCACCGTAGTAGCCTGGGCCCCGGCGGTAGAGCGTCGGCCCGCCAGGATAGAGTCCCTGCGCGAGGCGCGCTGCTTCCTGTGGATCGACCGGATTGACGGTTACCGGGGCCGCCAGGTGGAACGTCACCTGCGCTTCCGCCGGAATCCAAGCTCGCGGTCCGGGCGTGGCCGCTGAGGCTGCGGTTCCTACCGTGCCGCCCGCTGCAGCACCTATTGCGGCACCACCGCCGCCTCCTGCAGCGCCGCCAATTAGTGCGCCGATCAGAGCACCGCCGATGATGTTCTCGGCCGACCGACCCGCCTTACCCGGAGCTTTCACTCTGAACAGGTCCGATTGCAGCGGATAGGTTTGGCCACCGAGGTCGAGCGACGTCAGCTGGAGGGCCAGCTCGGAGGTACCGCCCAGAGTGCCCGAACCAACATTCTTTGAGTCAGCGACCACGCCGTGCACGGTGGCACCCCGCGGAATAGCGAGCACGCCGCCGTATGTGACGTCCTGGATGACTGTGAATTGCACCGGCTCGCCACTCTTTGCGTGCTTGCTCTCAACGGGCTCACTGGTGCGTAACTGGATCAAGGTTCCCTGCGGGATGGTGACCGGGCTCTTGGCAAATCTGTAGGAAGGCGCCGGAGGCGCGGGCGCATAGCCCGGCGCGTAAGGGCTGTTATATTGCGGCCGCTGTCCATAGGCCGGCGGAGGAGGAGCCTGACCATACTGAGGTTGACCGTATCCCGGAGGAGGCGCGGGCTGCCCGTACTGGGGTTGTTGCTGGCTGTACTGCGGTGGCTGCTGTTGCTGCTGGTCCTGAGGATACGATGGTGCGCTCTGGTTGGTGTTCGACCCGGCCGGTGGGGGTGCAGGCTGGCCGTTGTCCGCAAGATCCGGCGTGTCGTCGCTCGGCGCATTTTGCGCGCTTTGCGCATTGGGATCGTTCGCCGGGTTGCCGACCTTCAGGTTGTTTTTCACGCCGGTGACGCCCGGTACACCCTTCACAATCGACTCGGCGAGTCGCTTGGAGTCATCGCTCGACACTGTTCCAGCCAAAGTGACCTGCCCTTGGATCGTCGCCGCGGTGATCAGATCGTTTTTCAGCGCCGCCGACTGGTCGAGAGCGTGAACAACATCCATCTCGATTTGCCCATCTGTGCGCACGCCGTTTGTGGGTTGTCCGCTCGCGGGCGCCGCATCCTGCGCCAAAGCAACCACACCGCACAAGAGGGCCATGGCAGTCCAGGCCAGGGACAGCGCCAGCACTCGTTTCAACCCGATCCTGTTCACAAAGGGCCGATTCATCGTGGATCTCCTGCAGTTCATTCCGGCTTCGATTCTTCCCATTAGACGAGAAAGCCCAAAGCCTGTCATTGGTTCCAACCCGGCCCCGGCCAAAAAGTTCCGCCTGAGGTAACTCGGGGCCCAGGTCAGAATTGTCCCGCTGTTCGAGATGCTCGGGGTGCCAGAATGACGTGCGAAATCGTGGTGCAGGCCTAGCGCAATTTCGCAGTCAACGCCTGCGCGATCTGCTTCCCATGAAAGCGTCCATTCTCGATGAAAATCTCATTGGTTCGCGAACCTGCGACAATGACGCCTGCGAGATAGATTCCCGGAACATTGCTTTCGAGCGTCACCGCGTCGCAGACCGGCAACCGGTCCGTTCCGGCGAACTTTACGCCCATCGTTTCGAGGAAAGAAAAATCGGGGTGATACCCGGTCATCGCGAAGACGAAGTCGTTCTTCAGCGTGACTGGACCGTCCGGTGTCGCGAGTTTCACGGCATCCGGGGTAATCTCGGTCAGTTGTGAGCGGAAGTACGCCTTGATCTCGCCGTTCTTGATCCGGTTCTCGATATCAGGCTTGATCCAGTACTTCACGTGGCGATGAATCTCGGCATCGCGATGGATCAGTGTGACCCGGGCTCCATGCCGCCAGAGCTCGAGAGCCGCAATGGCGGCCGAGTTCTTGCCGCCAATAACCACGATGTCCAGCCCGAAGTATGGGTGCGGGTCGTCGTAGTAGTGATGTACCTTGCTCAGCTGTTCACCGGGAATCTTCATCAGGTTGGGCAGGTCGTAGTAGCCGGTCGCGACGGCTAGTTTGCGCGTGATCAGAATGCCGGGACGACCGAAGCGGTCGGTGGTGTGGACCTCAAATGCACCATCGGCTCCAGCGATCCGCACGACCCGCAGGTACTGACGTACATCGAGCCTGTAGAACGCAGCCACCTGACGGTAATACTCCAACGCCTCGTTTCGTGAGGGCTTTGCATTCGGGCTCGGGAACGGAATATCGCCGATTTCCAAGAGCTCGGAGGTTGTGAAGAACGTCATGTGCGACGGGTAGTGATAGAGCGAGTTGCACACACACCCCTTGTCGACCAGCACGGTACGAAAGCCGGCTTTCTTCGCCTCGATGGCGCAGGCCAGCCCGGTTGGTCCCGCGCCTATGACGAGAAAATCGAAGACTGGATTGGCGTCGGTCTTCGTGCCCCGTTCGGGGATTGAATGCGGTGTCTCAGGCGGCAACGTGTCGGCAGGAATGTCGCTCATGCCTCTAGATTAGAGGAGAAGAGCCGTCGACCCGTGCGTTGCCGACTGAGGTTCGCGATCAGCAGGTTTGTGCGACGCACATCCAACGAGACCGAAAGGCCGACCTCTGCGCAGTCCGCAGCCTTTCCCTGGACTCTACTCCTGTCCTTGAGGCACGGGGGTTTTGGGCGGCGGCGCAGCAGCAGCCTGCACTTTCATCAACGATTTCTTGAGGCGCTTGCGAAATCCCCTTGCGTTCGAGTCGTCCGGGCCATCCTGGAACATCGCCAGCTTCATGGCACAGCCATTGCCAAGGGGGCTGACCGACACCGTATCTCTGTAAGCGGCCAGATCGCCGACTACAACGAACGAAGCCCTTCGATTGAGGTCGTCGATTCCCATGACGCCGTAATCGCCGGGCTTGCTCAACGTGAGATTGACCGCGGCCCAGAGCACGTCGCATGAAACAGGGTAGACGTCGTGAGGCTCGGCATATGCCGTGGCGGAAGAGAGAAAGGCAAGGAGAAGAACCAGATAGGAGCGCATCGCCATCCTTGGGGTCCCGCGCCGCTTTCACGATCTCCTGCGCGTGCAGCTGGGCGGCCCTATACGCCCCGCATCCTACGCCCACACATTCAGGAGCGATGTGACAGGGCCCACGCCGACAGGGCGCGTATCATGGGGGGTCCGAAAAACTCAGCCATGAATTAGCCGTGAAAGAGAGAGCCCAGCATGCAGCGGTGTGGAATCTTGATAATCTTAGCGGCCTCGGCCGCAATCGTCCCTGCCCAGACTCAAAACACTAACGCCTGTGCCGCTCTCACCAACCTCAAGATCGAGGGAGTCGAAATCACCAAGGCCGCCCCGGTTCCAGCGGGCACGACCATACCAGGACCGTATCCTGGCGCACCCAGTATCGGGCCCTTGCCCGCGCATTGCCGTGTCGATGGTGTGATGCATCGTCGCAAGGGTGTAGGTGGAGAGGAATTCGGCATCGGCTTTGCCGTCGCGCTGCCGGAAGCCGCGGGGTGGAACGGCGACTTCATGATGCAGGGCGGGGGCGGCGGCAACGGCGTTGTCGCTTATCCTGCGGGAGCTTCGTACACGGGCGATAAGCCAGCTCTCGCGCGCGGCTTTGCCGTCGCCAGCACGGACACTGGGCACAAGGCCAAGACCGGACCCTTTGACTTTGCGTTTATGCGCGACCAGCAAGCCTATCTCGACTTCGCCTATCAGGCCAACGCCGAGGTCGCGAGTGTCGCGAAGCAGATCGTTGCAGACTATTACTCGAAGTCTGCGGCCTACTCCTACTTTGTCGGCTGTTCCACGGGTGGGAGAGAAGGCATGATCCTCTCGCAGCGTTTCCCCACAGCTTTTAACGGCATTGTTTCGGGCGATCCGGCTATGCGAACGGGCTTCTCGAACCTCGCCATTGGGCAATGGATACCGGTGGCGTACAACCAGGCCGCACCAAAGGATGCATCCGGCAAACCGGAGATCGAGAAGTTCCTGACCGACGGCGAACGAAAACTCTTTATGGATGCATTGATGAAGGAGTGCGATGCCCGCGATGGGGTCGCCGATGGTTTGATTTCCGATCCTCTGGGCTGCCATTTCGATCCCGACGAGGTAGCATGCAAGCCGGGTCAAACCAAGGGGTGCATCGCGCCGGAGAAGATAGCGGCCGTTAAGAAGGCTTTCTCGGGACCGAAGAACTCGTATGGGACGCAGGTGTATCCAGGCTTCCTCTACGACTCGGGCATCGCGATGACTGGATTCGTTCCCGGGTTGCTGGCGATGGGCACACACGGCATCTTCGGGCCTTACACCACTGCCACCGAGATCGACGTCGACAAAGAAGCCTTGCACGATTCGGATCCGCTGGTGGAGCCGGCGTCTACGAATCTTTCCACGTTCTCCGGGAACGGCGGCAAGCTCATCTTCTTTCATGGTGACAGCGATCCATGGTTTTCGCCTCTCGATACGCTGCAGTACTATCAGTCGCTCGCGCCGGCTAACGGCGGCACAGACAAGGTGGCCGAATGGAGCCGCATTTTTCTAGTGCCGGGCATGGCGCATTGCGGCGGCGGCTCCTCACTGGACCATTTCGATATGTTGAGCGCTGTGGTTGAGTGGGTGGAAAAAGGTGCCGCTCCGGATTCGGTGATAGCGACGGGGCAGGCCTTCCCCGGACGCAGCCGTCCACTCTGCGCCTATCCCAAACATGCGCAATACTCGGGCAGTGGAAACACGGAGGATGCGAAGAATTTCGTGTGCCAGTAAAAACCAAGGCTGGTTGCGCTTTCTC